>Ga0307514_10003455_pt1 | contig 15169 bp, 9 predicted proteins | sample 16_EM_MG_FD_203088 | JGI IMG/M metagenome (GOLD analysis project Ga0307514, IMG submission 203088) | Populus trichocarpa ectomycorrhiza microbial communities from riparian zone in the Pacific Northwest, United States - 16_EM | ecosystem: Host-associated > Plants > Roots > Unclassified | place...
AAAAATTGCATTGCATGAACACTAATCTCCTAACCCACATGCATAAATAGTATACCAATTCAATTTGTTGACCTTTTGTCATTGACAAAAGGGATAAATAGTGATTTGAAAATTACTTATTCCTAAATTTTTTTCTTATATTTGCATATAATCCTTCTTCAGGAAACTTTTCTTCTTTTAGAAACTTTCTTGTTAACAACACAACATACTTTCTTTTGCCATATAAATAGTTTTTTTCGCATCAAGATGCAATGTATTATTTAATGCGGGCTAAAAAGGAATTTTTGCCACTATTTTTTCAATAACAATTTTCTTTTTTTACTTTATCTTTTAGATTAATATTTACAGCTTGACTTTCACCTACAATCAGCTGAAGGGGGGGAGATAGATTATAATTAATCATACTACGACTCGTTATTATATCACAACTAGTTAATTTAATAAATTTTCTATTATTAATTATTTTCATATCTCTCAAGGTTAAAAAAAACCAAAAAAAAATGATAGTTAAATATTGATCTACGTACCCCTTTCACTATGAGAAGGAAAAAAAAAAGGTTCAAGATGATGGCTATATTTCTCAGCATTTATAAATCTAGATATATAACAAATTATATATGTATATTCTACTTTATTAATTAATCTATTCTTGATTACTCCACAGGGCTAAAAAAAACACCGAGTAATGGCCAGTCAACATACACGTAGAGGGATCGGGAAGGAGAAAGATCTTTTGACCAAAAAATCAATACTACCAGGGAGTTCTATGAAATTGGTGTTGATGGCAAGATCAGTGCATTAGAGAGAGAGAGAGAGAGAGAGAGAGAGAGAGAGAGAGAGAGAGGAGAGAGAGAGAGGTCATGTAATACAGAATACAGTTCATTAGACAGATTTGAAATCCCGTTCACAATTCAAAGCTCAAAGGATCCCATGGAAATCAAAAGGAAAAACCACATCTTGGGTTTTGGAGTAGCACAAATTCATGCTAACTTCACATGATATGCAAAACCCTGACATCACTTGCTACTTTAAGCTACACTGAATAAATAACGAGTTACCAGAAGTTTACCTAATTTCATATTTTACACAAACAAATAATATCAATAGAAGATTGAAACTTAAAAAATGTAAAAAACAAGACTTTCTTGACCTTATGAGACCTGGTGCTCAACTCCAGAGAAACTGCTTAGCAAGAAAGAGACAGACGATGAACCAAAAAAAAAATACCTAAAGATCAAAACTTTGGCCTGCTTCATCAACCACCTAGAGGGAAGCACCCAAAAGACCTTAAGATCCAAAGATATCAAGCCCAATATAAACTTTGATGATGGGCATGGGTGGCAAAAAATTGATTTGCCACTTAAGCTGCACTGCCCTAATCAATTTGTTGTAGAGCAGAGAAAGAGAGAGAGAAGAAGCATAGATAAAACCAGCAGATCAAAGGATGAAAAGAGATCGATGAAGACAAAACCGAAAAGGAAACGCAAAAGAAAGCCCTAGATCTTGCACAGAGGTCCAAGAAGAAATTTTACTTTTCACTTTTACATTAAATAAACTTAGAACCCAGACACGGACACCAGATCAGAAAGAGAACTAAGGGTTTTGTGATGGACTATGAAACGTGTCCTCGTTTTAGTGGAAAAGAAACTCCGAAACCCATCGAGATTTGCAATGGATTCTTACATATATGAACCCAAAAGCCCTCTAGAAATCATGAGTTAACCTGAGAATAAAGAGATGTCAGACAGGCGTTGGAGAAAGGCATCCCAAAGAAAGCAAGTACAGATCAGTGGAACTGGAGTCTCACAACAGGGTAGCGTCAATATTGCAAGAAAAATAAAAACGGTAGCATCATCAAGAAAACAGGAGAAAGAAAGCAAGAAATCTGTAATAAAAAAGAAAAAAGCAAAGGTACATGTGTATGTATATTTAGCAAGAAAACACGGAACTTATTATATTAAAAAAACGATAGCAATTTAGAGCTGCAAGTGATAAGAAAAAAGAAGAAGAAGCGAATAATTAAGCTTAGAAAGAACCTTTATAGAGCAAATAGAGGGGGAGAAAAATATACCTAGCACTACCAAATTCATAGAGCTTGCCACGACTGGAGAAGATGATAAGGGCAACCTCAGCATCACAAAGCACTGAAAGCTCATAAGCTTTCTTAAGCAAGCCATTCCTTCTTTTAGAGAAGGTAACTTGTCGGTTGATCTTGTTCTCTATCCTCTTCAACTCCACTCTTCCTCTTCCCATTCTTCTTGTTCTCTCTTGGTTATAGCTATATGATTTTTAGGTATATAAGGCTATCTGTGTCTGATAGGAGATGGGGTGTTGTGAGGTTAGAAAAAAATGGGGCTGAAACAAATACAGGAGAGGTAGTACTGATGATATCTGTGTGTTTGCAGTGTCTGTGAGAAGTGGAAGTTAAGGTGATGTATAAATAGAGAAAACTGGATCTTCTTTTACAATAAAACACTGAATTCTTTACCTTTTTTTATTTCTTATTCTTTTTTCCACTGTAATTTTAGCAAGTTGCCTGTCCGTTCCCCATATCTCTCTCTCAGTGAAGATCAGTTTCTTGGTAACAAAGTTACTTCCTCGTACTTTCTTCACGGTAGCGTGAGATCACGCTCGGAACCATACTATATAGTATGGATGCTTAGAATGGAAATCGGATTGATTGAAAATTCTGAAAATTTTGATCCATGAGAGAAAAGGCAAGAATAATAGTACAAAGTGGGTGCTTAACTTTGTTTTCTAAGAATATTTGCTACATTATTTCAGTATTTTTCTAAACAAGAAAAAATAGCAGTTAATTGCACCACAAAATGCTTCAGTTTCAGTTTTCAGTGTACTAATTCCAGTTTGACACGGCTTATTTGAATGCTGGTGATTATTATTATTATTAATTATTTTTTCCTGTTTTGACGAATTAATGGGATCAAGAATTTAATTAATTGTGAAAATTATAAAGGGAGATACAAGGCCATATATAGAGAGACTAGGTAGCAGAAACATAAAAGATGGAAATAATCAAAGCAGCAACTAGGCAGCAGGAATGCCAAACTTGAGAATTTATAACACCTAAAGGAGGGCAATGCAAATGCAGGAACTGAAAGGGATCATGCACCACACCTTGACTCTTGAAAACAATATCACAATTTATCAACTTAATTCGTGATGTAGGGGAGGCACGACAAGGCTAGCACCAAGCACAGAAAGAGAAAGAGAATTGATCCAAATAGGTTAAACAAAGAATCCTAAATCTTATTTTATTTCTGAAATAATAATTTGATAAACCGAAACCTATCTTAATGTACAAGGTAGAGAAAATTAAAATTCTAAGACAAAAAATAACAATAGCTAAAAATAAAAAAAATAATAACATAAAATCTAGAAAACAATATCAAAATTAAATCAAACAGTGTGTTCAAGATCTAATTTGAGGGTCTTTTAAGGGCTCGGCTGATTACAATAATCTACGAATTTTATTAAAATAAAACCCGGGAATTACATGAAAATATTTGAGTTCGGTCTAACATTTGAATTAAAAGTTATAATTTTTTATTACCATATATTTTCTTGAGTTTAACTCGATACTCATTGATCCTTAAAAATATTTGCTAAAGCAACCGCGAAATTTATTTATAATATATCTCCATCTACCTGTGGTGGGTTTTCACATAACTATTTAACAAACAATTTTGAAACTAATTCTCCCTCTAGTATGATCTTGAACACTATATCACTATGTATTAATATGTTCATTAAAAATTTAATCCTTACAATCCTCTTTTAAATTTTAAATTAAAACAATATATTGGGAGTAATTAACTCCATATTTAACATGAGTCAAGAAAAAGTATTTTTTTCAGGTTGTATTTGGTTAACATCCTAAGAGATAAATAATAGAAATGTGTTTGTTTGAAAAAAATAAATTGATAATTTTAAAATAAATTTATATTTTAAAATAGAAATTACATGAAAATATATTCTATTTGTCTTTACTATTATCTCAAGAATTAAAGCCACGAAATCAAACATTACCATAAAGTTTCGATATAATCATTTGCTAAATTTGCATTTATATACTTTTACCCCGTAGAATCATGGTACGACACTGAACCACTACTCTAGTCAATCATAATCATATTGTATACTAAAAACGCAAAAAATCAAGTGTTCCTTCTGCACATTGGATACACTAAAATTAGTACAAAGTCATAATTTCTTTTTTCGTCCCAGCAAGCTAAACATTGCATTAAGAAGAAACCAACTATAATTACGATTGATGAAAAGGAAATACAATTAAATGATAGTTCACCTGCCTTCTTTTTCGGTCTTTAAGATTTTATTTATTTTTGTGTTTTAAAATTATTTTTTAAACAATTTAAATTTTTTTTGTTTTTTTCTTTACTTCAAATTAATATTTTTTTTATGTTTTCAAATCATTTTGATGTGCTGATATTAAAAATAATTGTTAAAAAATAAAAATAAAAATTATTTTGATACATTTTTGAATAAAAAGCAACCGCAACCACACTCTCAAATACACATAAATGACCCGAATCACACATGATCCAATTAGTGGTTAATTACTTCATTAATTTGCTTCCTTCCATGAGCAATTTCAAAGCTGGGGTGGAGCTGCTGGCTGTGGTTTGAAACGAGACATCCGATATTTTACTTGTTTGTCCCATTATTACTTGTATTGTCAATTTCTTGGATATATAGATCAATGGTTCTTGACCAACTTAAGATTTTAATTTTGTGAAAGAAAGAAAGAAACTAGTTCCCCATTTTTTCTGTAGCTAGCACTAATTATTACTACTAATTAAGTCATTAACTAGACTCTAATGATAACATATCACAGAAGTTGGTCTTCCAGGAACTTAGATCACATGCAAATTCTCGTTAGAGTTGAGTTTGCGTTTTATTTCTTTTACAAGCCAAGGAATTAGATTCATTAAACACCAAGCGAAGAGCTTGGACGTGCAGAAAATATTTACAAGACGTGGAAGAGGCATCTGTTAGAAAATAATATAAATCATATCCTAGAACCTCACCTAACAGCTTAAGCTATTGGGTTGAGATGGTTCTTTGACATGGTATCAGAGCCTTGATGACCAAGCGGTCACGAGTTCGAATCTCACCATCCTCATTTATTTAATAAAAATTAAGCACAAGGTAATGTGAGCCTGTGCAAGTTTCAAGTCCAAAAGGCTTTCACTTGAGGGGGTGTGTTAGAGAATAATATAAATCATATCCTGGAACCTCACCTAACAGCTTAAGCTATTGGGTTGAGATGGTTCTTTGACAGCATCTTCCACAAAGATTAGCTAGCTAGCCCCCCAGCGACTGCACCGTTAAGAACACAAACAAATATATAATCTTTGTGGATCCCATTTATTTGCGGAGAAGTGATTGTTTTTAAAAATAAATTATTTTTTATTGTATCATAAATAAAAAATAAGATGAAAATCATTTTATCTTTAGCTATGTTGTAGAAAATAGTAACATTTTTTAGTTATATATTAACTTTCTTAAAAGAGTAGAATTACATATTTAAAATTGGACTCTCGAATATATTTTCGTGTTTCGAATATATTTTTATGATATCATACTATTGTAATAGAATTTATATGATATAGTATATACAATTATTGTATGATATAACATATATATTATAATGTATTTTCACATCCTTTAATATACGCAACTTTGAGTGATGTGAACTTTATTAATTTGTACGGTCCAGACACATTGAAAAGGAAAGACTAGAGAGGGTGATAGAACAGAGAAAGGATAGGTTAGGCATCATGGAGTGCAGTGTCTGCCATTTTTTATTTATTGGATTAAATTGATCCATCGGGCATATGTCCTTAGCCCTCTCAAGTGTTAGGTCATTGGTCCCCCTGCCATGCCCTCTTTTTCTTTCTTTGATTTACTCTTGCCCCCAACAATCATGCTTATTAAACCATACCCCCTGGTCAGAGTGATCATAAAACTCAATCCTCTGCGACATAATTTTGAATTAATCCTACAACTCATAGATTGATCAATATCAAGCAATATAATAACTTGGATTTTTTATTGAGTCAGATCTTGAATCAAGTCTAAAAACTATGTTTATAGGTGTTTGGGTATATTTGATGACCGGACAATCCAATAACTAGGGTTTCTTTTAAGTCAGATTTTGATTCAAGTCGAAGTTTAGATATATTTGATTGTTTGATATTTCTATTTATGCTTGTGTGCGGTATTGGAATTTATTTTAAGAGATAATATATTAAGCATTTTTTTCAATCATATTCTTGCTTAAGAAAATCAATATCCATTTGTAATTTGTAATTTGTAATTTGTAATTTTTTATATATATTTTTTTCTATTAGTTTTTGTTTTGAAAATTAATTGTCTTGTGCATTGAATATGATAATAAAAAAAAAACTAAGGATACTAAGTAAAACACAGATATATTACTATGGATTACTACAATTAAATTACTATTTTTTCATTCCCATAAAAAAATCAAAATAAAAAAATTAGATTTGCTATTGAGGGCAAAATGATATTTTTCACATGATTCATTAGTCATTATTAGATTGATTAGGAATAAATAAGTCTTTCCCACTTATTTTAGCACTACACTTAAAAGCAAAATTTATTTACTTGGTATACATGGGCTTTTTTGTATTTTCATTGTGTTTTATTTATTATAATCAAGTTCACTTAGGGATGACTTGATAATTGAATAAATATAAAAAAAAAATTATTAAAAAAAAATAGTTTGCATGCATCAACGCGTAGGTAATGACATTGAAATTGTCCTGGTTGCCCTTCCATGTTTAAGTGGCGTGAGTGGTCAATGGACATCTGGTTTGGCGCCGACAATATTTTTTTTATTTTCTCTCTTATCCTTGATTTTCATACCTGACTCTCCAAATTTTCAACGCAACCATTTGATTTGTTTTTCATTTAATTTTGGTTCATATTCTTTTGATTGCTATTTATTTTATTTGGAATAATTTATAAAATTAAAATTTGTTTTCAATTTCATCCCCCTTTATTTTTTTTATTTTTCAAATTTGATCTCCATTCTTTTATTTGCTATTTGTTTTACTTGAGATAAATTTTTAAATTGAGATTTTTTTTTCAATTTTTTCCTCATTAAGTTTTTTTTCCTATCAGATTTGATCTTAATTTTTTTTATTTCTATTTTTTTATCTTGGAAATTTTTTTAAATCAATATGTTTTTCGGTTTCATCCTTTAATATGAAATATCTTGAGAATTGAGCTTTTTAATTAAGTCTGGATTTAGAATTTCACAGGTTACAAGTTTGGAAGATTAACACAGGTTTAGAAGATTCGTTTGGACTTGCTTGATTTATTTTCCTTCTTTTTTTAAGCTTGTGTTTTTTTAGTTTCATCATTCAACATTTATTTAATTGGATATTTGACTTCGTTATTTTTTTTATTTGCTTTCTATAAAAATTTTCACTAATTTTAAAAATAACTTGGATTATCTCATGTCTTTTTATTTATCATTTTTTGTTAAATTTAGCTTTTTAAAAGAAATTTTATCTTTGAATTAAATTAAATTTATTGATTAAATATAAGAATGAGATACTTACTTCTGGATATTTTGTTTAGTTTAATTTTGTTTAGTTTGTTTTTTGGGTTGTTACTCTAACAATGCAGGCAACTTTTTTTAGTGTCGTCGTGCAACCTTTCACAAAGATGTTAGAATCGTCTCGGTAAACTCTTTCTAATGCTGGGACGATATCCATAGCGGTGGAATAGTGTCCATAGTGAAGCAACAATGAGTCACTAATAAGCTTTTTTTTTTGGTACGAGTATGAAATTAATAATTTATTTTTTTTGTACGAGTATGAAATTAATAATTTAGCTTATATTTTTTAAATCATATAAGTTTTCTTGTAAATCAAGTATCAATGTGGCCTGACAATTCATTTTGTCATCATATTCGAAGGTGTGGTCTTTTTCATGCCTCAGTATTCGGTTCCCTGACAATTCCCACTCTCCCTCAAACTGAAATAGCCAATTTTCTAACCCTCTGTTATTCACAGCTATTTTTTTTCTTAACCGCAAACAGACACCCCTTAAACAATCTTAATCCTTTGTGAGTTCTAATTTAATTTGCAGTGGTAATTAAGAGCCCGCAATATTATGTTATATATCATTACCAGTCTTTAAATGCATAAAGTATCTTGATTCTTGTGCATGTAATGCATCAAGGATTTGGGTTAATGTGTTATCGATTCTTGAAGATGGAAATTTTTTAAGACAAACGCACCATATTTATCATAAAAGAAAAAAAAAAGACAAAATGAATATTAATTTTTTAAATAAGATATTCTCAAGACAGGTTAATTTTGCGTGCAAAACCCAATTTTTTCTTGGTCCCGTTGAGATTAAAACTCTTCCAATTTATCCACCCCTCATACTAGATGTCACCCGTACAAGCATCGATATCAAGAAATTATCATCTAATTATTTAATTTAGTGCCACTAAAAATTCAAATAGATTTATTTTATTTGAAATTTTAGAGTAAAAAATTGGTTGTGACTAGAAAAAATATAAGTACTCCTAGTACACACTACTTGAGGTAAATTGCATTGTCTGGTATGAATATGATTTAAAGATGTTGATGAGTTACTAACTGGTGGTTCGTCTATGACTCAAAACGAAGATTTACACTCATGAATAAATCTAGTATTTTAAATTTATTATGAACTCGTATACCTAGGTAAATTTTTATAGGAAAAATTCATGTAGATGCCCTGACAGGATTTACTTATCCTGGAATGCGAAAGTGTTTTCCACAATCCGTATATTATGGTGAAAAACACTCTCAATTAAAATTGATAAATATCCAAAATAATTCTAAAAATTTTCTAGTCATCTCTTATACTTAAATACCAGCCTACTGATAAATCCAGCATTTATACTAGAATGTTAACCGTTAATTTTCAGGAATTAAAATATTTAAGGTTGTTGAAATATTAGCAAAATTCTTAAGGAATTTTACAAATTCATTGTATATTCCAAAAAAATTGCACATAAATTTTCTAAAACAATGCTAAAAAAGCATCTCCCCCTTCTTTTTCAAAATACAATTTTTATAAGGATTAGATTTTATCCAACAAGTAAAATCATTTATTATTATTATTATTATTATTATTATTATTATTATTATTATTTAGAATCATACTAGTAGTTGCTGGGTGGGATTACTCTACAATTGCTCAGTATATACTCTTGTCTAAACCACTTAATTTCCTCTATTTTGCAAATTTCTGTAAAGGGTGTCACAGGGTTGGACAAACTTGCTAACAATTAGCAGAATTGGCATGACCATGTGAATTGCTTTCCCTTCCTTTGAGAACCCATAAACAAACATCCCAAAAAGAAAAATAACCACAAACAGATGCAAAATAGGTTCGAGAGATTAAAAGGAATAAAGGCAGCTGCACCGACTTGTAGTAGTATCATATCATTTATAAAGCCACGCACGTTATTTTCTTGGGGGGCCCATCAATGACGCAGCACCATTAGGGTTCGGTGGTGGTGGTGGTTAGGGCTTTCCATTTAGGGAAAGTCTTGATGGCTCTGTCGGGGGACCCTTCACTATCTTGGCCCAGATGAGCTTTTGACTGTGTAAGAACTAATTAAGCACGCAGCCTCTGTTTCTCCTTGCAGCTAAGAGCGAACAAAGAGTATACTGATTAGATGCGTGGTTGTAGAAATTAGGTGTAAAAAACCCAGCAGGTATATATTTATTAAACATTGATTATTCATTTTCTAAAAACTCAGTTACAATAATTGCCATATTTTATTTCTTTTAATATTTACATCTCATAATTACATCAAATCATAAAGCCGTAGAAAAGAAAAAACTATAGTATGATTGTTGAGAGGTTAGGGAAACTTTGTATGGCACGCATCCTCTCACTTTCATAGCACTGTAGCTCATGCGGAGTGGGGGTATTGATTTACTTCAGAGTGTTATTTTTTCATCTTCTATTTTTTTTTAATTGTAGATGTTATATTTTTGTTTTATTAACGTGAGTGTTCAGACTAGTTTATGCTTACTTCGATTAATTTCATGGGCCCTGAAGTTAACGACCATGTAAACCCTGAAGTTTTTTTTTCATCTTCTATTTTTTTTGATGATGTAAATCAAAAAATTAATGTCATGTACCTGATTGTATTTAATTTTTTTTTTATTTTTTACTTAATCAAACAATAATAAAAATTGATACACAATAAAGCAAATGAATAAAATAAAATAAAAATATTATGTTGGGTTGCATAAAAAAAAGAGCCTATTAACATCAGGAAAAATGTTACAATCTTATTAGTAAACCAAGTAAAAATTTAAAAATATCTTATTAAAAATTCACTAAAATTTGTTATATTTATTTATTTTAATTAATCTTAATTAAAATCAAATACATAATAGGTTGGGAATCCCATACATACATTTAATTAATCTATTTTAATTAATTTTAATTTTAATATAAATATTAAATTAAACCTAAAATGGGGTCAATATTTGGACCTAGGTGGCCTAAAAAACTTGGCCCATTAAAAGAAAAGGCCATGCACATAGGCCTGCAAAGCTAGGCCTACATGCCTGGTTTTTTTTTTTTTTGCAATAAAAATAGATAACATGTCGTATACTCTTTTTTTTTAAAAAAAATAAAGGATGACGACGTGTCTGCCTACTTGCCTAGTTTTTAACCACAAGGCAAGTGGTTGGAAAAATGAGTTGGTAATTTTTTACCCTAAAAAAATTGTAGTTTTCAGTCTATTTTCATCTTAAAACACCCAATAAACATTATTATGATGTTAATAAACCAATAAACCAACTTAAAACATCTTAGATTCTGTTTGAAAATAAATAATTAAAATGATAGAAAATATCATCTCTCCATCCCTAATCTATTTTTTCTAGCAACATGAAGGGAAAAAATACCTCAATATAGCTCCTCTCGTCAAACGAAACTTATTGATACAAAAAAAAAAAACCAACCCTTTTTGTGACTGGAATATGACAAACCAACAACTTTCTCTTTCTCTCATCATTTTATGACAACTATCTCTCTTCTCTCTCAAGCAAATTGACCTAAAACACAAATGGGTTAAAAAAAATAAGAGGGCTTGCTTACTTTGTGTATTGAAGCTTCACAAAAAAAATCAACAATGGATGCCGACATTACTTATAGATGTAAATCAACATCAGCGGGTTGGGGTGGCTATATTTGTAAGAAAAGCTAAAACATTTTTTGGCAGGAGGAAGCGGCGGTAGCGACAGTAAAAGAAGAAGAAGAAGAATAGAGGGAAGGAACTATTGGTTATAACTTATTTATATTTTTCAACAACTAGTTTCGTTTGTAAATAATGAGTGTCAACTTTCCCACGGAATTGCCAAAAAAGTTTTTTTTTAGTTCGTCAATAATTCTGTTGAAAATTACCAACGAAATATATTTCGTAAAAAATTTCCAATGAAAATTCTCCATCACTATTTCAATTGAAAAGTAGCGACGAAATATTATCCATTAGTGTTTCTATTGTTATTTTTCATTTTTTCTAGTAATGATGGCAGGTGTAAAAGTCATAATTTGTTTGATCTTTGACATGTATTGCATTACCATATACTATTATACTTAATGTACACACGCGCGTGTAGTTATGTTTTATTCCTTATACCTATAAATAGCTAAAATATATATTAAATAATATTCTCTCACTAAATTGATGGAATTCACCCCTTTGTTTTTATATTATTTCAGGTTCCTAACTTTTGTTAGCAGGTTGATATTTGATTGATAGTTCCTGCTACTTTATTTATTGGTATGTCTTGCTTGGTTCTGCGAAACTTTTTTTATTTTTTGTGATTCAATATCTTAGATGTTTATTACGTTGTTTTCATTCAATCTTAGATTTTTATTTTAAGTATTGGATTTTATTTTTGTAATAAGTAATTTATTCTTTTACATATTGTGATAGCAGGAGTTGGTCTTACTTATGCTCAAAATAAAAAGTCAACTAATAAACTCTAATTCCATTGATTTTAGTGTTTTTTTAGAAAATTATTTAAATTTTAAAATAGTATTTAATTAATGTCTTGAAATTAAAAAAAAAATAAAAACATGTTCCGTTGCATTTTATATTCCTAAAATAAAAAAAAAATTTATTTTAAGATATCTTCAATTAAATATATTTTTATTTATTTATTTTATTTTAAAATATTAATCAAACACAAGCAAAATATTATTTGTTTTTTAAAAAAACAAAGTATACAAAGTATGAGTTCCAATCTAAATCAGATTAGCTCAACCGGAGACTTTTCCAGCCCAGACCCAAAGCCCAAAATTGCCATCAGTTACTTCTCAACTCTTCTCTTGAAGTGCCCGTTCAACTTTCAAGAGAGAGAGAAAAAAATCGATCGATGGCGGGAATGGCAGAAATGCGGAGGAGACAAGGAGCAGACCATTAGCTCCTCCTGCTAGAGGTTTTCCTCCTCCGCCTATTGATCGTGAGAAGGTACACGTTCCTTTCTCCCTTTCTTGCTTTTTCTAGGGTCTCAAATTACTACACCTTTCGAAGTTTTTTTTTATATATACTTAATCTGTGTTTTATTTTGATAATGAAGTGATTAATATGTTTTTTTTTGTTAAATATGCAGACATGTACTTTATTGCTTCGGTTTTTCTACCAAGGTATGCTTAATTTGTGGAGCAAATTATAAGAATCTATACATAAAATTGAACTATAATTTGTGAATTACTGAATTTCCTGGCAGGTTGGAGAACATCATAGCAAGGAGGATTTTGCTGTGAGAGGCAAGGAGCCGAAAGACGAGGTTCAGATTTATACATGGAAGGATGCTACTCTTCACGAGTTAACTGATCTTGTAAGTTGATAAGACGTTGCATTGCTTTGCTTATGAATGTTGAATGGGAATTGGCATGTCATTGGTGAAATTTGTGGCCTTATACTTAGGAGCAGATGCGCTCCCAAGGTTGCGAAGCATCCAATGTTTTTGCGTTGGGGTTTCCCATCAGAATGGGATGGGAAAAGTGGACAAGGAGATAAGAGTATCAGAATTGTAGCAAATATATAATGTGTGCTTATATTTGCATGCTCAGTTATCTCAAGTTCTTAGATATAAGGTGTACTATTACTTGATCAATTTTAAGATTATTAGCTTTGATAATTGATACTCCGCAATTGGGAGTTTGACGCAATTGTCTTTCCTTTTCTTGGAAGGGGGAAGGGCTCAAGTAATATAGTACTTTTTTTTTTCCGGGGCAGTACCTGATGTGCCTGTGTACTTGGGCTATCACATTGTTGTGTCATGAAGTAATTATTTATAACCAGTTTGGAAATTAAAGTTGTAAAAGAACCTCTATGGTCCTGCATTCTTGAGAGTGTTTGGTTTTGTCAATCCACTGAGCACAATCTGTTTCTCTGCAATATTATACTTTGTGGAGATGTAATGAGATTAGAAATAGGAGTCATGGCTCTTTTGACTTTGTATTGATTTATGAATTTGGTGTTTGAGAATTGATGAGTGCACCAAAACAGTCTGAATAATATTTTTTTTGCTACCTTGATTTCGCTGTTCGTGCTCTGGCCAAATCTCGTATTTCTCATTTTTAGTGGTGATGCTTGCTCTTCTCGGCATTAAGTGTTTTAGTTCTAGTAGTTTTGGCTCCATTTTTATCTGATCTCTTTCACAGGTCAGAGTGGTGACACCAGCAGCTAAGAGAAGAGATGCAAGACTGTCCTTTGCTTTCATATTTCCTGATACAAATGATCGTTTTGTTGTAAGAGAGGTTAGTTCTCCCTGCCTCAATCTCTTTGCGCACATGTGCATGCATGTGAGGAGGAATTTTCATCTTTTCTAATTCATGTATGTTGCATGCACAAGCCATCTCCTCCTACCTCCCCTTCATCTTAAAAGCTTATGGTGACATATCAATCCATTTGCTTGTACCAATGCTTCATTTCAATGCTCCTTGACTATAATCATGTTTGTCTTCTTTTCTTGATGGGTGTCACTAAGAGAATGAACAAATAATTTCTTTTCATCGTTTCATTTCATTGCCCCCATCGACCAAAAAAGATCATATGTGGAGGCCTCACGTCACATTTATTTGTTAAATAGCCACTTTAATCTCGCATCTAAGCATCTGTTGGATGGGTGAATATAATCTCAATATTCACACAGCTTGTTATTAATGCATGCATCCTCCTACCTAGTGAGACCTATCATGAAGTTCTGTTTTCTTCTAGTTGTGAATGCTCTATTGCTTAATGAAGGTGGGCAAGACCGATTCTCATAGAAATGGGAAGTTAGATGACAACAAAGCATTGGCTCAGCTTGGCTTCCAGGTAAAACAAGATGGCTTTCTTTCATGAACTGTACAATAATCATATCTGAATGTCACTAACTTGTACTTCTCTTGCGCAGATCGGAGATTACTTGGATGTGGCAATTCTATAGAGGCTTTACTATGTCATATTTAGGTAATTAGGCTGCACATTGTTAGGTTCTATTCAGTAGGCTTGAGATGTATAGCATGAGCAGCTGGACCTGAGATCTGCTTATTTTGTATTATTAGAAACTATAAAGGGATGGGTAGACAGCAGACTAAAAATCATCATGTGCGTAGAGTTTCAACATGTTGTAGAACAGGCTGGTACGTATTGCAATTTGAAGAATACGTGACGGGATTTGCGCTGTACATTACATCTACATCATATTCCGCAATGTTTTCCAAACGCCATCTTACTGTTATTTTCCAGCACATGAAACTTCCATTCCTGCATTTCGATAGGTAATCTGAGCTTTGTTTAGAGATTCGTTAATCTACCTGGAATGAGGTTTTAATTCCTTTTATATATATATATATATATATATATATATATATGCCTGGCCATCTTTTTCGGCCCACGAAAGGTTGTAGGCCTTGTAGTACTTCTGGATTTGTTTTTTTGGGATGAACGATAGGATCTGCTCAATGGTTACCATCTCTGAATGACTACACTGTCCAGGAAGTCAAGATTTCCAGCTAGAGGTTGAAAATGTTGTGTTGCTAATGGGCTTACTGTTCAATACACGCCGATAATTATTAG
>Ga0307514_10003456_pt1 | contig 15169 bp, 14 predicted proteins | sample 16_EM_MG_FD_203088 | JGI IMG/M metagenome (GOLD analysis project Ga0307514, IMG submission 203088) | Populus trichocarpa ectomycorrhiza microbial communities from riparian zone in the Pacific Northwest, United States - 16_EM | ecosystem: Host-associated > Plants > Roots > Unclassified | place...
AAAGCGATGCGGCAACCGCTGCCGCGCCGCCTTCGAGCAAGCGGCGTTTGGTGATCTTCAAGATGGCTCCAGAAAGAATGGGAAAGAGTCCGGCAACATTGCTTACGTCGTACTTACACAACGTTACAGGATCGTGCCGCATTGCGCAAGCCGTTGACCCTGCTGCAGGCGCGGCCCCGGTGCCGACCTGTGCGTAGCAGCGTCAGTTGAAGAGGCCCTGCTGCGTCGCCTGGTGAACGGCCTGGGTCCGCGACTTGACGCACAGCTTGCGGAAGATGTTCTTCGCGTGAAATTCGATGGTGTTGACGGAAAGAGACACGGCCTCTGCGATCTGCCGATTGCTCCAGCCCTGGGCAATGAGACGCAGCACTTTCAGTTCGCGCGGCGACAGCAGCGGCTTGCCCCGCGCCGGTTTCCCCATGGCGGGCAAGGGCTCGACGGCGATCGGCATCGGCTGGGCGGAGGCGGCAAGCAGCCCGAGGATGCGGCGCGCCACGCACGGGTCCACCGGCGCGCCGCCGCGTTCGATGGAGCGCAGCAGGAACGCGAGCTCGGCATCGTCGGCTTCGGTCAGCAAGTAGCCCACCGCACCCGCGGCAATGGCGGAACCCACCAGGCCGGCATCGTCGGTTTCCGACATGGCGATGGCCTCGATCTGCGGACAGGTCTTGCGCACGTGGCGGATCAAGGCCGCGCCATCGCCATCCGGCCCATCCATGCCGACGAGCATGACCCTGAAGGCCCGCGCGGCCAGCAGGAAGTGGGCCTCGGCCTGCGTCGACACGACCGCCAGCTCCAGGCCCGGCGCAACGGTGGCCAGGATGCGCCGCATGCGCTCGGACACGCTCTGGCTGCTTCCTGCGATGAGGACGCCGCCACGCATGCCGGCACCAGGGCCGCCGGCCGATATCGGACAGGACATGCGCGCTCTTCCTTTTCGGCCGGGCAAGGCGGGCCGAGATTGATCTTTGTCCTGAACACCGCATGAACGATGCCCGGTCAAGGAAGCCGGCGTGGCGCCCGCCTCTTCAGTGCATGCAGCACTTCGACTTCATTGAGGAATCGTTTACGGACGCCGCTTGCAGCGCTTTGGAAGGCGCGGCCGAAGCGGCCGCCTGGGGCCCTGCGTTACCCATTTGCCGCTGCGCACGTTACGTAGCGCACCCCTGCGCCACGCAGGTTTGAAACGGCCATTTCGAGTGCCCGCACTGTGTCTGAAGGTTACTCCCCCACTTACAATCCCTGCCGCATCATCCCTTCCCCCACACGAGGTCTTGTCCGCAATGCCCAAGAGCCCCCTGCCGCGCGCGCGCTTCAGCTTTTCTCCCATCGTGCGTGCCCTGCTCCTGGCCACCGCCTGTGGCTTGGCATTGCCCGCGCTCGCCGCCGCAGAGCACGATGAAGTCGATCGGCTCATGCAGGCCGGCAAGCTCGACGAGGCCATGAGCCGCGCCGATGCGTTCCTGAAGGACAAGCCGAAGGACCCGCAGATGCGCTTCCTGAAGGGCGTGATCCAGCTCGACACCGGCAAGCGCGCCGAGGCCATTGCCGCCTTCACCCAGCTCACGCAAGACGCGCCCGAACTGCCCGAGCCGTACAACAACCTCGCCGTCATCTACGCGAGCCAGAACCAGTTCGACAAGGCACGCGGCGCGCTCGAAAGCGCGATTCGCACCAACCCGAGCTATGCCACGGCGCAAGAGAACCTCGGCGACGTGTATGCGCGGCTGGCCAGCCAGGCCTACAGCAAGGCGCTGCAGCTCGACCAGAACAACACCGCGGTGCAGCCCAAGCTGGCCGTGATCCGCACCCTGTTCACGCCTGCGCCGGCTGGCGGCAAGTCGGCCGCGATGATGGCGGCAGCGGCGCCCGAGGCAACGCCCCGTCCGGCGCCGGCCGCGAAGGCCGCGGCGCCCGCCCCCGCGCCCGTTGCGAAGGCACCTGCCGCCGCAGCGCCTGCACCCACGCCTGCGCCGGCACCTGCACCCGTCGTCAAGGCAGCGGCCCCCGCGGCAGCGCCGGTGCCCGCAGCGCCGCCGCCGCCAATGGTGGTGGCCAAGGCGCCCGAGGCTGCGGTGCCAGCGGCGCCTGCGCAGGCACCGGCCGCTGCGCCCTCCTCCGCCTCGACGGCCGAAGTCGAATCGGCCGTGCGCGGATGGGCTGCCGCATGGGCCGGCCAGGACATGGACCGCTACCTTGCCGCCTACGGCTCCGAGTTCAACCCCGGCGGACAAAGCCGCAAGAGCTGGGAAGAAGAGCGCCGCGCGCGCATCGTCGGCAAGTCGAGCATCAGCGTGAACATCGAGAACCTCGTGATCAGCGTCAACGGACAGGCCGCCACCGCCAAGTTCCGCCAGATCTACCGCGCCGACAATCTCAACATCTCGAGCCGCAAGACGCTGGAGCTGCAGCGCGCCGGCAACCAGTGGCACATTCGCAAGGAAAGCGTCGGCGGGTAGTGGCAGGCATCGTCCGGCGCAGCCGGCTTCGGACTCCTGCGCTGCGGCGCAGCGCGCACATGCTTGCCGCACTCATGACGGCATCGGCCCTGCTGCTGGCAACACCCGGCGCGGCCGCCGCATCGACCCAACCCGCGAGCGCAAACGCCGGCAGCGCCAAGGCAAAGGCGGCCCACAGCCGCCCTGCCGCCAGGGACGCAAAAGCCCGGACAAAAAAAGCTGCCGCGGCAGACGCAAGAACCGCCGCAGCCAAGGGCGCCCCCCGCAACAAGGCGGCTGCTGCCATTCAACAGGCCAGCAGCGCCGAAGCCCGCCTCATCGCGGTCTACGAACTGTTCGGACGCGGCCAGGCGCGCCCCGCGCTGGCCAAGGCCCGCGACCTGGTGCGGGACTATCCCAACTTTCAGCTCGCGCAACTCGTCTATGCCGACCTGCTCGCAACGCAGGTGCCGCCCGCGCACGCCTTTTCCGATGCCACCGGCATCGGGCGGCTGCGCAGCGATCCGGCCATGGCCGACCTGCGCGAGGAATCGCGCCGCCGCCTGCAGGCCCTGCGCGACAGGCCGCCGGCCGGCACCGTGCCTTCGCAGTTCCTGGCGCTGTCCACGCGCAGCCGCTATGCCATTGCGGTCGATGCCTCGCGCTCGCGGCTCTACCTGCTCGAGAACTCCGACAAGGGGCTGCAGCTGGTGGCCGACTATTACGTTTCGGTCGGCAAGTCGGGCATCGGCAAGGCCACCGAGGGCGACGCGCGCACGCCGCTGGGCGTTTACTACGTCACCAGCAGCCTCGACCCGAAGTCGCTGCGCGACTTCTATGGCGCCGGCGCGCTGCCCATCAACTACCCCAACCCCTACGACGTGCGGCGCGGCAAGACCGGCAGCGGCATCTGGCTGCACGGCACCCCGCCCCAGCAGTTTTCGCGCGCGCCGCTGGCCAGCGACGGCTGCGTCGTCATGGCCAACCCCGACCTGAAGCAGCTGCTGCGCAAGGTGCAGATCGGCGCCACCCCCGTGGTCACCGCGCCCAGCCTGCAGTGGATTCCGCGCCCGCAGGCTGAAAAGGAGGCCCAGACCTTCACCAGCGCAATTTCGGCCTGGAAAGAGGCCAGGGCCACTGGCAATGAAGCGCAATTGAAGAAATTCTATTTGCCCGATTTCCAGCGCAACAGCAGCAAGAAAAACATCGACGGCTTTTCGGTGCTCCACGACGAAGTGGAATACGCCCAGGGCAAGCGCGTGCAGTTCAAGGACATGTCCTTCCTGCATTGGCGCGACGGCGACGACACCATGGTCGCCACCTTTGGCGAAGTCTTCGAAGGCGAAAAAAGCGGGCGCACCAGGCGCCAGTACTGGCTGCGCCAAGGCAGCGAGTGGAAGCTTTTTCACGAAGAAATCCTGAGCTGAGGCCTACTCGGCAGAGGGATAGGTACCCCGCAGGTGTGACTTTTTGCACAGACGCCACGCCTATCTTGGGCAATACACGTGGCGTTACAAATCCCTTGCTACGTAACACGTAACGACTTTGTTCCCGTAACAAACGCCGTCCGAATGTTCCCGAGGAACGTAACGTTGTTCACTCATTCATGGGATGCGCAGGCACTGTGTCAGAGGGAAAAATGCGTCTCAGGACTGTTACCTCTGCTCTCAAGCATGGGTCTTCCTGGGAACGGCGAAGGGTTGGCCGCCTTCCTGCTTAGACCGTATGGCCTAGCACAGGAAGGCCTCGAACCCACGGGTTACTGTTGTTGATACACGGAGTTACGCTGTATAACATCCACTTGGCCAGCCTCTCTTTGTTAACACTTTTTAAGGGGAAATCATGCTTCGCTCTATTACTCGTTTTCTGCGCGATGAAGAAGGTGCTACTGCAATTGAATATGGAATTATTGCGGGGTTGATTTCGGTTGCGATTGTGACAATCCTTGGAACTATCGGCGGTCAATTGCTGGTGGTATTCCAGACGATTTCAACGGCGCTGATTCCGTAAAAGTTACGTCGGTAGTAAAGCATGACGTCGGCATGCCTTTTCTGGCTACTGCTTGTCGCCGTCTATGATTTCCAGCAACGCCGCGTCCCGAATTGGCTTGTGCTCACAGGCGCGGTTCTCGCACTCGCGGCACTCGCGCTGGGAAGAGGTCCACTCGGGCACGACTGGACCTCTGCTCTGCTCGGCGCAGCAGCAGGCTTCGGTTTTTTGCTTCTCTTCTATGCCTCTGGACTCATGGGAGCAGGCGACGTGAAGTTCGCTGGCGCTCTTGGCCTGTGGGTGGGTTTGTGGGCACTGCTTCCTGTCTGGATCATCGGCAGCGTTCTGGCTGGCCTGCATGCCGTGCTCTGGCTGGTTCTACAGCGCTGGCCCATGTCCCCTCGGCTTTCGCTCATGCTTTTCGGACCCCGGTCGTCGGCAGATGGCAGCCCATCGCCGACCCGGGTTCGCTTTATTCCTTATGCGGCCTATCTCGCACTGGCCGCCGCGGTGTGGCTGGTTTGGGGCCGACAGAGTAGCTAATCACTCCGTCGCCATGAGCTGTTCATCGACAGCTCTCGAATTGCTCCTTTTCTGACCCACCGCCCATGATCAATCTCACCAAAGTCATCGCCGCCATCCTCGTGCTTCTGGCCCTCGCGCTCGGCGGCTATGCATGGATGCTCAGCCGCCAGCCCCCACCGCCAGTCGCGGTCGCGCCCTCCGCAACCGCTCCCGGCAAGGCCGCCCAGGCGCAGACCTTCGCCGTGGTCGTGGCGGCCAAGCCGCTGCCCGCGGGCCAGGCGATCCCGGCCGACGCGCTCCGCATCGAGCGCCTGACGATCAACCCCGTGGGCGCCTTCCAGGACACCGCACCGCTCGCGGGTCGTGTGCCCGTGATCGATTTGAGCGAAGGCACGCCGCTTTTCGAAGGCCAGCTCGTTTCCGGGCTGGCCCTGCGCGTCACCGAAGGCGAACGTGCGGTCGCCATCAAGGCCGACGAGATCATGGGCGTGGGCAACAAGGTCCAACCCGGCGACTTTGTCGACGTGTTCCTGATGCTCAAGTCCGACGCCAAGGACATCGACCGCAGCCAGGCACGCCTGCTCCTGTCGCGCAAACGCGTGCTGGCCTACGGCAGCGCCTCCGTCGACGGTTTGCCTTCCAAGATGGACAAGAACGGCGCAGCACAGCCGGCCCAGCGCGCCGAGGCGGCCCGGACCGCGGTGCTCGCGGTGCCGGTAGACGACATCAACCGGCTCACGCTCGCCGAGAACAGCGGCCGTTTGCTGCTGGCACTGCGCAACCCCACCGACATGTCGGAACCCGATCCGAAGCTCTTTGCCGAGCTGCCCACCGCCCTGCAACCGCCTCCGCCGAAAGCCGGGGAGTCACGCCGCCCCCCACTCGAAGGTTTGGACCGCGCGCAGGCCGGCGTCACCACGGCAGATTTCGTGACCGGCGGCAAGCCGGGCGCCTCGCGCGCGCCGGCCATTGCTGCCGTGCGGGCTCCAACGGCTCGCACCGGTGAGTCCCGCGGCGGACTGAAGGTCGAAGTCATTCGCGGCGACCGCAGCGAAACCATCAATTACTGATCAGCAACAAGTGGCACGCCCATGCACGCCACTCAGGAAACGAACAACATGACGATCGCCTTTCGAGCGAAGACAACCGGCCCGGCACGTCCCCTGCGTCCAACAGTCGCGGTGCTGTACCTGCTGGCGCCGGCGGTCTGGCCTGTGGCGTCCACGGCGGCCGACGTAGCAGAGGCGACGTCTACACGTCCCGCGCTTCAACTGCGAATCGACGCGGGCACGCAAAAGGAATTGCTGATCAGCAAGGGCATCGAGCGCATGGCCATCGCCGACGAAACGGTAGCCGGTGTCTCGCTCACCCGCCAATCGCCCAACTTGCCCGCCGCGCGCCTCATCGTCACCGGCAAGGCCGCGGGCCGGACCACGCTCATGGTCTGGGAAAAAGGCCAGCCGACCGCGACGGTCTATGCGCTCGAAGTGCGGCGCCGCGCCTCCATGCTCTCCGGCTCGCTCAACAGCATGACTGCGCACCAGGAAGCGCGCGATGCGGCGATGGCCGCTGGCGGAGAAAAGTCGGCGCTGATCGACCGTTCCGTCGTCAATGTGCGAAGCAACACCGTGCAGGTCGAGGTCAAGATCGTCGAGTTCAACCGCAGCGTGCTCAAGCAGGCCGGCCTCAACATCTTCAGCACTCGCGCCAACTCCAACGGTTTCAGCTTCGGCGTGTTCACGCCGTCTTCGCTGCGTTCCACAACGTTCAACAGTGATGGCTCGATCACCGGTGAGTACAACAACCCGCTGGCACAAGCCTTCAGCCTGCTCTTCAATTTCGGCAAGGCCGGCCTGGGCCTGAACGTCGGCTTTCTCGAAGGCAACGGCATGGCCCGCGTGCTCGCCGAACCGACACTGGTGGCGCTGTCGGGTCAAAGCGCGAGCTTCCTGGCCGGCGGCGAACTGCCCGTGCCCGCACCACAGGGCCTGGGCACCACGAGCATCGAATACAAGCCTTTCGGCATTGGCCTGACCCTCACGCCCACCGTGCTGTCGAACGACCGCATCGTGCTCAAGGTGGCGCCGGAGGCCAGCGACCTGGACTACACCAACTCGCTCAGCATCGGCGGTGTCGCAGTGCCCGCCATCAGCACGCGACGCGCCGACACCACGGTGGAACTCGGCGATGGCGAGAGCTTCATCATTGGCGGCCTCGTGAGCCGCACCACGACCTCCAACGCCGACAAGGTTCCGCTGCTCGGCGACATTCCGGTGCTCGGAGCCTTCTTCAAGCAGAACAAGTACCAGATGAGCGAGAAGGAACTGGTGATCCTCGTCACGCCGCACCTCGTGAAGCCCATTGCGCGTGGCACCGATCTGGCTCCGTACCTGCCGGGTGGTGCCGAGCAACGCGATGGTCCCGTGTGGCGTGCGCATCTGCTGGGGCCGGCTTCGGGCACGACTGTTCCGGGCTTCTCGCGTTGACGGCAACCAACTACGCAAAGCCAGTGGATGCCATGAACGCTCCTCGCGACAGCATTCCCGAGATCGGTGCAGAGACTTATCTCTTCGCATCGCCGAACAGCAGCCATATCACGTGGCTGACCGACGCGCTCAGCCAACTGGGCGCGGTGGTGATCCTTCCGCCCGAAGCCAAGTCGATCGACGAGCGCATTGCAATGCTCAGTCCTGCGGCGGTTTTTCTCGATTTTTCGGGCGCCCATGCCGCTGCGGCAAGCGAACTCCATCAGCGCCTCAAGCGCGAATGGCCGACACTGCCGGTGCTGGCGGCCGGCATTTCGGCCGAGCCTGCTTCCATGCTCGCCGCGCTGCGCGCCGGGGTGGACGATTTCGTGGACATGGGCGCGCCGCCAACGGATGCGATCAACACGCTGCGCAAGCTGCTCGATCGTCAAAGCAGCCTGCAAAGTCGCGTCCGCGGATGCACGCTTGCGCTGCTCGGCGCCCGCCCGGGCATCGGCGTGACCACGCTTGCGGCCAGCCTGGCGCTGATGCTCAACGACCAGCTGTCTCAAGCGGCCACGTCCTCCCATGGCCGCAACACGCGCCGCGGAGTGGCGTTGCTCGACCTCGGGCTCCCGGCGCGCGACGGTCTTTTGTATCTGGACACCCAAAGCGGCTTCAGCTTTGTCGATGGTGTGCGCAACCTGCGCCGCCTCGACCAGACGCTGCTGCACACCGCACTGGCCCACCACACGAGCGGCGTGGCCGTGCTCCCGCTGCCCGCGAGCCTCGCCCAGGTGCGCGAGATCTCGCATGCCGACTCGGTGGCACTGATCAAGCGACTCGGCGATTTCTACGATTTCCAGATCGCCGACCTTGGCGGCTTTTCGACCCTCGATTTCGTCGCCCAGACCGTGAAGGCAGCCCAGCGCAGCTGGGTGGTGTGCGATCAAAGCATCGGCGCGATCGTCTCCACCGCGAACATGCTCAAGGAACTGCGCACCCGCGGCATCGATACCGATCGGCTGTCGCTCGTGGTCAACAAGTTCGACAGCCACGTCGGACTGCCGGCCAAGGACATTGCCGAGCGGCTGGAACTGCCGCTGCAGCATGTTCTGCCGGCACGCAGCACGCAACTTCTGGCAGCCGCGAGCCGCGGCGAAATGCTGGTGCGCACCGCGCGCAACGACGCGTATTCGCAGGCCGTAGCCGGCCTCGCACGCGGACTGAACCAGGAATACATGTCCGAAGCAGGCCAGGCGCCGGCCAAGGAATCCAGCTGGGTGGCGCGCATGTCGCAGATTGCCGGCTTCTGGAAAAGCTCTAGTCAAGGTTGAACCGCCCCATATGTCCAACGATCTCGAATTCGCCGACGACGACCAGGCGTTCATCAATTCCCAGCAGTTCCAGGACATCAAGAGCTGGACGCACGACCATCTGCTGAGCCGCATCGAAGAGCTCGGCGCGGAGTTCGGCCGCTGGTCGCGCGCTTCGATCCAGCAGTTTGTCGAACTGGAGGTCGACAGCTTCGTTCGGCTGCGCCGCGTGCCGATCAACGACCGCGAGATGCAGCTCATCTCCGACGCATTGACCAAGGAGCTTGCGGGCTTCGGCCCGTTGGAAGACCTGCTCAACGATCCTGCGGTCGAAGACATTTTGATCAACGGCTACCAGAACGTGTACGTGTCACGCCACGGCATGCTGGAACGCGAGACCGTGCGCTTTGCCGATGCGGAGCATGTGATGCGCATCGTGCGCCGCATCCTCGCGCCACTCGGCCGCCGGCTCGACGAATCCAATCCGATGGTCGATGCGCGCCTGCCGGATGGCGGCCGCATCAACGTGATCATCGAGCCGCTGGCCATCGACGGGCTCTCGGTTTCGATTCGGAAGTTCCGCAAGGAGCCGCTCACGCCGGCCGATCTGGTGAAGCTCGGTACCTTCGATGCTGGCATGGCGCAGTTGCTGGAGATTGCCGTGCGTGCGCGCTGCAACATCCTTGTGAGCGGTGGCACCAGCTCGGGCAAGACCTCGCTGCTCAACGCGCTCGCAACTTATATCCCCGCGCGCGAACGCGTGATCACCATCGAAGACACGGCGGAACTTTCGCTGGGCACCAGCCACGTCGTCCGGCTCGAAAGCCGCCCTGGCGGATTCGACGGCACGGGGGTCGTGTCGATCCGCGATCTGCTGCGCAACAGCCTGCGCATGCGGCCCGACCGGATCATCGTGGGTGAAGTGCGCGGCGCCGAAGTGATCGAGATGATGCAGGCGATGAACACGGGCCACGAAGGTTCGATGGGCACCATCCACGCGAGCTCGCCGCGCGAATGCCTCTACCGGCTTGAAATGCTCGCGGGCTTTGCGGGTTACCAGGGCAGCGAAGTGAGCCTGCGCCGGCAGATCGCCAACGCCATCGATTTCATCGTGCAGATCGGGCGCCTTTCGAGCGGCCAGCGCCGCATTCTCTCGCTGAGCGAAGTCACCGGCGTGAATGACAACGTGGTCGCGATGCAGGAGCTCTACCGCTACGAACCGATTGCCTCGCCCGACGGCGAGGAGCGCGACCGCTGGGTGTCGCTGGGCATTGCGCCGCATTCACCCAAGATCACGCGCTTCCGCCAGTCGCTGGCACGCGCGCAGCAGGGAGACAACCGTGGCTAAGGTCCTGCTGACGGTGGCTTGCATCGCGCTGCTTCTCGCAGCCGCGGGGCTGCTGCTGTGGCAATGGGCAAAAGGACGCCAGGCACGGCAGGCGGCGGGACGGCATCTGAACCAGCAGATTCTGGCCAGCACGGCCGCTGCGGCGGCGTTGCCAATACCTTTACGGGATCTGCCCAGCGATGGGCTCATGACTGACCCGTGGCTAGAGACCGATGCAAGCGCAGCGGCTTCTGAACCCGCCGGGCTTCTTGAAAAAGCCATACCCGGTTGGCTGATTGGCGTGATCGAGCCGCGCATGGCCGCGCTGGGTTTGGTGGCCATCGTGGTACTGGCGGCTCTTGCTGGTCTGTTCGGCAGCTGGATTGCGGGGTTGAGTGCGCTCACTTTGCTGGCACTCCTCGCAGTCTTCGCGGTCTGGCTGCGGCTGCAGAAATTCCGCCGCAAGCTGATCAGCCAGTTGCCCGCCTATATCGATGCGATGGTGCGCTTGATCACCATTGGCAACTCCACGCAGGCGGCGTTCCAGCTTGCAATTGCCACCACGGAGGCTCCGTTGCGCGGCCAACTGGAACGAGCGGCATCGCTGGTGCGCGCGGGCATGGACCTAGATCGAGCTTTGCACCAGATAGCCAACAACGTCCGCATCGATGAGATGTACCTGCTGGCTTCCATCCTCGGCCTGGGTGTGCGTTATGGCGGCCGCGCCGATCTGCTGTTGGAGCGCGTAGGCAACTTCATGCGCGACCGCGAGCAGGCAGAGCACGAGTTAGTTGCCATGTCGGCGGAAACCCGGCTCTCTGCCTGGATTCTGGGGCTACTGCCTTTGGGCGTTGGCGCCTTGCTCATCATGGCCAATCCCGGCTATTTCATGAGCATGTGGAACGACAGCACAGGTCGCATCTTGATCTTCTCCTCGGCAAGTCTTCAATTGTTTGGCGCAGCTGTCCTTTACCGATTGGCGAGATTGACATGACGCCCACGGCCAATCAACTCGCAATCTTCAGTCTGGCATTGTTGGCGCTAGGCCTGATAGCCGGCGCAGGCGCACTGATGGCGGCTGAACTACGTCGCGTGCGCAGCGGAAAGGTCATCGGCCGCGCCATCCATCAGGTAGTGGCGGCTTCGGATCTATCAAAGGCCTCCGTTGATGCGGAGGAAGAGTCTGGCGCCCCGGCGAAGTCCGACATTGAACTGCCGTTCCACTGGCTCGATTCCCGTTTCGGTCGAGCGCTGGTGGCGAACGAAGACCGTAACCTCATTGATCAGTGCGGCCTTTCTTCGAAGCGAGCGCAGCTGATTTTTTTGGTGACCCGTGCCTTCCTTGCGCTGCTTCTCCCATTTATAGCCTACGTGGTATGGAGTACAGGGCATGCGCCGCGCACCGTCATCATCGTGCTGGCAACCGCTTTCGCCATCGGCTTCATGGCCCCAAAGTGGGTGCTCGGCCGTTTTGCCGCCGCGCGGCGCGAGCGCGCGGCGGAGGAGCTTCCGCTCTTCATCGATCTATTGCGCTTACTGCAAGGTGTGGGATTGAGCTTGGACCAAAGCTTGCAGATCATGGCCGTCGACTTCTCGCACGTGCTACGTGTACTTGGTTATGAGCTGACCCTTGCCAACAATCAGTACAGCCGAGGCCGCACTCGCGAGCATTCGCTGCAACGCCTCGCGACCTTGCACAAGAACGAGAATCTCCGCGGGCTCGTGTCACTCCTGGTGCAGGTCGACAAACATGGTGGTGCCGTTCAGGAACCGTTGCGCGTTTTCAGCGAGCGACTGCGCGAACATCGGCGTTCTGAAATGAAGGAACGCATCGGGAAGATCACGGTGAAGATGACCGTCGTCATGGTGACCACGCTGCTGCCGGCGCTGGTCATCATCACGGCAGGACCTGGCTTCATCGCAATATTCCGATCACTGGGAGCTGTCGCCAAATGAAAACGCTGCACTTTTGCATGCGCTCGCGCCCCGCGCGCCGCCTGTTGACTCTCACCGCGGCGACCCTCGCCATCACCGGCTGCGCCGGACTCAAGGACCAGTACGCCGCCAGCGCCGATGCGCAACAGCGCATGGCCGCCGAAGCGGCCGCGGACACGAAAGCGGGAGCGAGCGTAGACACCCAAGCGACCTACCTCAAGCTGGTCGAGCAGATGCAAAAGGAGGACCTGTGGTTTGCATCGCTCGCGCATATCGACGCTCTTGAACAGCGTTGGGGTGTCTCGCCCGAATCCACGCGCACGCGGGCCGAAGCGTTGCGCCAGACCGGGCAGGCCGCCCCCGCCGAAGCCGCCTACAAGCGCCTGCTGGGCACGCCGCTGGCGAGCGCTGGCTACCGCGGACTGGGATTGCTGGCAGGTACGCGCGGCAACTACGCCGAGGCGGTGCAACTGCTCATGCAGGCGCAGCGCCGAACACCTATCGATGCGCTGCTATTGAGCGATCTGGGCTACGCGCAGTTGCGCGCCGGCCAGATCGAAGAGGCACGACTGCCGCTGATGCAGGCTCTGCAGCTGCGCCCCGACAGCACGCAGGCCCAAGCCAATCTCGCGCTCTATCTCGTCGTCACCGACCAGAGCGAGCAGGCAGACCGGCTGATGGAGATCAACCGCATGCCCGAGGTTACGCGCACCGCGGTGCGGCAGGCCGCACAACAGTTGCGCACGGGTGCGCCTGCCGCAATGCGCGGTGCCGCGCTGACACCGGAATCTGCGCGTGCGGCAGTGCGCCCGAGCGTCACAAGTGTCACAGCAGACGATGCGGCGCCCCTGCCGCTGGCACTCAAGCCGTCGCGCTGGTCCGGCACCGGTGGCATGCGCACTGCGATCCAGTTGAACCCACCCACCTCCGATTCCGCGACGACCCTGTCCCCCACATCGACCTCACGAGGCATCCCATGAGTAAAGAAAAACACGCCTTCCGCTGGAACATCCTGCCGTCCGCATGCGGCGTGGGGATCGCGCTGGCCGTCTTCGGCTCCGTCGCGCTGGCGCAAGAGGCGAAGCCCGTCAAGCCGCAGACAATGCCTGCCACCGCGGCCGCACCGCAGGCCGCGACGACCCCGGTGACCACTGCCAGCGTGCAGGCACCGCAGACGCAACAACAGCAGCAAGCTCAGCAGGCGGAAATGGCCGATGCCGAGGAGTTGGTCTATGACGGGCCCTTGCAAGTCGGCGATGCCACACAGGGCCTGCTCGCATGGCAGCGTAGCGGCGAGATCGCTTCGTCCGCCGCGCGCCCCATCGCCGGCAACATCGCGAACCGTAGTTTCGAGCGCTATCTGAAGAGCTTTGAGTTCCCGATCCCGGAGCGCATGAGTTCCACGGTGAGGCCGACCTCCGGTTCGGGCGCCGGCGCGGCGACGCCCCGGTAAACAGCCGCCCCAGATCAACGCACGCCGACCATTGCCATGAAAGCGCCGAGCATCCGTACCACAGCACGCCGCCAGCACGGCGCGTATGCGGTCGAGTTCGCGCTGGTGTTCCTGATTTTCTTTGCGGTGCTCTACGGGATTATCTGCTACGGGATCCTGTTCGCGTTTCGCCTGGGGGTGCAAAACGCGGCGGAAGACGGCGCGCGCGCAGCGCTGCGCTATCAGAGCACCTTCGAGGCGCGAAGGACCCATGCGGAGACAATCGCCAGGCAGAGCATCACCTGGCTGCCAGCCACGGTGACGCGCAGTGCGAGCGCCACAGTGTGCAGCGTGGTCGACAACGTCTGCGGCGCACCACCATGCACGCCCACATGGGAAGCCCGCTGCCAGATGGTGGTGACCGTGACCGCGACCAACATGCAGTTGCTGCTCCCGCCGCTGCCGAGCTTCGCGATGCCGAGCAGCATCGTTGGCAAAGCCAGCATGCTGCTCGACGGAAGAGCGCCATGAACATCCTCTGCGCAACTGTCGGCAGAGCCACTGCGCACGGGCGGCAGCGCGGCGTGGCCGCCATCGAGTTCGCGCTCGTCTTCGTGCTGCTCTTCAGCGTGCTGTATGCGCTCGCGACGTTCGGGGCGGTGCTTTATACCCAGCAGACGGTAACCCGCGCCTCGGAAGAAGGGGCTCGCGCCGTAGGGCTGCTCACGCCGGCGCCGACCAGCAACGACTCACGCGTCAAGGACGCGGTCTACGACGCGCTGGCCAACTCGCTGGTCGTGCCTGTCTCGGTCAACACCAACGTCGCCAGCCGGCGCACCTGGATTGTTTCGAATGTGACAGTGGACGTGGCCCGCAGCGAGCCGAGCGCGCCCGGTGCCTACGTCCGCTATGTCGTGACTGTGACCTATCCGTACAGCGCGAACCGCCTGCTCCCCTCGATGCCGTTGCTGGACACCAGCCAATGGATGCCCGACCAACTGCGAAGCCGGACAAGCGCCGCACTTCGTTCGTCCTGAAGAAGCATCGTCGAGATGAACGCAGCACGCCTCCCCTTGTCGCTTCGCCGGAAACAGGCTCGCGGCTCCATCCTCGTCAACACGGCAATCGCGCTGAGCCTGATCGTCATCACCCTGATCGGCACCGAGGTCGGCTTCATGTACTTCATGAAGCGCGAGTTCCAGAAGACGGCCGACCTCGCCGCGCTCGCAGGCGCGCAGCAGGTGCGCGGCGGCTGCACGGCGGCCACCACAGCCGCGCAGCTAAATGCCAATGGCGCTTCGAGCTCCGACGCCGGTCGCAACATGCCCGTGGGTCTTTCGCCATTAGCCCCTGCCGAAGTCCAATGCGGTTACTGGGACAGGGTGACGAGTTTCCGGACGCCTACTTCGACCGAGGCCGAGAACGCGGTGCGCGTGAGCTTCCAGAGAAACTCGCCGACCCTGCTGTCCTTCTTCCTCGGCAACCGGACCATCAGCGTCACTGCCGTCGCCGCATTGAGTGCCCCGCTCGCCCAGTTCTCCGTCGGCAGCAAGCTGATCACGGTTGGTGGCGACTCCACGCTCGGACGGTTACTCAAGGGCATTGGCCTCGACCTCGGCGGCACCTCGCTGCTGGCCTACGACGGGCTTGCGCAGGTCAAGATCACGCCCGGCGGCCTTCTTGCGGCGCTCGAAATTCCGGTGGCTGCCGACATCGGCGTGGGAGAACTCAACACGCTGCTT
>Ga0307514_10003457_pt1 | contig 15166 bp, 7 predicted proteins | sample 16_EM_MG_FD_203088 | JGI IMG/M metagenome (GOLD analysis project Ga0307514, IMG submission 203088) | Populus trichocarpa ectomycorrhiza microbial communities from riparian zone in the Pacific Northwest, United States - 16_EM | ecosystem: Host-associated > Plants > Roots > Unclassified | place...
TTTAACTTATCAATGATGTCAGTATTAATAACATCATTATTGTTAGTATTATTATTTGTGATATTATTATCAATATAATCATCATTAAAATAAATATTATATATAAATTGATAGAAAATATCAATCTATATATATCTCGTCATAAAGAGATCATCAAAGTCTCTATAATACTCATCTCGATCAAGAAGTTGTCTTCTATACTGATGTCTCTGAAATGAGTTATCAAAATTAATTATGAATTTCATGATTATTATTCTCACGATCCCCTGGGCTTCTCACCTTTACTAATTGACAAGTTAATTTTGCAATTTATCTTCGCATTTAATCACTAGTTTTTAAATATGACTTTTCAATTATATAATTTATTTTTGTATGTCTTCTATCACCTGTTTTTGAACGTTTTTTTCTCGATGAGAGCCTCTTCATCCTTTTCTATATGAGCACGTCATATTATGCTACCTCTTCCACACAAGATTATTACGGCACAGAGCAAGCAAATAACCATTGAAATCGTTGGGCTTTGATACCAATTGACACATATGGAAACAACGCAAGAAAAACAGCGAGCATCAACAATACAAATTCTACCGAATAGAGTTGCCACATAAACCTTAATTCAAAAATTTATTACTGAATATTTATTTTAAAATAGTTTGCGTCTCTAAGTGGTTTATAATTCTCTAAACAAATTCAAAAACCAACCTAAACAAACTAGAAAAAATAAAATTATTAAGAATAATATTTTATTTTCTAAACTAAATGAAAAAAAATAAAAATAACTAAGAAAAAATTATTTATCTTAAAAACCCTATAGAATGACTAATAAAATCATAAAAAATATAGAGACTAAACTATAATTTACCCATAAAACAAAAATAAAACGGTTAAGAAGGGGGGAAATCCTTAACCTATCTTCTAATATCTTTATTATCAAATAAGTCTCAAATCGATTGATTTTATCATTTTTTTTATAAAAAAAAGAATGTAATGAACGCTAAATAATATCACTTCTTAATCCAATGTACACATGTTTGTTAAGTGCTTCCAAGTAAATTGGAGTTTATTTTAACACTTTTATTGAAAACATTTAACAACTAATTTATATTTATTACATTTAAAATAAAATTAATAAATATTTGAGACACAATAAAGAGATAATACCTTAAGCATTAACTCAAGCGGTTACTTTACATGAAATATAAGAATGACAATGAATATTTATGAATTAAATTTTGTATTATTTATACGGAATTGGGTTCAAAATAATTATTTAAACTTAACTTGAATCTAAACAGGTGTGAATTTTTTATAATTAAATTTGACTTAATCGGGTTTTGGGTGTTTATTTAGTATCTATAACTTATAACTTAAACCCGAATCCAAACATTATAATTTAAAACTATTTAGTAATTAATTGACTGATATATATATATATATATATAATTTTAATTTTTTTAATTATTTATTTATTTGGAGATAATATTTAAATTTGAGTTAAATAAATTAATATTTATACGCAACCCAAAATTTAATTTTTTATCTTTAAATTTTACTCAAAACCCGAACCTAATAGAGATTTACAACTTCAAAAAAAAAAAAAAAAAAAAACGTAGTTTTAAAAATAAAAGAACACCTTTCCTCCTCCTTGTACATGTCTGCTTCTTGATTGATTAAAGCCATTACATACGCTTAAAAACACCCCATCTCTCCGCACTCCCTTTTGAGCGAGCGAGCGAGCGCAATGAGTGAAATCTCAGGAGGAAGCAGATCCGTACTTCTATTATTCTTCCTTTCACTTTCTCTTCTTTTCATTTCAGGTTTGTCTCTCAGATCTCTTTCGCCTTTTCTCCCTTCTTTACCAATCTTTAATTACCAACATTGAAAGAAAAATTATTGTGTTTGATTTTATTTTTATTTTTATTTTTTTGTATAGTTTATGCTTGTATTTCTCCTTGTTGGGCTTGATTTATTTTTATTTTTATTTTATTTTATGAATTTGCATGTGGGTAAATAATAAAAAATAGATAAATTATAATGCTTCAATTTTCATAGAATCCATTGAATAGAAAAGGAAAAAAGAAAAAAACTATGCAGTGCATGTAACATTCAGGTTTTTTTTCCTTTTTTTTTTTTTTTTTCATGTTTCCAGGTATCTCAGATGACTCATCCGGTGCAAAAAATGGGACGAAGGCCGATCCGCATGCTGCTTCCAAAAACAATGATGGGCCCGAGATTGCCATTGTGTTTGTTTTCGTTGTGGCAATAGGGTTCTTTGCACTTTTCCTTTTCAAGTTTTGGCAAAAGAAGAAAAGGGAAGAGCAGTATGCCCGTCTTTTGAAGTTGTTCGAAGAGGATGATGAGCTTGAAGTTGAACTTGGCCTTCGAGATTGACATTTTTAATTCTTGCAACTTGATTTTATTGTAGGTAAGGTGTGTTTTTCGGTACCCAGTTGGAGAGATTTTGCTGCTTTCTTTGTAGGTTTGGTCAATGTGTAAAATGTTTTTAATTCAGCACGTAACTTTGCTTCTTTTGTTGATTAAAACTTCCAGGCGTTTGTATGGTTGTTCTGTGCAAGTGCGTTTTCTTCTGCGGATGTTGTGCGATTGATTTATTTTTCTGAACTTATAGATGATGTTGCTTTTACATTAAAACATTAAGTTATTTAGCACTTGCTGTGAATGAAAGTATGTATCTTGATGCTTGCTGGCTATCAATATTATGTTCTAACCTTGGTTATGTTGTGCAGGCTTAAAAGAGATTTGTTTGGAGGAAAACTTGCTCCTCCGTCAGCCAAGATTGGGCTGTAGTGATCCCTGTGCAGAGGTTAGATGTTTTTTTCAATTGAATACTGTATTACTTTTCATGTCATGTTCAAATGAAAACTTTTCATGAATTTGAATTCTTTGATTACTAAGAGAAGTGAAATTCTACTTTGTGTAAGTTCTACGAGTCTTATTCCCAGTTTGTAAAAGATGAATTCTTTATTCTGGTGCACATCAAAGTGTGTAGAATTAAAGCATTTTTTTGTGAAGCATCTTGAATATTTATATATATTCCATATTAGCAGAAAGGATGAGTTGATGTAACGTCTTCTATTCTGAATTTTGATGGTGGTGTTCATGGTTTATGGCACCTACTCTAGCCCCAATTCCAAGCCATATTTATCCCATAATGGATGTGTGTGCCCGCTCCTTGCTTTTGACTTATTTAGTTTCTCTTATCAAAATCCTTAAAGAAAATGAAGAAATATTGTCTGAATGTTACAGCCTTACAGGCTTGTCGTGAATGAATACAAGCTGCGTCGTAACAGCCTTACAGGCTTGTTATGAATGAATACAGGCTGTGTTGGAACAGTATTTTAATACCTGGATATGCTTTTAATGAGTTTGAAAATACATAGGTTCTGAACTTGCTGTGAATGAATTTACTTTGTTTCTAACCTTCCTTTTTCTTCTGTCTTCAATGATTTCAAAACTTCATATTGGCTTCGTGCATTGTCGGTCTGTTTGAGATCTATGTTCATTGTGATTAAAATTTTCCCGATACACATCTTGTATCTCTCATCAGCTGCTGAGCAATTTTTTTTATGGATTTACTGGGCTGCATTTGGTTGCAGAAAATTTTTAAAAATCTCAATCTTTGGTCATGAGAAGCTTTTTCCTGCCTTGCTTCTAATCCAAGAAAATAACTTGATATTCTTGGACTTGTTTGCAACTAGGGACATAATGATAAAGTGAGCATTCAAATTTGGGTAAAGTGTGTTTATGCCCCTAAAGACTAGTCAATTTTTCATTTATGTCCTTATAGTTTAAGATTATAGTTGTTTTATCAATAGATTTCAAAAATTCCCATTGTTTTCCTTGACTCTTTTAAAAGTTTCAAGCAGAGTGAATAAAGGTGTGCAAGTCCATATTTTGAATTTATTTGATTTATTCTCATGTCTCAAGTATATATGTGAAATATTATCACATATTAAACTAGAATAAGAGAAGATAAAGAGAGAGAAAAAAAAAGTAAGAATGAAAATAGTGAGCTTTTTATTAGATTTAGATATTACATTGTTAGGGATAACATTAAATTTTCACATACTTCACAATATAATAAATAATGCCTGTTTTTTTTATATAAAAAAAATCCAATCATGAACGAAAAGCTTAATTCATTTTTTACCCTAAAAGAGAATTTCTCAACACATGAGCCTCCAAAACCTTCCTCCCACTTGATGTCTCACGACAGAACTGGTAAATACAAAAGGAAAAGAAATGTGTTAGGTGTTTGGTTGGAGGACGGGGATGGAGATGATATATAAATATAAATCTCTCTCTAAAATAGTCTTAAAATAATTTATTTCTTTTTAAAACACTACCTAAAAGTTGTACAAGTCAGTATTTACTGGGATACCTCACCAATTTGGGATTAGAGAGTTGTCATGGCACCTTTACAAACGATGAGTGGTTGTGGTGTGCTGATACCGGTGGTGGAGGCCACCACAAGAACTGGAATCGTGACAAGTTGGTTGCAGCCCTAGTGGGGTGGTGGCAGTTGTGCCAAGAGAACATTCTCTTGTATCAAAGACAAAATAGTTATCGAATTCCGAATTTTATCGCCGTTAATATTCCTATTCTTGGTCTGTCTTGGTAATATGCCAGACATTCAAAGAATGTTATTTGCGATTGTAGCATAGCATCGGGTGAAGGAGAAGGATTGATTCGAATTTTACCAGATAACATGTGCGAGAGTATGTTTATTTACTCTTGAATTTGCTGGAAATTCGTTACTTGTATAGACCAAAAGCATACTCACCAAGACAAGGGTGGAAAGGGAAGCAGTAACCAATTGGAATTTGGGTAAGAATTTTAACATAAATCAAAGATAATCATTGATGGAAAAGTTTATATAAAAGCACTAGGCTTGACAAAAATAGAAAATTCCAGGCGATAGTGTCCTACTTTAATACGATTATAACGTATAAAGACTTTGACAAGTCAACTGGGTGAAAAAACCTAGTTTCTTTTAATCTACTTAACACTTTAACCCATGACCCGGGTCTTGGAGCCAAGTCAGACCTTCTAATCAGGTCCTCTAAGCATGCTAACACTTGAAAACAGAAAATTCAAAATCCTTTATTTATTCTCTTGGTTGGATGAGTGCATGTTTCCATGAATGTTTTGTCTTCATCAGCTGGTCTTGATTAGCTTCTTTTCATTGATTAGATTACAATCAGGAATACATTATCTTGATTATTCCTTAAAATTTGAAAAAATTGCCCCAGTAAAATGTAAACAATATAGCAGAAAAATGGAGCTACAAGTCATTTGAGTCAAACTAGTGCATTTATTGAGATAATGATGTTATATTATAGAATTACTGGTGCAAAAGTCTTCAGGTAGATTTAAAGTTACATCACATGACTTGAAAGAACTAACTGAATTATTGATTACAAGTAGTTTATTTCACTAATGAAACGAATAATTCCATGCTCAAATGAATACTACGTTAAAGAATTGGAGATTGTTTGATACACACTAAAGCACATTGAACAGAACTAGTGACAAAAGATAACCTGCGGAAGTTTCCAAGCAATTATGCTCAACACACAGGAGTTCAGTTTGCCGAACGCCAAATGCTCAGCCTCCAAAGGTCCCTCCCAAGCATCAAGAAGCCATTAGGGCTTCGATAAATAAGTTGCCGTCATCCAGCAATGAATAAACCAGAGTCATCTTCCTGTCTTGGCTCGTTTCATTCCGGCAGTATTGAAGGGTGACATGCTTGGGCTCATGCTAGGGCTCATGCTTGGACTTTCCTCCCTTAGAGTACCATTTAGCAAAGCCAGTTCCCTCAATTGCTGTTTCTTATAGTGATCCAAGGATTCGTCCTGCAGAAAGAGAGCATAGCAATGAGTGCAAGTCAAGAGAAAATCAGCAAGCTGTGGCAGAGACCTAGAATTTAACAGCAAAATTCATAAGTCATTCATGTCCATACCACAGGCTTCAGAAGGCTTTCTAATATGGTTATTGCATGTTCCAGGCGGGCATTTATTATATCCTCTGGAAATTCAGCCTCCACCAACACATGCAGCGGTTCATTAAGGTGCTCATATCCAGGCTTGTCTTTTAGTTTTTCTTCCTGGAGAAAAATCATAGTCAATCATGGGAGTTATGGAAAGGATTGAAAAGAGGGAAAACAGGCATCACCTGAACAATGATCATTGAACTTACTTGTGCAATCAACAAATCATTTATCAAAGGAGACAATGACAAAAGATTTATTTTTCAAGGGATTTAAGAAATATTTAACTGAAGTTCCATTCTGAATCACAGAAAATAAATGGTCTGCTTCACTGTCGTCAAAAAGTGATTCTACATTAAACATTGTGATTCCTAAATATGAGTACCATATCTCTACCAAAGAAAGCAACTGAATTGAAAATATAATATACAAAAATGGATCATTGGAGCTCTGGCTCATTTATAGTCATATTTCTGATCAACTAATTTACAGTCATATTACCTCTCCTGGACATTAACATAAAATACAAATTCTCCTAAATGAGGCGTGAAATTTAGTATATAAATAATACACCCACGCATGTGAAGCACACACGAAGTAGTATTGTTCATTCTTTAATGGAAAGCAGGAACAGGTTCAGCCCATAGGTTCCACCTTCCATTTCTTTGCATTGAGTTTTCTACAGTTAAATGAGGTGCTAACAAGTTAAGCATGGCATTTATGTCTTCCTGTTTTGAACAATTTCAGTACTACGGTGGCCAAGTAGTCAGACTCAGACATCAAAAACTAACAATCACCCATGATAAGTTGTAAAGTACAGCACAGATGGTCATCATGATAGTTTACAATGAAAAACAGAATAAAATACATGCAAGCAACCAACTTAAGTCTCCTCAATATAAATTGAACAATCTATACATAATAAAATGTGACCAAAGAATAACAGCTGCTATCAAAATAGATTTGAAGGCTAGATATTATATCAGAAAAAAGAAGAAAAAATTGTGTTCTATGACTCTTTCCATGAATACTAACACAAATAGCAAAACAACTGCAAACAACATCAGTATCTAGGTGCAACTACATGTGTCAGATTTCTGTCATGGGGATCGTAGCATGACTTGGTAAAAACTATAACTATGGTGCAAATACTGATCAAAACTTTCATAAATGGACGACTGAATATAAATATTCAAAGTGAGACGAACATCAACATTAAACAAAATTCACAGAGAGCTATTTGTTGGATCACCTACAAATTAACATGTTCCTTTTAAGAAGATTGCAATAAGAGAAAAATAGGATAGTAAGACACCCACCCCATTTCAATAGAAACCATAGAAATCAACGATACTTGAAATACAAATACAAATTTTAATTTCTAACATCATGTCATACAATAGCAAGCAGAAGCTATAGTCATTTACCAAGTTCACTTCAGATTCACCATGACATGCAACCTAACTATCTAACTAATGCAAACTAAACTGCTTTATCAATTGACTTGAAATAGAAAACAAATCAGAATCATTCATACCTTTAGAGAATCCTTTACGGAGCCCTTGCCTCTTATATACACCCTACAATCTGTCAAGGCTTCAACTCTTTTCAAGGAGTTCCCTCGTGGTCCCAAGATTCGGCCAACAAAATTATACTGCCAAATTCTGGGTTAGAGTTAGAAATGATAATTAATTCATATCTCCATTACTTCAAGAAACATCTTGGACTTACACTTGGGTATTTATCAACAGGAACATCAAGTCTAATTACTCTCTTTACAACAGGCGTGATTGGAATTCCAGGGACCCCAGGCCAACCCATTGAAGCAGCTGGAAATGAGGCCATTCTTTGAAGATGCCCATTCTCCTGCAGTAAGACATGACACGTGGATTTTCTATTATTTTGTTTAAGAAATTAAAACTAAGATGTCATAGTTATCCTAAAGTAAGACATTTTGGGGCATGAGAAGAGGAGACTAATTTTTCTCAGGTATTGCAGCAGATGGGGGTTTGTACAAGATATGCCATGGAAGCTAACCCAATCCTAAACAACTTTCTTCCTCCATGAAATATCATGTTTCTTTTCTTCTAAGCAGGCCACGACACTTAAGTCAAATACTATTCATAGGAGATGCACTCAGACAACCAAAAATAGTCCAGCAGACAACCAAAAATAGTCCAGGACATTTTCCAAGTTGCTCGTGAGTACTCATTGGCCTTACATATATGATGAGGATTCAAGTTACATTGTCTGGATGACAAGGACATTGGTTTTCTAAATTTTATCCAACATGCGTACTCCCAATAGAAGTCACCTACTCATATCTTGGAACTTCATAGAATTTTCTTGCAAGTTCACAAAAATTACAGTTTCTCAAGGAATCAACTTCTCTAAAAAAATGATATAGCACAATGTTCAAATTCACTGCTTTCCCATCAAACACTCAAGGTCAAAGAACCCTACCATATTGCGATAAAAAGATAGAACACGTAACAAAGATTTGCTTCCAAGAAGGAAAAGGAAAATTTCCAATTCACATCAATCTTCAACACTGTTTTTCTAGCTCATTGCAGATGTACTATTAACTAACTTAGAAATATCGCCTTCAGTAATGTCTTATTTTTGCTCATTTTCTTCAGTTTCTCAAGTCGATATGCATGATAGGGAAATAATGAAGAATCAAACTACCAACTTCCAAAGAAATTTGAGGGAGGTAATATGATAGCCAAATAAATTTTGTGTCAGAAAGTATGAAAGAACGAAGCAATTAACAAATGAAATGGGAAAAGAGAAACAGGAACAAGTTAAATTGAAGTAATCAGAACACATCAAGCCATTTTGTATGTTCGGATTCAAAAATGCAAAGTGATTCTGTTCACAACAAAGTTAAACAAACTGCTAATACAACACTACAGTACCAGTAGTAAAAAAGCAAGAATGCCAGATAGCAGGATCATCATGTAGTAGTTAAAAAGCAAGTCAAGTAAAATTCATTTCCTGTATAGCATACTAACTACCAAGAGTATCCAAGTCACACATGAAACCACAAACTCGCATTACCTCAGTTGGCATAGCAGACCATGCCTCCAAATCCATCGTTCTTCCATTTGAATGTTGACCTAATGACCTAAATGGACTCTCATGCTCGTATCTTTCATGATCTACCAAACCCTGATTGCAAGCTGATGCCCTTCTGATTTCTGCAGTGACATTAAAGTATACCAACTAAGCATGTAGTATGGATTACGCGAAACTCTTCAGTACAGTCAACAGTTATATTACTCTGAGTGATGTCTGCATTTTCCTACAAGCTAATAGTTTTAAGAATTTCCTGCAGATCAATTATGGGAACTATGATTGCATCGCTCAAACATATACTTCATGTTTCAAGCAGATAAGAACAAGCATGTGGATAAACACCATTAGAGAATACTATTAGTGATGTCTGATGTATTCCTAGAAAACTAATAGTTCAAGAATTTCCACGAGATCAACTAAGGGCATCATGATGTATAATTCAAACATGTACCTAAAGGTCCAAACAGACAAGAACATATGTGCAGATAAATAAAAACTGCCAACTTCAAGGTAAATATTTTTGTGCCAAAAATCCATTAAGCAATAGCCTCCCTATGGCTGTATTCATCATTGATATAATGTTGTGGGGTTTCCCTTCCCATTTGTGTGTCAAGTATTCAAGCTAGTCCTCTCCGTGTAACGAAACTAAAGATCTGCATGCAATCATCTACTTTAAAATCATGAAAGAACAAGTAATGATGCTTTCATGTACCAGTATCGCATGCACAGATAAATGCTGGTACATTTACAGAAACCATGCACGTCAATATTGAAATCACTCATTCAAAAGAAAACAACACCTGTGATGCAACCAATAAACAATCGTGTATATACAGTATGTATCGTGTAAGATAAGTTATGATCCAGTAACCTTGATTAAGAAGCCTGCAGCAATTTGGTAAAACTTGCACAAATGGCCCCAACTTGTGCTTCTCTGCGAATAACTCGGCCAAATATCTGTCATTGTTATACTAGTCAAATCACATATGTAAAAACTTGCAAAAAATAGTGGTCATGAAAAGAAAATAAACATTTGAGTTTTTACAGCAAGATTAGCATTGTGGGTTGTAGGTACGGACACACTAGAGATGAAAGGCATTTCATGATTCAAATTGTGCATAACAATAGCAATTTAGATGGTAATTTTTTTTACATTTGAAGTTTTGAACTGCAATCATGGATAAATGTTTCATGATATGCAGACAGATACTCTTAAAATTATTCACAAGTATGATCTGTGAAAGGAAGCAGGAAAAGACAACAATTCAAAATACAAGCTTAGCAATCATGGTTTTAAATGCCAACCATTACATTACGTAAACAGCAAATAATAAATAGAAAATTGCCTTTTAATGGTTTTCAGTGATGAACTGCATCACATCCTTGTGGCCATTATTCTGAGACATTTCAAGGCCGTCAGATACCCAACAACTCCTATTTTGTCAGTTTATGTTTCCATTACTCTTTTTTCAAGTTTTTTCACCTCATAGCTCCCCACCCAATTTTTTCACCAAAATTTGTTATTCCAAGTGCTCGCCTCAATGAAGTTACAACCTTGAAATTTTTTCTTCCAATGTCAAGATATAAGTTTTTTTCTCGTTTTTTTATTTTTTTCTTGGGGTTGAAGATCTGAGACTTCTTTATTGGTACTAAGTTGTTAGGAACTTGCATGGGTATAGGATTATTAAATGCACGGATTACCAAAAAATTGTTAAAAAGCTAATGGTTTCTAGTTGCAATGGCCATAACAGTTATTTTATGCCCAAGAAAGATGGCTTCCCTGACCATCCCTGATTAAACCATGTTACTAACAGCTTCATAAAAGAAAAATATTACTTTTAATATGGATCTTCTAAGAATCTCCCAACCGGTTTACTGAGGACCGCTGGGAGCAAGATGAAGAATCCCCAACCAACATTACCTTAAGGTTCTTCCACTATATTGTTTTGCTTTGGTCACAGATGAATTGACCAGGCACTATGTCACAACTTGAGTTTGGATACATCAAAAGTAGGAATATGGAGTACTCCAAAGTTCAGTGATTCCAAATGAAGCAAAACCACAATGAAATAACACATCGCAACTTGAGTGATGTCAAGGAAAGTGAACAAGCTGCTGTTAGTTTGAGTAGAAAGGTCTCAACATCACCATTTCACTTCCTAAATGGCAGAATCTAACAAGAAGAAATGACATCGAGGACTGAAATACACAAGAACAAGTAGAGTGCTAGTTTTGCAATTGAGAAGTTGCAACTGGGTTGGAAAGTAAATTTTACAAACTACAACTAGACCATTTATGATATAGGATTCAGCACAAGAAATGTTGGGAGTTAAAGAAGCACCATTTCAATAAATGTGCACACACGAGATGGGGATGTGAGAAATGAAAGACTCCACGAGATGGTGAAGGCAGCAACCATTGAGGATACATTAATATGGGGTCATCTAGGACAATTTTAAGTGCATCAGATACAGACCCCATGGATGCTTTGGAGCAAAGAGTACCTGGATCAAAGTAGCTTCGTGCTAGAGAAGTGAGCCAAAATTAGCATGGGTAGAAGAGGTAAAAAACTGATTCAGAATCACAAAATATTTAAAGAGGTTAGAAAAGTCTCACTTGCTATAGAAGAGCATTTTATTTCTGGAAATTAAAGTGGTGCTTTTCCTCTTGAAATTTTGCTTTGGAATATGGTTCTTTATTGGACCTGGCAATTCCCAGCAAGCTTGGTCTAAAAACAAATGATTGCCATGCCATCCTTGGTGTAGCTGTCACCCATGCAAGCTGTTGGAATTTACCTCGTGTGTATCTCCCTACTTCTGTTCTCTTTTAAAACACAACGTAGGTACTGCTTCTAGCATTAACTTCCAGGAGAAACAGTGAGTAGAGAATCTTCCATTATCTATTGAGTTTCCACATCTCTACTGCCTTTCTAGTTTGCATAATGCTCCTATGCCCGGCTTACACTCTATGGAGTGTAGCAGTGTCTCATGGAATATACGATTACACCCTTTCTAGTGAAGCATGTTGTCAGTAACTTCTAAAGCAAATGGAGGCACAGGATCAAAGTCAATTCTCTTGTAAGTATTTTCTGTATCATCTTACTTAAAGCTCTAGCTCCTATTTTCTCTTTCATCACTACGTCTGGAGCACCAAAGTACCCTGCAAATCTAGGGCCTTTATTTGGACTGTGATACTTATTAGGATTGATTGCCTATCCCAATGGCCATATAAGATCATGTCGCCTGCAACTGTTTCATATGTGATAATAACAGGGAGATAAAAGCATCTTTTGTTACAATGTTTAGTAGCTTTGTATATGTGGAATAGGCTTTTCACTGTTGCTGGTTAATCAAGACCAGTTGCAAAGAGGATCTTTCATCTTCCATAGAAGGATTCTTATCCTGGTTGACTCTATAAAAATTACAGTTTATCTTGTATCATTCTTTCTCTCTTTTAATAATATACTCTTGTCTGTACCTGACAAACAACTTAAAGAAAGTGTAGTCATATTGGAAAAAAAAGGTCCATAAAACTGAGCTTAGTGAGAATAGTAATGAGACTTTGTTAAGTTCAGATGGATTGAGTATTTTGGATAACTGGTCACTCCTCTAGGTTCTTTCTTTCCAACCAAACGCTGATGCAAAGAAAGGGTGGCAGTAAACTGGGTCTCCAAAGGGAGAGTTTTGAGAAACGACAAGCACGACTGAAGTGGCTATACATAACAATCTATTTACGGATCTTTATGCTAAAGAAAACAGAAAAATAATTCAATCTAGACAAGTAACAACGGATTTTTCTTTTTATACCCAAAATTGATGTCAATGGTTATTGTTTTCATAGGAATCAACGAGAACTGAAAGAAGCATCGTGCCATAATGACTTGCAGATGCTTGGAACAAAAACACCAAAATGAAAAGAAAAAAAATCTAGGGAAAAAGTTCAAATTTTGTTGGGAAAGAAAGCGATCGGCATGTAAAGCAGGGCAAAAGAAGAATAAGACATTTACTGAAAAGCATGATAATCACAAAAATACAAGAAGAACCGCTTGAAATAACATCAATGTATGATGACTCTTTCCACAAGAGAGAGTGAACCACTATAACAAGAAATATTTGCTCTGATTTCCCTTATTAGCATGTGGTTTTGCAGTTAAAAAAGAAAATCATCCATGAAGTTCTCTCTCAAATGAGAACAAAAGAAAGAGTTTTCTTCAATTTCAACTGCAACAATCTTTTAAAATAGAAGTTACCAATACCAAAAATCAAACACAACCTCTTTCTCTTAGACAAGAACGTGATAGTTTAATGAAAATAAACACCAAGAAGTGAAAACAACACCATCATCCACACCAAAAATAGCATGAAATAAGTCAAAAGGATAGAAACCATCAATCATAGCACAACCCCACAACATAAAAAGGAAAACAAAAACCATGATATACAAGCAAGAGAAAGCAACAACCTTTCAAGATAATAAGATAACAAAGATCAATCGGCAAGACAATTAAACATGAGGAGTGAAAACTAACCTTTCAAGATCTGAAGGCAAAGAAGTGGACCTGTGAGGAGAAGCATGATGGACTCCAGAGGGAGGGTACTGGAAGTAACTCCCAGGTGGGATTCTCTCTCCCATCACACAACCACACACACGACAGAAAAGGAGTTATATTACTGCTGTATGTAGCTGCTTAAACAAGAAAAAAGAAGGAAAACAACATTAGAACACCAACAAGTCCTCAAAAGATAAATGAAACAAGAAACAGAACCGAAGCAGGTAAATAAAAGAAAAGGACGAGGGCTTACTGGATGTGGATGGGAGCAGAGGGGGGGAGGGGTGGAGGCAGAGATTTAAGAGGCAAGTAAAGAGGAGTGATGCCAGTCTCTTTCTTGGCTTTTTATATTGCTAGTAGTTGTTGGGTCTTGGCTTTGGAGTGGTAGTGGAGGAGAGCAAGCAGTGGCAGTGTGGTGTTAAAGACAAAAAGCCCTAACTCCAACCCAACAAACACTCTCTCTTCTCTTGGATTCCTTTTGCTTTGCTGTATTTATTGATTAATGATGCTCTTCCATGCTCGATCTTTCCTTAAGTTTGACCTCTATTGTTTTGTTTTGGAATAAAAAATAAAAATATTTTTGCATTTTAGTATTTTATGATAATATTAGCGCATAAATAAATACACTAAACAAATAGTTTTACAAGACGACATGTTCATATTGAACATACCGTTATTTTTATGCAAATTAACGTGATTTATAGATATACTATTATATTAATTCGCAATTCACAGTATTTAATAATAATTTTTTTAAAATATAAAATAAATGTGATGAGTATAGAGCACTAGACCTAAAAGTTTTGAGTTTGATGATCAAGTCAGATTTAATATTCTTGGGTTTGGCTGTCTAGCCTGACCTAATAGCATTGTGTCCAGTTGCCTAACCGGACCCAATACTTTTAGATCTGACTGCAAGCCATACCCAATAACGGTGGGTTTGGCTGTCGAACCAGGTCTAATAACATCTTTCGGAAACGATTTGGGTCTGGCTTTGTGCTTTTGGAACAAAAAAAAGAAAAGACAATACTCCTAGCAAGACTTTTTAACTAAAAAACAGCAAAAACAAAGCTCTTGTGCGCTATAGTGTTGTCTATAGTGCAAACATTCTGTGTCAACAGTACAATAAGTCTATATCCACAGTAAATGCATTGTATTTTTTCCACGTCTTTTAAAGTACAGTACAATAAATGTTTGTGAACCATAAGATATATTTTACTACAAAAACGTGTACACAATTTTTAGAGGTTGTTTAAGAGTTTGACAGTAATTGCTTTTCAAAAAACAAATTGTTCGGAAATACATTAAAATAATATTTTTTTATTTTAAAAAATTATTTTTTATATCTGAATATCAAAATTATCTAAAAATCACTAAAAAATTTAATTAAAAAAAAAGACTTTCATCTATTAGGATTTTCTTCATACCTCGTTGGATATTGTAGAGTTCTTTTTATAACATCTATTATTTTTTATTTTTTTATGGCTATTCTATTTTTCACAAAAAGTTATTACATGTTCAAAAGGGAT
>Ga0307514_10003458_pt1 | contig 15165 bp, 12 predicted proteins | sample 16_EM_MG_FD_203088 | JGI IMG/M metagenome (GOLD analysis project Ga0307514, IMG submission 203088) | Populus trichocarpa ectomycorrhiza microbial communities from riparian zone in the Pacific Northwest, United States - 16_EM | ecosystem: Host-associated > Plants > Roots > Unclassified | place...
GAAAGAAATCTGGAATGGGATTCCCGAGTCACTTTTGGAAAGTCTGTATACCTCTATGCCTCGTCGAGTAGCAGCTGTTATCAAGGCAGAAGGTTGGTATACCAAGTATTAGAAAAGTGGGGGAGAAAAGGCTACTTATGATGTTTTTCATGCTTTTATTTCTGTTCTATATGGAGCTTATATTCTGGCCAATAGTACCTTAATCGCTCGGCCACCAAAAAGATATGCAGCTCTATTTCTGAACAGTTGCGCTAAACCTATAATATGCGCGCTAAACCTGTAATATGCGCGCTAAACCTATAATACAGCTGTATGTGCGCTAATGCAAGACTCTTATGCAGGGGGGGGTACCAATTTCATTGCCACCAAGCTGTATCTACCTACGCTAAAATAAATACGCTGCGAGAAGAGTCTGGGCACGAGATCAGCGACACGGCAATGTTTCATTGTTGTTGGCTTCGTGACCGATGTAGCTAGGCACTTTGGTATGTAGTTATAGGGCTAACCCCGACGGCCCACCAAAGCATTGAATCTCTTGGCGAGCACACATGATAGCCTCAATGTGGAATTTGCATTCATTGAACAACAAACGCAATACCCACCAAGTGAAGAACTATTCGACACTCCGCCATGTCTCACAGGTGCGTTGTCGAGTTGCTGTGCTGGTAATTGTGCGTTCTACTGCTTTGCTAACATCACCAATTTGTAGGAAATACGTACGACATCTCGTTCCTCCGAATCGGTATGGTGGGAAGAAATTGACAATCTTCACAGGAAGCCCCCCGCCATGGTTCTCTCGCTTTCCTTCCCAGGAAGCGTGCCGCCAGGCACAGGGGTAAGGTCAAGTCCTTTCCTAAGGATGACCCCAAGAAGTCCGTCCATCTCACCGCCGCTCTCGGATACAAGGCTGGTATGACTACTATTGTCCGTGACTTGGACAGGCCAGGTGCCAAGATGCACAAGAAGGAGATTGTTGAGGCAGTTACCGTCATTGAGACTCCACCAGTAGGTACCATTCCGCGAATATCGAAGCATGGAGAATGGTATACTGAGCTCCCGATTTTCCAGATGATTTGCATTGGTGTCGTTGGATATGTCGAGACTCCCCGTGGGCTCCGATCCCTCACCACCGTCTGGGCTGAACACCTTAGCGAAGAGGTCAAGCGCCGCTTCTACAAGAACTGGTACAAGAGCAAGAAGAAGGCTTTCACGAAGTACGTCAAGAAGTACACTGAGGGCCACCCTGCACCAATCAATGACGAGCTCGGGCGTATCAAGAAGTATTGCTCTGTCGTCCGTATCCTGGCTCACACTCAGGTCCGCAAGACTCCCCTTAAGCAAAAGAAAGCCCACCTCATGGAAATTCAAGTCAACGGCGGATCTGTCGCCGACAAGGTCGACTTCGCTAAGGGCCTCTTTGAGAAGGAGATCAGCATTGACACCATCTTCGAGACGAACGAGATGATCGATGTCATTGCCGTTACCAAGGGTCACGGTTTCTCCGGAGTCACCTCCCGTTGGGGAACCAAGAAGCTTCCCCGCAAGACCCACAAGGGTCTCAGGAAGGTTGCTTGTATCGGAGCCTGGCACCCTGCCCATGTGCAATGGTCTGTTGCACGTGCCGGCCAAGACGGTTACCACCACCGTACTTCTTGCAACCACAAGATCTACAGGATCGGAAGGGGTGACAACGAATCCAACGCTTCCACTGAGTTCGATGTTACCAAGAAGAAGATTGTATGTCCCACTTTAAATCCCTCGACGGGTGATGTGTGATTCTAATTGAATATCTTACAGACTCCTATGGGTGGCTGGGTTCGATATGGGATTGTCAACAACGACTACGTTATGATCAAGGGATCTTGCCCTGGTGTCAAGAAGCGAGTCATGACCCTCAGGAAGTCCATGTACATCCACACCTCTCGGAAAGCCTTGGAGAAGGTCGAGCTCAAATGGATTGATACCTCCTCCAAGTTCGGTCATGGGGGATACCAGACCAAGGCGGAGAAGTCTGCTTTCTTGGGTACTCTCAAGAAGGATCTTACTACCTAAGTCCAAATCTCTGTTCGATAAAAAAGTGTCAAAATTCATTTCATCGGGGTTCTACTTGGGGTTCATAAATTTCCTGGTTGTCTGTTTTTGCTGCCTAGTGTTATCTCATGGTTTTATTTCTGTTCGGCTAGGTCTTTGTAGTGAGGAAATATTGGGAAATTTACGATTTCATGAGGTGGATTGGGTGTATTCAGAAGAAATAAATTCTTCAAACGCCCGCTTCGTCTGGCAAACCGAGATTGGCTCTGAGATTACTCCCCGCCTCTTCATGAAGTACCATCAATTTATGATCTAAAGAAGATCTAATCTGTTATGGTATCAATATGTACTATGTCTATTCTTAGTCTTGTATTCAATACTAAGTCACGAGGCTGGGTACGTAGGTAGGGCATTTTCTATATACCACACAAAAATAAATCGGTCCGGGCACGAGAACAGGTAGGGCTAGATCTGACTGCAAGGAAAAAACAAGCGTGACCCAGGTACCGTAATGTATGTCTCTCCCAGGCAGCCAGGGTCTGGTCTCGTGCCCTGCAAACTGTGGAGATATCCCCATATTTTTTCTTCCCTTCACGACATGTGGTGTTTAGCGACGAGTGCATAGCTCTCAAGGATAATAAAATCATCAGCCATCATACTCCACGATATATTTGCGACCTTGCCTTGAATTCCCAGCGATATCCATCACCCCTTTGCATAGTTCACAGCCAGTAGCAGCTTCGGAGTCCCTCCAGCTCTCAACCGTTGTTTTTCGCTACAGCTTCTCTACTCGAGCTGTGTCTACATTTGGCACTAGGCAATCCTACAGCCGATACCCTCGTTACTCGCACCTTCGCCACCCCTTTCCCAACCTTGCAGGTGTATGTCCTATAGCTTTTATTGGAGCAAGATTCTCATTGAGAGTAGCGTTTCCTGAATTTCCCAGACCGACAATTTCCATCCCTCAAAGTCCGAGCTCCTGCAGACACGCAGCTGGCAGACCAAGAGTGACAGCAGTTACCAAGATTCTTTAATGCCGGCCTGGTCCCCACGACTCGCCCCAGCATCCTATGGGCCCACACACCCAAATTTTGCACATACGCATTCGCACTCGAACCCAGTATCTGGGGCGGGAGTAGAAGTTGCTGGCTCCTCTTCGGCCTACCCATCCCTTGGAGATCAAGTGTCCAGGGTGCCTCATACTCTGTCATATTCCCATCAGATCACATCTAGCGCCGGAAATTCGGTCAGCACGACTGAGGATAAGGACAGAAACCTTGGTGTGAAAGGGAGGACATCCGATGGGGCATCGAGGGGGGCTAAACCTTCTACTGCTGATGTTGGCTTGGTTAGTCTATCCATTTTGCGAGGCCTAGGGATGAGCCTGTTTGGTTGAGATACTAACTGGAGTAGACAACTGGACAATGCATGTGCTGTGATTCCACAGTTAGGTGGCCTAGGAATCTTTTTGTCTTCAGGTGCATGATATGCAGGACTATCAATGACCTGAAGTCGTTAGAAGACGGAAAACCACCAGGTATAATCGTCCACCGTGCATGGAGATGGGCCATATTGACATTTCATAGTGTCGCAAATTTCGACTGAGGAAACCCGAGCATTAATTGATAGCTGTGTCTCTGGGTTCCTGGAGAAGCGGAGGTACTCAAAATTATTGGACTTGCAAGCCCTCTCTTATCCACTATCTCCTCCAGCAGATTCCAATTCCAGCCTTACCGAAGCAGAAAATACCCCTTCGAAAACCGGACCATTGAACCTGCCAATACGACAACCCTCACAGAGTAGCCTTTCTGACAAGAATACCCCATCCCCACCGGAAATACCTTCATCTCATTTCAGTCTCGGAAGTGGGCTGTTAGGCGAGGAGAAACAACCATTCAAAAACCCGCTGCCTTTCCTATTTGATGAACATGGACACGTAGAGCACAGTGGGTCTCTACAGCAACAGACCTCAAGTAGACCCACTGCATTGGGGAATGCATGTATTCTCAAAGAGCATTCATCTACCTTGGAAGGTCGAGATCCAGCTGATGCATCTGAGCGAAGGAAACGCCGCAGAGAACCTGCCGAGAAGATGTTTAAGCCGCTGGAAGATTATATCACAGCTTGCTTCACCTCTTGGGAATGCCTTAATAGTTCATTCGTTCCAGCAGCCTTGCAAGGATCAAGGGCTACACAGGGCTCGACCTCAACAGATATGCCAGACAGCCAAGAGGAGAGGAGAGAGGCCAAGATTCTGGCAGAGGGAGAATATGAGAGATCACTATTTCTCAACAAAGGCAGGAGAAAGGAGCGTGAGAAACAACGTGATAAAGAGAAAAAGGGAATTGTTACTCTCAAGACACCAGCCATTGATTGGGATGGATTGAGGGAATGGTATGAATTAGTTATCAATGTTGGATCAAATATCCTAGAGCTGAGTAGGGAGGAGCGTGTACAGGAAGCTCCTCGGAGTAAGGAGGATGGCCAGGCAATATCTGAGAAGATAAAAGAGAAAGAGGAGGCTATAGATATCCCACATGACTCAGAGGAAGAAGAATGGGATCTGGCCGAGGTGGTGGAGGAAGCAAGATTACAGGTTGTGAAGGCACTCTTGGCAGCCACGGAAACCATTCTGAAGCGACCAGGGAGGCCACTTAAGGAACCAGGGGACATCCGATTTCTATTAATTATACTGGAGAATCCATTATTATACCCATCTTATTCTAGACCAAAGCCATCCATAAAATTATCCCGAAAACAGGAGAAGAGCAGTTCACCAGGAAGGTCGGCACAGGTAAGGTCTCTTACATCGGCCTATGGTTCAGGACCGGGTCAACACTCTGCTATTATCAAAAGAGTAATCGGACTTATCTCGATTCTTCCAAACGCTGTCCACCACTATCTCGTATCATGGTTTTCTCGACTGCCAGAGCCTCACTTCAGGAGGGTTGTTGAGTTAGGGGGTAGCTTCGTCACCTACAGGCTTAACAGGCAGACTGGGCGGAAGAAGTCACCTGGAGGGGTTGGAGATGGGGCCATAGGGGGTAAGCGAGGGAAAGGGTTAGCATACAATGACGATTGGCAGATACGAGCTGTGGCTAGATTCATGGCGTTGCTGTTCTCTGCGAATAACAGTCCACGTCCTTCGAAGGTTTCCCAACCCGAAAGAGAAGGCCCAACCAACAGCCCAGCGGAAATAGCGCGACGGCAGGCACAAGTTAGAGGGCAGATAATCCTGACGAGTGATTTCTATAATATGCTTCTCGATTATTCAGATCTCATTGCAGATTTTGATAGTTGGGAAAATAGGACAGGAAAGTTTTGTTTTTGTCAATACCCTTTTTTGTTTTCTATGGGAGCAAAGATTCATATATTAGAATATGATGCGAGGAGGCAGATGGAAGCAAAAGCAAAAGATGCCTTCTTCTCGAGTTTAACGAATAGACGAGCAGTAAATCAGTATTTGGTGTTGAAGGTTAGAAGGGATTGTCTGGTTGAGGACAGCCTGAAGGGGATTAGTGAAGGTGTTGGTGGGATGGGAGATATCAAAAAGGGGCTGAGAATTGAATTCGTAGGAGAGGATGGGGTTGATGCGGGAGGCTTGAGAAAAGAGTGGTTCCTCTTGCTTGTACGAGATGTGTTTGATCCCAATTATGGTATATCCATGGACTACTCTTCTTGCCTCCCTTGGGCTAATTCTAATGACGAGATCAGGTTTATTTATTTACGATGACGACTCTCGATATTGCTACTTCAACTCCAGCTCGTTTGAATCTTCAGAGGAATTCTTCCTAATTGGTGTAGTTTTCGGATTGGCTATATATAACTCAACTATTTTGGATGTTGCACTACCCCCAGTTGTATTCAAGAAATTACTACAGCCCAGTGGTACACCAAATACTCTTTTCTCAGCCGCTACGCCACGGTCGCCCCATAAATATACTCTCAATGATCTCGCTGTATTCCGCCCTTCATTGGCTCGTGGTCTCCGCCAGCTCTTGGAATTCGAAGGGGATGTGGAAGAAGTCTTTTGTAGGAACTTTTCCATTGAAATCGACCGCTTTGGTCAACTTTCTACAGTGGCTCTGGTCCCTGGGGGCGAAGATATTCCGGTTACGAATGCCAATAGAAGGAGTTTTGTCGATAAATACATTACGTACCTATTGGATACCTCTGTGGCGAAGCAATTCGAGCCATTCAAGCGTGGGTTTTATACCGTTTGTGGGGGCAACGCACTTTCCTTACTCCGGCCAGAGGAAATCGAGCTCCTTGTCCGTGGGTCAGACGAAGCCTTAGATATCTCTGCACTCAGGGCAGTAGCTATATACGAAGGATGGAGTACTCCCTTAGGCGATAACAAGGGTAACTCGGTGGCGGAGAGTGACCCTGTGGTCAAGTGGTTCTGGAGCTTCTTTGAGAGGATTACACCAAAGGAGCAGAGACTACTGTTGGTGTTCATTACGGGAAGTGATAGGATTCCTGCCATGGGAGCAACAAATCTAGTGATCAAGTTGGTGTGTATGGGTGGGGATTGTGAGAGATTCCCGGTTGCAAGGACTTGCTTTAATGCGTTATATTTGTATAGGTATAAGAGGCGGGAGAAGCTAGAGAGGATGTTGTGGAGGGCGGTGGAGGATAGTGAGGGATTTGGGCTAAAGTAGGGAAGCCTTGTGAAGGATAGGCGAAGTGGAGAGGGTGATGTGGCATTTCTGCGTTATGCGGGGTAGACATTGCCAATTTTTGTTGGATTGTTTGTAGTGATTATTGTTGGGGTTTGGTTTCTTTTATTACTCCTCAAAGGGTGGCTGATATTGATGTTTTTCAATCACTGCATTGAGCAAAAGGCAACGACAGGCGTTTTTTTGTCTAGTGTTTTGAGCAAGTAAATTGTCATTCCGATCTAATTATTAGGCAAGTATTTGCATTGATAGAACAGCATAGCTGTTTTACCCTGAAAAGTGCACATCACTGCAGTGTAGGTCTTACAGCAAAACTGGTAACCCTGCTGTAACTTATTACCGACCAGTTACGGGATAACCATGTACCTAGACTTGTAGATCTTCTAGGTACCCGCGCTACAGTACATTTTGTAAGAAACAAGGTATGAGGGGCAGTATCTTGAATAGAGTCCTAAGACTTAGTTTCGTGCGAAAGTGTGAAGAGGAGTTGTATTCGCTATAACTGTCGTGGCTATGGAAAAACTAATCGTGCTTGATACCGACAGAAATCTAATTACATCCGCAGAATCCATCAGAGGCCAGTGAAAAAGCCTCCAGTTCAGAAGGAATTATGGCTAAGAGAGCAATAAGAATGTGGAAGGATGCGATGGTGAGGTGAGTTCTGAACTGGGGGCTTTTTCACTGGCCTCTGAAGGCTTTCCATATTCCCAGGTTACTACATCCCACACCCTATACTCGCAATCTGGAATCTCGATTATGCCCAGGTATTTTTCGATGGACCTGGCCCATGCGGGGTACGTTGCAGGGCCGTTTAGTTTTATTGCGAGGGTAGGGATTTTCTTGTTAATTGAAGACATTTTCTTTGGTGGAGGTGGGATTGTAGTTGTTCTTGTCGGGGGAGATCTAGGAGGACTAGCGTTTTCGGGGGATTTTGTCGTCCTCTTGATTTTGACCGGGTGCAACTTGATGCTGGGCCTTCTGTTGGGGGTTTTGGTGTTTCTAGGTATGCTCCTGGGGCTCCAGTTGATCCTGTTCCGCTTGATCCTGCTCCGCTCATTTACCTTATACGTCGATAAGTTTTCTTTTAACAATAGTGGACTTTAGAGCTTCGTATAATATGGGTGGTTGCTGGTCTTGGCTCTTCGAGTTGAGTCTGTGTTGCGATGTCGTCTAGGATCTTTTGTCTGTTAGGTCCCCTAGATTGCCTCATCTGCAGAGGCTTGGTTCATGTACTGTATGTAGTTTAGTGCAGTGTGATCTGCGGGAGGTGTTGCCATTATGCAATTCGTATATAGCAACAGCTTCTGCGTAGTTTGAGCGAACTCGGGTGTCTCAATCAACTATGCCTTTGCGTGTGGTATATGTATATCTCGGATACCGCATCTACTGGCGAACAAAGGTCCATGTCGCTTTTCAAGACTTAGGCCGAGCTCACGTTAAAGCCACTTGCTTTTGACCTTGTATATCCACTTTCCTGCCTGAGCCCGGCCTATGTCTTGAAACCGTTGTTTGCCAGTGGATGCGGTACCTATTGTTGCAACAAGGGTATCAATATTAATAGGTATATATGCTTAATACAAGCAAGCAGATTTCACGTAGCTATACTGAATGTGAACAGAGAGAATAGGATACAACTCCCACGGTCGATTTCTACTTGCAATATCCTCCGCACGCAAATTTGTCAGACTAGCTATGTTGTCTGTACATGATTGACCCATTCCTGCATTCGCTGTCGTTGAACAATATCCTCTACATTCAGCTGATCCATCGACTCATATATCGCATAGAGCTGCTATTGCAACTGCTTGGTACTTGCCCGTACCTGAATAGTAGTACTCGCTCGCTCAGAATTCCGCCCACCACCGCTTTCTTCTTCAACCCAGACAGCACCCATCGTCTCATAAACCTCCATACCACACTCCGCAAACATCATTATATAGCCTTCCCACTGCGCAGAAGTCAGCACTTTGACTTCAGTATCAAGCTGAAAGATATGTCGGCATGGAAGTAAGTATCGCCTATAGAACTGGCAATGGCACGCAAGGCCTCATCGTAACCAGTAGGCACCTCTTCTCCGTTTACAATACGCTCTACAACAGCATCAAGTTCCACAGCAAGCAGTTTCTGAATAGGAACTGGTAGCTGGCCGATTTGCGGATACTGTGTAGTACAAATAGCAAGCGTTCGGTTTCGGAACTGACTTTGTGCCACTGTTGCACGATTGTCAACATCCTTTGCTGCATCCATGATGTTCACGATCATGCTGTAAATCCCATGTGATGCCACTACGAAGGGCATGGAAAATCTGAGCTGATGAGTAATTTTTTGCTGCTTCAGATTTGATATACCCCACTAATATACTTGGTTTTTTTATCCGGAAGCTCTCCTCAATATCTTGAGTATGGGTATGCTCATCAAGGCGTCCAATTGTAACTGCTGAGCCATCGACAGGCCGAGAGGTTTTGATGCGTACATAGCATAGATGCTTATCACGTACACTACTATTTCGCCGCTTGATGACCTTGCCTTCTGCAGCGACTCTGGCGGTTCCTGGTTTTGATGATTTCCAAAGCCGACACTCATATTTCTGGACCCGCATTGTGTAAACTGAATTGATATATGGCCATACCTCATCAAACTGCAGATATAATAACTGGTTTATTGAGTTCAAACAAAAGAGTACGGTGATGCAAAGCATCCGCAGAAAGTGGCATCATAGCTTCTGGCATGTTGGATTTGTGTTTGTATGGTGGTGGTGATGAATTTATGTATGGTAGTGGTGATGGATCAGAAGGCTGGTTGGCTAGGGAATTGACTTCGTTCTCTAAACCAACTTCGTTCTCCTAGCACTGTGTTCACCTTCAGTATAACTATGTGAAAGCTGCTTGCTTGTATTAAGCATATTGATACTCTTGCTGCAACGATACTGTAATAGGTACCCCTGTCGATGTGTCCGAAGCGCTTCCGGACATCCCCACTAAATCTAGGACGTAGTCTCTGTGCCTTCACTTTCAACTATCATCCATATATATCCCCCCACGTCTCCCCACTTCTCCCAACTGCCTCCTCATGTGTACAAACCAAAGCGACGTACTTGCCTGTCTCCGCATATCTCCCGCACCTCCAGAACTATGTCGTCGATTTTATTCCACCAGGCTTGAAGGTTGTCTTTGCCGGTTCGACAGTGGACAGAATTGACTCTCACCCTCTGGATCGACCAGATAGCCATCCCATCTCATTACCTCAAGGAGAGGGATCATAATAAAGAATAGCAGTCACATAACTAGCGAGTTCAGTGAATATACACTGCACGCCATCCAACAACTACTAAGACAAGCTCATTCTCTTCTGTGGTGTTTGAGCCTTAACAAGCTGACCTAGTATCCTTTTTTAATCACAGCAATCGGAATGATAAGCTTTCATCCATTATAACTCTGGGCCACTTGATTCACTTCACCTCCGCCTCCTTCTTCTTCCGACGGTCCCGTAGTACTAGCTTCGAATCTTCAAGTGGTGGATGACTCTCCGTGGCTACCCTGTTCACAGTCATTTGCCCACTGCAGCATCTCCTCCATATTGCACTTCTTCACGAAATCCTTATCCCATGTGTAGATAACCTGCACTCTCTGCACGTGGGGACTCCTCCTTCAGGGCCTCCCCCATCTTCGTAATAATGAGTCCCATCTAGATCAAAAATATAACTGGCGATAGTGACGACTTGAGGAACCCCGGCCTGTGGTAGCTGTTTGTTGTTAAATGGTAAAAAACTTCCAGATCTGATTTAACCCAATAGAGTAAGTACATATGAAGATAATGAAATAGTTTAGGGTACTTGACAAAAATATTGCAATCTTGTCACAAGGGGGGTTGTAAGGGGTGGATATTATAAGAACAGTTGTCTAACAAGGGAAAGCCAAAGTGCGCTGAGCATGACTGGTATAAAAACCGTATCTCGTATGCGTAGCTAACTAAAGATGAAATATACTGGTGTACTTAACAGTCCAATAAAATCAATAAAGTTTTTTTTCTTTTTTTTTTTTCTTCCGAGTTGTAGAGCCTAAGGCTGTGAAATGGCCCCCCTTTGGTTTACCCACAGTTGGATAAACGGCCTGCTTTCCGAGCCTAGGAAAAACAAATGAAACCCGAGGGATTCTTCCACCTCCACGCCCTCACTGCGGCTATCATCCCCAGCAAGATCGGTATCACACTCTTCCGCCGCAACACCTTATTGTCCTGGCCATTTACCCTAGATATAGATAAAAAAACAAATGGAATTCATCAAGTTGTGGCCCCCTCGTCATTTCATATCGAGACTGGTGAAGAACGAATCCATAAAGCTATGGCTACTAGTAGTGGAATAGAAATCAATAAGTCCTAATATCTCTTTCTATGACTGGCTGCATCATTGCTACACCAGCTGAGCCCTGAAGGTATCGAAGTATAGACCCCCAAATCCCTAATCAATACACCTAATGAACCTTTCTTACCCTTATTTCGGTGATTTCAGAGATGCAGTAAGGAGTTCAACTACCACCTTATGCCCATTCTGCAACGCTAACTTGACGGCTGTTTCGATCTCATAGTTTCTTGCCCCCAGCACTGCGCCCTTCTCCAATAGCAGCTTCACAACCTCTAAATGTCCTTTCCATGCTGAAATGTAGAGCGGTTTTGTCCAATTGTTTCTAGTGGCCTCTATATTCGCACCCTTGTCCAATAACAGCTTCACAACCTCTAAATGGCCTTCCTGTGCTGAAATGTAGAGCGCGGTTGTCCCAGTGTTTCTAGTGGCCTCTATATTCGCACCCTTGTCCAATAACAGCTTCACAACCTCTAAATGGCCTTCCTGTGCTGAAATGAAGAGCGCAGTTGTCCCAGTGTTTCTAGTGGCCTCTATATTCGCACCCTTGTCCAATAACAGCTTCACAACCTCTAAATGGCCTTCCTGTGCTGAAATGTAGAGCGCGGTTACCCCATTGTTTCTAGTGGCCTCTATATTCGCACCCTTGTCCAATAACAGCTTCACAACCTCTAAATGTCCTTCTTGTGCTGAAATGAAGAGCGCGGTTGTCCCAGTGTTTAGGGCGGCCTCTGTATTTGCACCATTGTCCAATAGCAGCTTCACAATCTCTGGATATCCCCGGTCTGCTGAAGTGAAGAGCGCGGTGTCCCCAGTGTCCAGAGCGGCCTCTGAATTTGCGCCATTGTCCAATAGCAGCTTCACAATGTCTGGATCTCCATTCTGTGCAGAAATGTAGAGTGCAGTTTTCCCATTGTTTAGGGCGGCCTCTGTATTTGCACCATTGTCCAATAGCAGCTTCACAACCTTGAAATGTTCATTATGTGCTGCTGAATTTGCACCCTGGTCCAATAGCAGCCTCACAACCTTTAAATATCCTCTAGATGCTGAAGCGTAGAGCGCGGTTTCCCCATTGTTTAGGGCGGCCTCTGTATTTGCACCATTGTCCAATAGCAGCTTCACAATCTCTGAATATCCCCGGTATGCTGAAGCGAAGAGCGCGGTTTCTCCAGTGTTTAGGGCGGCCATTGTATTTGCACCCTTGTCCAATAGCAGCTTCACAATCTCTAAATGTCCACCGGATGCTGAAATAAAGAGCGCGGTTTTCCCAGTGTTTCCAGCGGCGTCTGGATTTGCACCCTCCTCTAATAGCAGCTGTACGGCCTCCCTATGGCCCTTTTCTGCAGCCCAGTATAGTGCAGTATGCCCATCGATATCCTTATATTCTAGGTTTCCAATCACAGGTAACCGAGCCCTGACTGCACTAGTATCCCCCGATTTGGCCGCCTTGATCAACAGGGGTCCAAGGAGTGCATTGAGTGGCGCCCAGTTGATTTTCAGAGATATGTTTCGCTTTTTCTTTCCTGCCTTTGCTTCGTGAGGTGGGTCATCGCTACCTTCGACACTAGTTGGGTTCGGGGCTTCGGATTCAGGGATTTCTTCCACGACCATGATTTGCTCATGGGAACAACTGTAGAATGGGATTAGTAAATTGGCCATATTAGATGATTTTAGCAAGCAGGGGCTCAAGCCTCATATATGTCGCCTGGGAGTAGCAACGGGTGTATAACTCAATGGTAAGGGTAATTGGAAAATCTGTTTTGCTTCGGGGTACTCTATGACTCAAAGAATACTGGAAGTTGCAAATACCTTGCGACAACAGAGTTCATTTCTTGATAGTGGTACTGAAAGTAATAGTCAACATCAATGCCAGACTCTTCAAACCACAGTTGACTGACCTCTTGTATGTAGCTCTATCTCCTACTCCTTAGTATTGGTTCCCAGAGTTGTTGTGTTGCGATTCGGAGGGGGGAAATAGGTGACAACAGAGACCTAATCTGGTTCCCTAGACATTTTGAGACTACACCTGTGTGTGCGCCTCTTGCGCCTGTCTAACTACATGAGGATGGGCTAACCGCCCCATCCGTGCGCTAACTATATGAGGCTGGCCCAACTTCTCATAACTCACTGTGCTAAGCGCGGTCTAAGGTACCGGTAAGTCAAGCTGCAACGTTAACCAGAATAGGAGACTTACTTGTTGCTAGTACCGTACCCGCATCCACTGGCGAACAAAGGTCCATGTCGGTTTTCAAGACATACCGGTACCGGTAGACCGAGATCACGTTAAAGCCACTTGCTTTTGACCTTGTATGTATATGATACCTATCGAATTTCCTGCGTGAGCTCGGCCTATGTCTTGAAAAGCGACATGGACCGTTGTTCGCCAGTGGATGCGGTAATCCCAAGACAGTTGTATTCACTATAACTGGAAGAACTAATCCTGACAGAAATCTAATTACATCCGCAGAATCCAGCTGCTTATATCCTTCTCCCGTTTAACAAAACAGCCACTTTGGGATGCCCTGTTCTTACCAGAACTGCCACTTTCGGATCCCTTGTTCATATCACGGGATTTAATACATGGTCAAGGTATGATGTGAGGGTAATTCCTACAACATTTACATCACACAAGATTCTCTCCACAAACTCGCGGTTACCGAGATAACTGGCACAAGACCAGCTTTGCCCGCCAAGACCAGAAGACTTACATAAGGTTATGAGACGCTATATAAAGACTGGAAGAAACTCGGCCCGAGACTACTGTGCCCTTTTACTACTCCCAATGCACTTACCGGTAGTGCTTCGAGGATCACGTACATAAATACGGGTCGGTAATCGGCAGACGTCCTTCCCAACATGGACAAGCACGCACCCCTCGGCTGCCTCCCCTTAAAATCCCGCATTAAGAATACCGTATTAGAGACCTTCCGAAAGGGCGTGGCGCTGGCTGGTACCATTGGCACCCTAGTTCTTGCCGGGTATGGTCATTTTGCCGATGGTAAAATACTAGCTGCTTTTGGCAATCCCATATTATCATGCAAGCACAGTAGTGAGAGCCCATTCCAGCTAAGTTAAGATCTATGGAAACAACTACGCTCTACAACATAGTTACCCTCACGCCCCACCAAAATCAACCTAATACCCAATATTCCCGCTGGCAATATGACCTCCCCGAAGACCCCCCCCTTCCTCTTCTAACCCCCTGTATAGGCCGAATAGCAGGTGGGTGAGCCTGTGGCTGCTAGCAGGCCTTTACGTACCATGTATATCCATGCTACATCAATACTGGAACGGGGGTCTGCAAGAGTACACAACAGGAGGGTCTCAACGAGAGGCACTAATATGTGCAAAATTGTGAATTTCGAGAATTTTTATTGAATCAACTAATTCCTTCTTACCTCTGCTCCCTTAAGCTCCCCCTTCTAGACTCTCCTACAGAACATCCTTAATACCTATGGAGAGGCCTCTAAAAGCCCTAGGAGCTCCAATATGTCTCCATGGCCCCTCCTCTACCTCCCTAATACACCCCCCCTATAAATCCAAAATTGGATATGAATATGCACACCTATGACCATGCACTAGAAACCTATTACCTAGCATCTATATTTATTACCGAAGAGGCAGCCTGAAGATAGTAGAATAGCAGGGTCTTAACAGAGGGTGCTATTGTGTGCAAAAAAGGGAATTTCATCAACCAAGTCCTCCTCATTATCCTACCCTGAACTTCCCACGTCAACTTCTTGTACCAGCACCCTTCAGAGCATCCTTAGCCACCATTAAGAGGTTTCCAATAGCCCTAAGAGCCCCAATATCTGTCCATTTGGGGCTGCAAGGGTCGCTTTGGTCACGGGAGTATGCTGGCTTCTTCAGAGGCATTTTAATCTCTCACAGTACCCATATATATCCATGATCAATCTTAATACAGAGCTCAACTTAACATCCAGTCTAGCTGCTCTAAATTCCTAAATCTCTAACCCAGGGTTAAAAACAGCATCTAATATAGCATCAAAGATGACATACTGTCCAGCATCCAGCATAGAATCCAATATAGCACCTAAGCTAGTATCTAACCTAGCACTCAACTCTGTAGCTCTCCTA
>Ga0307514_10003459_pt1 | contig 15156 bp, 11 predicted proteins | sample 16_EM_MG_FD_203088 | JGI IMG/M metagenome (GOLD analysis project Ga0307514, IMG submission 203088) | Populus trichocarpa ectomycorrhiza microbial communities from riparian zone in the Pacific Northwest, United States - 16_EM | ecosystem: Host-associated > Plants > Roots > Unclassified | place...
CGCGAAGAACCCTGACCTCGCCGTCCTGGGCCTCTGCTACGCCGCGCTCCACGCGATGCTCAACGGGCACGACGACGTGGAGGACCTCTTCGCCGTGGCGGAGGCCGCCGTGGTGGACACGGAATTCCACTGGGACCGGGCGGTCCTGCAGACCAACTGGTCGACCTACTGCCTGCAACACGGGGACACCGAGGGAGCCCGCCGCCACGGTCTGATCGCGGTCACGGCGTCACGCGCGGCCGATGACGACTTCGCCCGGGTCTTCTCACTGACCCTCTGCGGCGACGCGGACGAGAGCGACGGCCTGCACGCCCGGGCTCGCGAACAGTGGGCCGAGGCGGCCCGGATCCTCCGTGCCGTCGGGGCGCGTACCCGCTGGGCGTATGTGGTGCTCAGGCTGGTCTGCCTGGACCTTGCCGAGGGAGAGTTCGCCCTGGCCGAGCAGCGGCTCGTGGACGTGAGCCGGCTCGCGGACGAGCTGAGTGCGGACGATCTCCAGGCGGCCGTCGCCAACCTGCGCGGAGTGCTGGCGTTCCTGGACGGGCGCTTCGCGGACGCCGAGCGAGTCTTCCACGATGTCTGGCGCTGTCCGGGGGCGCCGCCCGACCGCAGAGCGGTCTCGGCCATCGGTCTGGCGGTCACGGCGACGTTCGGTCACCAGCAGGTGCGGGTGACGGGAAGCCGGGAGATCTCGCCGAGTCCCACCGCCTCGGACGACGCGCGGGTCTGGATCGACCGCGCGCGTGAGACGCACGGCGGACTGCTGGAACCGCTCGCCCGGCACGCGGTGGGCGTGCTGCTGGACAAGCTGGAGGCCCACCACGAGCTGGACGCCCACCACCGGTTCGGGGCGAACGGGCAGGGTGGGACGGAGCAGGTGTGCGACTGGCTCACGGGCAGCCCCTCCGTGCTGGCCGCCTTCCGCTGAGCGACCCGGGCCGCGGCCGGCGGTGCCGGCGGCAGGCGGTATGTGAATGGTGAACCTCTCCGGGGTGCGCGCCGTAGCAGCGGTCAGACGGCACTTGGTGCCCCGGGACGCCTCCGCCACCCTGTCGCGTCGCGGAGCGGAACCGGTTCCCCCGCTCTCCCAAGTGACCGTCGGCCAGGGCCATCCTTCCGACGAAAGGCACAGCACCATGACCGAGCACCAGGGCCAGATCACTCTCGGGGACGACACCGTCGCCGAACTGGCCGGCCGGACGGAGGGATCCGTGTTCGCCCCGGGAGACGCGGGTTACGTGGCGGCGATCGCGGGGTTCAACCTGCGTTCGCAGCACCGGCCCTGTCTGGTCGTCGCGGCGGCCGGCGCCGCCGATGTGCATGCCGCGGTCACTTTCGCCGCAGCGCGTGACCTGCCCGTCGGGGTCATGGCCACCGGGCACCAGCCGTTCCCCACCGCCGAAGGCTTTCTGCTCATCACGACGAGTGCGATGCGTACGGTCGAGATCGACGCCGAGCGTGCCGTGGCCCGCGTGGGCGCGGGTGCGCGCTGGTCGGACGTCGTGGAGCCCGCTCAGGAGGCGGGGCTGGCACCGCTGAACGGGTCCAGTCCACTGGTGGGAGTCGTGGGCTTCACCCTCGGTGGCGGGCTCAGCCCGTTCCTGGGCCGGTCCTTCGGCTGGGCCGCCGACCACGTCGTCGCGATCGAGGTCGTCACACCGGACGGTGCGCTGCGTCGCGTCTCCGCGGAGGCGGAGCCGGAGCTGTTCTGGGGTCTGTGCGGCGGACGCAGCAACTTCGGTGTCGTGACCGAGCTGGAGATCGGGCTGTTCCCCGTGACCTCCTTCTACGGCGGTGGGATCTTCTTCCCCGCCGAGAACGCCGAGGCCGTGCTCCGGGCCTTCCCCGAGGTGGTCCGCGACGCGCCCAACGCCTTCACCTGCTCCGTGGCGCTGCTCAACTTCCCGCCGGTCCCGGAGGTTCCCGAACTGCTGCGAGGCCGGTTCCTCGCACACGTCCGGGTGACCCACCTCGGCTCCGACGAGGAGGCCGAGAAGCTCATCGCGCCCTTCCGGGCCATCGGCCAGGGCGTTCTCGACACGGTCGGCCGTCACCCCTACAGCGCGTTCCCCGTCGTGCACTCCGACCCGGTGGATCCCTTCCCGTACGAGGACGAGGGCACCCTCCTGGCCGAGTTGCCGGCCAAGGCCGTCGAGTCCCTTGTGGAGAGCGCCCAGGTGGCCGCCGGTGGCCTCGTCACGGTCCTGGAGGTCAGGCACCTCGGCGGGGCGCTGGCGGTCCGGCCCGCCGGGGCGAGCCCCGTCGCCGCCCGGGACGCCGTGTTCAACGTATGGGGAGCGACCGTCGGGCCGCCGGAGGTCGTCGACGCCGGTATGGCCATGCTGGGCGGGATGGTCGAGCGCCTGAGCCCCTGGTCCACGGGTCTCACGTACACGAACTTCGCCGGTCGTGACGACCGGGCGCAGAACGTGTTCACCGCCGACGACCTGGAGCGGCTGCGGGTCCTGAAGAGGCAGTACGACCCGCGCAATCTGTTCCGGGTCAACAACCACAACATCGCTCCGGAATAGCACTCCGCCGGCACGCCGGCGCGGAGCAGTCGAGTCGTGGAGCAGCCGAACCGCCCGGATACCGACTTGATTCCAGGAGACCGAACGGTGAAATGCGAGCAGGAGAGAAACCGACTGGCTGCCTATGCCATGGCAGCACTCGATCCCGGAGAAGCGGGCCTCGTGGCCGGCCACGTACGGGAGTGCCCGGCCTGTGCGGGCGACGTGGACGAGATCCGTACGACGCTCGCCGCTGTCCGGCGACTGCCCGCCGAGGAGATGGTGGGCAGTTGGTCCGGCAAGGTCCCCGAACTGCGGGAAGCGGCGGTCCGAGCCGCCCTGGCCCGGATTCCCGAACGGGAGTGAACAACAACTCCTGAGTATCCCCGGCATGCGGGGCTCCGTCGGACGGGGCCCCGCACGCCGGTCGGCGGCGCCCTTTCCTGAGCCTTTCCCGATACTTTCCCGCACCTGTCCTGGCAGATGTCGGCCGGGCAAGCGGACATTAAGCGGTTGGCAAGAGGTCCCCCAGAAGGTTTCCCTGTTCAGTTTTCAACGAATTGGCGCGCCGGGCATGGTTCACGGCGCATCGGGGGAACGTGGCGATGAGGCACAACACAGGAATCCGGGGCACGCGGCCGCGCCGGAACGGCGGAACCCGCGACAGGGCACGCGATGAGGAGTTCATCCGCGCCGTCTACGACAAACACGGTGTGTTCCTGCTGAGAGTGGCCACCGGACTGCTTCGGGGCGACAGCCACCAGGCCCAGGACCTGGTCCAGGAGGCCGTCCTGCGCGCCTGGCAGCACACCGACATCCTCAACCCCGCGGCCGAGGGCATCCGGCCGTGGCTCATCACGGTCGTCCGCAATCTCGTCATCGACGGCTACCGCGCCCGGCAGGCCCGCCCTCCGGAGACGATCGACACCGCGCTGAACGCCGTGCCCGGCCCGGATCGCATGGATCCGGCCCTCACCAGGAAGATCGTGCGCGAAGCTCTGGCGGACCTGACGTTGCAGCATCGCGAGATCCTCGTCCACGTCGAGTTCCTGGACCAGTCCGTGGCCCAGACGGCGAAGACGTTGGGGATACCGCCGGGCACGGTCAAATCCCGGACACACCTGGCCCTCAAGGCCCTCCGGGCCGCGCTGACCGAGCGGGGCTGCACCCCGTGAGCGCGCCCCTATCGAGAGCCCCGATTCGCAGCGGGCTCGCGCCGGGTCGCACGCCGGCGCGCCTCGTCGATCGCGCTCCTCTCTTCCGGGGTGAGGAGATTCATGAGCCTTTCGTTGTTGACCCAATCGTTGAGAAGGGCGTGGGAACCCCCCAGACTCAGGGAGTAGGCCCACATACTCCGTCCTCGCCCCGTTTCGTTCCATTCGGTTGCCCAGCTGAGCAGATGGCCCATTCTCTGCTCCGGCGTGAACCTCATAAACGGCATGCCCGTCACCCATCGATGATTACGAGAAGGCCTGGTCTTCATCCGCCCTGTAAACGGGGCGGAGAAGAAGGAGGTTCACGGCGGGCTCAGAATCCGGTGAGCGTCACCTTGCCGATGGTGCTGCCGGACTCCAGGATGCGATGCGCCTCGCGCAGATGGGCGGCGTTGATCGTGCCGAGGTCCTGGGTGGCCGTGGTCCGCAGGGCGCCCTTGTCCACGAGCCCGGCGATCCGGTCGAGGATGTGGTGCTGCGTCACCTGGTCCGGGGTCCGGAACAGCGAGCGCGTGAACATGAGCTCCCAGTGGAAGGAGATGCTCTTCGACTTCAGCAGGCCGATCTCCACGGGACCGAAGTCGTCGATGGCGAGCAACTGCCCGAACGGCTTGAGGATTTCGGCGTACGCGGCGAGGTTACGGTCCGTACCCGCGGTGCCGAAGATGTGGTCGACCCCGCCGGGCGCCACCTCGGACACCTGCGCCGGCAGCGGGCGATGGTGGTCGACCACGTGCGTCACGCCCATCCGGCGTGCGAACTCGACGGTCTCCGGGCGGGAGGCGGTACCGATCACGGTCAGACCGGTGAGGGCTCGGGCCAGTTGGGCCACCATGGCACCGACGCCGCCGGCAGCCGCGGTCACCAGCAGTGTGCCGGTCTCCTCCGAAGCGCCCTCGCGCAGGCCGAGGCGTTCGAAGAGGCCCTCCCAGGCGGTGAGGGAGGTCAGCGGCAGGGCCGCCGCCTCGCCGAAGGAGAGCGTGCTGGGCTTGTGGCCGACGATGCGCTCGTCGACGGTGTGGAAGCGTGAGTTGGTGCCCGGCCGGTCGATCGCGCCGGCGTAGAAGACCTCGTCGCCGACCTCGAACAGCTCCACCTGCTCACCGACCGCGACGACCGTGCCTGCGGCGTCCCAGCCGAGCACCTTGGGCTCGCCGCCCGGGTCGCTGTTCTGACGGACCTTGTAGTCCACGGGGTTGACCGCGATGGCCTCCACCTGGACCAGCAGATCGTGTGGACCGGGCTGCGGCACGGGCAGTTCGACGTCCAGCAGGCTCTCGGGGTCATCGATCGGCAGGCTCTTGCGGTAGGCGACGGCCGGCATCGTCGTCGTCTTCAAGGTCTCACTCATCATGGAACTCCTCGGCTCGCGCGGTGGGCCGACGGGGGTTCGGCGGCCACGACTCGCAAGGTACCCATCGGGAGGTAGTAACCTTCAAGGGAGCCTGCTTACCAAAGGGAACCATCGAGGTGAGGAGGGGCTTGCGGAGTGTCGCGGATGCCGTGGGGTCAGGCGGATTCCGGGAACCGGTCGATGTTCTGCTCCACCCAGGTCCGCAGATGGGAGAGCGGGGCGCAGGCGTCCTTGCCGAGCGGGGTCAGGCTGTACTCGACGCGGGGCGGCACCTCCGGGTAGATCTGACGGTCGACCAGGCCGTAGTCCTCCAGGCGGCGCAGTGTCTGGGTGAGGACCTTGGGGCTCACCCCCTGCAGTCGTCCGCGCAGTGCTCCGAAGCGCCGTGGCCCGTCCTCCAGGGCGCCCAGTGCCAGAGCGCTCCACTTGTTGGCGAGCAGGTCCAGCATGTCGCGGCAGGGGCAGGCGGCGGAGTAGACGCTCTTCGGGTCGTGGCAGAGGTCTGATGTCTTTGTCATACAGCAACAGTACCCAATGGGTACTAGTATCCCTTGCGGGTAACCACCGCCTGCCTCGTACGGTCACGGACGTGGCGGGCAGCGGTGCCCGGCGTCGCTCGCCGAACAGCCGCAGGACCAACGCGACCGGCTCACCCCCCCCACTGACACAGGCTGAGACATGAACGATGACGCCATGCACTTCCGACTGCTCGGCCGCCTGGAGCTGGCCGACGGGAGCGGTGTCGTCGCTCTTCCGGGGGCCGTCTCCCGCGCGATCGTGGGCCGGCTTCTGCTGGCCGGGGGAGCGGTCGTGCACCGTGACACGCTCATCGACGAGCTGTGGGAGGAGCGCGAGGCGAAGGACCCGGTCAACGCGCTTCAGGTCCAGGTGACCAAGCTGCGCGCGGCGCTCGCGACGCGGGACCAGGGCGGGCGGCTGCAGTCGCGGCACGGGGGATACCGGTTCGTTCTGGCGCCGGAGGACGAGCTCGACACGGCCCGTTTCGAGGCGGCGGTCCGCGAGGGGCGTGAGCACCTTGCGGCAGGGGCGTACCGGCAGGCGGAAGGCGTTCTTCGGCGGGGTCTGGCGCTGTGGCGGGGCCGCGCGCTGGACGATCTGAAGGGCCGGGTCTTCGACGCCGAGCGGCTGCGTCTTGATGAACTGCGCCTGAGCGCACAGGAGGACGCGAGTGCCGCGGGCCTCGAACTCGGCCGCTCGGAGGAACTGGTCCCCGAGCTGACGGCACTCGTCTCCGCCGCCCCCCTGCGCGAGCGGTCCCGGGCCCGTCTGATGCTCGCGCTCCACCGCTGCGGGCGCCACGCCGAGGCTCTGGGCGTGTACGAATCGGGCCGCAGGCTGCTGAGATCCGAGCTGGGAGTCGATCCCTCCCCGGAACTGCGTTCCCTGCACGAGGAGTTGCTGGCAGGTGACCCGTGTCCCGGGACGGCGTCCGCGGACTCCGTACGGCTGTCCTCGGCTCACCCGGATTCCCGCCCGACGCCCGGCGAAGGCGGTCCGGAGCACCCGCTCGGCCCGTTCGTCGGCCGCGCCGGGGAACTCGACGGGTTGCGCGCGGCCCTCGACCGCGATCGGCTGGTGACCGTCGTAGGACCGGGCGGTGTCGGCAAGACCCGCCTCGTGCTTGAGGCGTGCGTGCTGATGCAGTCCGCGTACGACGGTGTGTGGTGGGTCGATCTGGCCTCGGCCGACGGCGCGGGCGTCCTCGCGGCGATCGCCGGAGCCCTGGGCCTGTCGGACGCGTCGGTCCGGCCGGACCAACCACCTCACGACTATGTGCACCGGGTCACCTCGTTCCTGGCCGGACGCCGGGCGATCCTCGTGCTCGACAACTGTGAGCATCTGCTCGACGCGGTCGCCCCGCTGGTGGCGGACCTGCTGGGCCGGTGCCCCGCACTGGCCGTCCTGGCGACCAGCAGAGCACCGCTGGCCGTCGCGGGCGAAACGCTGTATCCGCTGGCGCCGATGCCCGACGGCGAGGCCGCGGAACTGTTCAGCACCCGCGCCGCCATGATCGACCCGTCCTTCACCGCGGACGAGCCGGCGACCCACGACATCCGCTCGCTGTGCCGCAGGCTGGACGGTCTGCCGCTCGCGGTCGAACTCGCCGCCGCGCACGTGCGGTTGCTGCCGGTCCGCGAGATCGAACGCCGCCTCGACAACCGCTTCGCCCTGCTGGCCAAGGGCAAGCGGACCGCTCCCGCCCGGCACCGCACCCTGCGTGCCGTCCTCGACTGGAGCTACGCCCTCCTCGACACCACCGAGCAGCGGGTGTTGACGGAACTCGCCCTGTACGTCGGCGGCTGTTCCGTCGACGTGGCGGAGACGGCGATCCCGCTTCCCGAGGCGGACCGCCACGAGACCCTTCAGGTGCTGGCCCAACTGGTCGACAAGTCCCTCCTCTTCACCGTCTCGACGCCCGACGGAAGCCGGCTGCGGATGCTGGAGACGGTCCGCGAGTACGCGCTGGACCGGCTCCGGGAGGAAGGGCGGGCGGCCGAGGCGGAGGAACGCTTCACGGCCTGGGCCCTGCGTTTCGTGCACGAGAGCACCGACGCCAACGCGCCGGGCGGGCAAGGGGAGTTGATCAGGAGGCACACCGCGGAATCCGCCAACATCAGGGCGGCCTCGGATCTCATGATGGCCCGAGGGAGAACGGCTCAGGCCCTGTCGCTGGAAGCACGGCGGGGCTGCTACTGGATCATGAGCGGCCGTGAGGAAGAGGGGATCGACCGACTCCGGCGCAGCGTCCGGGCCTATGACGCGGAGGAGGGGCACCGGCCCACCGAAGCGGACGAGCGGGCACTCTTCTACGCCCTCGCGTGGCTCGTCTGGCTCAACCATGTCGTCGGCCGGTACGCGGAGGGCAGCGACTTCATCGATCGGTTCAACGCGGCCTGGCGCCGGGCGAAGAGCCCCGACCTCGCCGTCCTGGGGCCCTGCTACCAGCCGCTCCACGCCATGCTGAACGGGCAGGACGACGTGGAGGAACTCTTCGTACGCGCAGAACAGGGCGTCGCGGGAACCGAGTTCCACTGGGACCGGGCGATCCTCCTGACGAACTGGACGACGTACTGCCTCCAGGCCGGCGACATCGATGGTGCCCGGAGCCATGGTGAGGTCGCCGTCTCGGCGGCACGCGCCTCCGGCGACGACTTCGCCAGGGCATGCTCCCTCACCCTCCGCGGCGACGCGGACGAGAGCGCCGGCCTCCGCGACGACGCCCGCGCGCACTGGACCGAGGCGGCGCGCATCCTTCGTGCCATCGGCGCGCGTGGCCAGTACGCGTACGCCGCACTCAGGATCGTGTGCTTGGACATCGCGGAGGGAGAGGTCGAGAGGGCCGAGAACCGGCTCTCCGAGGTGGTCCGGCTCGCGGACGAACTGAGCGCGGACGATCTCCGAGCCGCCGCGGCCATCCTGCGCGGAGCACTGGCGTTCCACGCGGGCCGCTTCCCGGACGCGCGGACGATCTTCGCCGGAGTCTGGGGCAGCCCCACGGCGCCGCTCGACCGCAGAGCGATGTCCGCCGTCGGCCTGGTGGCGGTCGCGACGTTCGGCCCACCCACCTCCTCGGCGGCCGACGACGCGCGAATGTGGATGGACCGCGCCGGCGAGGCGCTCGACCGGGTACGTGAACCGCTGGCCCGCCGAGCGGTGGGCGCCCTGCTGGACAAGCTGGACGCCTACTTCAACTCCGGTCCGAGCGGCGCGATCGGGGCGGACCGGGTGCGGGCATGGCTCGCGGGCAACCCGTCCGTACTGGCCGGCTTCAGCGGGGTGCTGAACGGCCCGGGCCGGCATCGGTGATCCGATCCGGTTGATCCGATCCGGCAGCGCATCCGGCAGCGCGGAAATGGCTGTGAACAACACCGAACGGCAGCCGAACCTCAGCAGAAGGGGGGCCTGCACGGACGGCGAGCCCGGCAGGCGTTCGTGGAGGGGATGTCTCCGCTTTGACGTCACAGATCCCGGAGATGAGTGAACCGGGTCCCGGAGCGGCTCGTAGTCCGCATGTGGCGAGGCCCGCGAATGGCTCGTCGGAGGGTGGTCCGCCCCCACGAGCCTTGTGGCTGTTCGCCACCTGCCAAGGCTCCGTGAGTGTTTCGTCTCCGAAGGAATGACATGCCGAGCAGTTCCGCAGATCAGACCCTGGCCGTCCGGGTCGTCGACAGCATGGAGCGTATGAGCGGGAGGCATCCCGGGTACCGCCGGTCCAGTGCCCGGGGGGCCGGTTTCCGGGCCACCTTCACTCCCACCGGGGACGCGGCCGCCCTGACCACGGCCGCGCACCTGCAGACGCGGACGGTTCCGGCCACCGTACGGTTCTCGAACTCCGAGGGAGATCCCCGCACGCCCGACACCGCCCCGGTCACCCGAGGCATGGCCACCCGCTTCCACCTGCACGACGACGCCACCCACGACCCCAGCACCGTCTGGCCCGACCACCGCAAGGAGATCGCCGCCGGGCGCCTGGAGATCACCGCACCCGCCGACGACCAGGATCCCTGGAACACGCAAGCCTTCAACCCCACCCGTGTCACCACCGGCATCCAGCTCTCCGACGACCCCGTTCTCGCCTTCCGGGCCCACGCCTACGCCGAATCCCACTTCCGGCGCAGCCACAACCAGTAGCGCTGCGCCCCATGTTGCCCCGCCCATGAGTGAACCACCTTGATTCACAAGGCGTTTGACGTGATGACAGCACAATGCCCCCGCATTCGGCACGTGTTGGCGGAGCGACTCGTCGAGGAGTGACTCGACGAGTGCTTCGGGGGCCCGACGAATGGACGGACTTGAACATGCAGACCAAGAGATCTCCCGGTCGGCGGGGCCTGTTGCGCGGCGCCATGGTGGCGTGTTGCGCGATGGCCCTGTCCACCGCGGGGGCGACAGCGGCGAGCGCCTCGGCACCCACCGCGCGCACCATCGACCACGTGGCGCTGGGCGACTCGTACGCCTCAGGCCCCGGCATACCGACCCAGGTCGACTCCGCGTGCGCGCGGTCCGACCAGAACTATCCGTCCCTCGTCGCGGCAGCGAGGAACTGGCGGCTGACCGACGTCAGTTGCTCGGGTGCCACGACGACGGCCCTGGCCGGACCGCAGGGCTCGCAACCGCCGCAACTGGACGCACTCGGCGCGGACACGGACGTGGTCACCCTGACCATCGGCGGCAACGACATCGGCTTCTCCAGGAATCTGTCCACCTGCGCCGGACTGACGTCCCAGGACCCGACGGGCAGCCCGTGCCGGACGTTCTTCACGAGCGGTGGCACCGACCAGCTCGAACAGCGCGTGAACGACACCGCTCCCAAGATCGCCGCGGCGCTGGACGCCGTCCGGCAGCGGGCTCCGCACGCCAAGGTCCTGGTGGTCGGCTATCCCGACCTGTTCCCGGACGACGGGGTCGGCTGCACCAGCTCCGCCGTACCGCTGGCGGCCGGTGACTTCGCCTATCTGCGGGACACCGAGAAGAAGCTCAACGCGATGCTCGCGAGCCAGGCGGCGGCGAACGGTGCGGGCTACGTCGACACCTACACCTCGTCGGTGGGACACGACATGTGCAAGCCGGCCGCGGAGCGCTGGATCGAACCCCTGGTCGCGGCAGCTCCGGCCGCGCCCGCCCACCCCAACGCCCGGGGTCAGCAGGCCATGGCCGCCGCGGTGGAGCACGCCCTCCACTGCCGCGCGTACCGCCGATGACCTGAGGGGGCCGGGGCACCGGCTGTCCTGAACAGCGCCGGTGCCCCGGCCCCCGAGCAATCCGAAAGACCTGCCGGCCGTCCGATGACCGAAGGAACGTGTACTCGATGACAGGAGAACCCACATGACAACCCTGACCTGCGACTACGTCGTCGTCGGAGGCGGCACCGCGGGCTGCGTGCTGGCCGCGCGGTTGTCGAGCGAGCCCGGGACACGCGTGGTGCTCCTTGAGGCCGGCGAGGCGAGCGGCCCGGCGGAGATGGCGTACCCGGATCCTCTGGCGGCCTTCGGCCTGTGGGGCTCCTCCGTGGACTGGGCGTACTCCACGACGGCCCAGGCAGGCACCGAGGACGCCGTGCACGTGTGGCCGCGGGGCAAGGTGCTCGGTGGGTCGAGTGCCATCAACGGCATGGTGCACCACCGCGGGCACCCCGACAGCTACGACGCCTGGGAGAAACAGGGGGCGACGGACTGGAACCACCACGCCCTGCTCCCGTTCTTCCGGCGGAGCGAGCGGGCCGAGGGGCGCGACCCCCAGGTGCGGGGCACCGACGGCCCCATGCACATCGGGGCGAGCCCGGCCCCGAGCCCGCTCGCCGAGGCCACGTTCCGCGCCGCGGTGGAGGCCGGACACACGCCACTGGACGACGGCAACGGCCGGGTGAGCGAGGGTGTTTCGTGGCGGGAGACGAACGTCGCCGAAGGCCGACGGCAGAGCGCCGCCGAAGCCTATCTGCGCCCTGTCCTCACCAGGCCCAACCTCACTGTGATCACCGGCGCGTACGTACATCGGCTCGTGCTGGAGGACGGACGCTGCCGAGGGGCGGAGTATTCCGTCGCCGGTGAGGTACGCACGGTCCTGGCCGCCCGGGAGACCGTCCTCGCCGCCGGCACGATCGGGTCACCGCACCTCCTCATGCTCTCCGGTATCGGTCCCGTGGACGACCTCTGGGACGTCGGCGTCGAGCTCGTGGCCGATCTGCCGGGGGTCGGTGGCAATCTCCACGACCATGTGACCAGCTACGTCGTCCACGGCTCCGACCGGCAACCGCCGAGCGGGCCGTCCGCCGAGGCACAGGTACTCACCCGGAGTTCGGACGGCGTGGCTCCCGACCTGCTGCTGCTCTTCGCCCAAGCGGCGCTGCGGCCCCGGTGGACGGGCGCGGACCCGGGCGGCTACTCCATCCTGTTCTCCCTCATGGACCCGTACAGCCGGGGCACCCTGCGACTGCAGAGTCCGGACCCCACCGTGTCCCCGCTGATCGATCCGGCCTACCTCAGCGACGACCGGGACCTCGACCGGCTTCTCGTCGGCCTGCGCCTCGCGCGTGAACTCGGCGGGACGAAGGCGCTCGCGCCGTGGCGGACGGTCGAAGCCTTCCCCGGCGCCGACGTTCAGGACGACGAATCATGTCGCGCCTACCTGCGGTCCACGGCGAGCACCTACTTCCATCCCGTGGGGACCTGCCGGATCGGCACGGACGAACTCGCCGTGGTGGACCCGCAGTTGCGGGTGCGGTCCATCGAGGGACTGCGAGTCGCCGACGCCTCGGTCATGCCGTCCATCGTGTCGGCGCCCACCAACGCGACCGTCCTCGCCATCGCCGAACGAGCGGCTCACCTCATGACCGGTTCCTGAGACCTGCCCCGTCGTGTGGAAGGGGACGAGTTCGGACCGGGCCGAGGTGAACCTCTCCGCGGCGCGGTACGTCTACGGAGTGAGTGATCACCCGCGGCGGGAAGCGGCGAAGCGCTGAGCCTGTCCGCTCGCTGAACCGGCCCCGCGTCACGCGCCGTTGACCGAGCGTCGGTCCGTGTCCCGCACGGTGATCCGAGAACGGACCCCCAGAACCTCCTCGAACATCAGAACCTCCTCGAACAGGTGACAGACATGCTCAAAATCGGCCTGGGCTCTCCCCAGTACGGATCGTTCACCGACCCCGCCACGATCTCCGGGTTCGCCTCCGCCGTCGAAGCGATCGGCTACGACAGCCTGTGGGTGGGCGACCGGGCCCTGGTCCCGACGCAGCCCCGCGACCCCTACCCCGGCGGTGGCCCCGTACCGGAGGAGTACCGCACCTTCCTGGACCCCATCGCCACGCTGTCCTTCCTGGCGCACGCCACCCGGCGGTTGCGCCTGGGGACCAGCACGCTCAACGCGCCCTTCTACTCCCCGCTCCTGCTGGCCCGTTCGCTGACGTCCGTCGACATCCTCAGCGGAGGGCGGCTCGACATCGGCTTCGGGCTCGGCTGGTCGTCCGACGAGTACGAGGCCATCGGTGTGCCGTGGCGGGGACGCGGGGCCCGGATGGAAGAGATCCTCGACGTCCTGGACCACGTCTGGTCCGGCTCGTCGGCCGAGTACAAGGGTGCTCTGTGGACGATCCCGAGCGCGCACATCGAGACGCTCCCCGTACAGCGTCCCCGCCCGCCGGTGCTCCTCGGCGGTTTCACTCCGGCCACGCTGGAACGTATCGGCCGTCGCGCGGACGGCTGGGCGGGCGTGGGGCTGCCGGTGCCGCAACTGGCCTACGTCATCGGCCAGATCAGGCAGATCGCGGAGGCCAACGGACGTGACCCCGACACCCTGCGCACCGTCGTCCGGGTGAACCCCGTGGTGACGGCCGACGCCGCGCCGAGCGACGCCGTTCCGCACCGGGGAACGGTCGTACAGGTCTCGGACTACCTGCTCGCCGCCCACGCGGCCGGGGCCGACGAAGTCCTCATCGACCTGCAGCAGACCGCGCGGAGCGCCGAAGAGCTGACGGACCTGGCACACCGCTTTCACGAACAGCTGAGCAGGGCCAGGGAGCACCAGTCCTGATGCGCCCGCATCCTGTGGCACGTATCCGGCCAGGGGCAGAAGTCGCTGAAGTCCGGCGATGTCTCGACCCGGTACGACGAAGGTCACAGTTATATATCGGACACTTCGCCCTTCAATCTTCACACGAGGTGCACATGTTGGCTAAGTTGACGGACAGGACGCACGACTCCCTCCGGTGAACCTCGCCGGGTCGCGCGGCCTCCGCCGAATCCGGTGGCCCTCGCGGCGACCGGAACCGGGGACCCAACCGAACTTTGGGGTGAATCGGCCCAACCGCCCGACAGGGCAAGGGCCGTAGGGCATACCTTCCGGATTCCTCGCCCGAACCCGACAGCTAACTCGGTAGGCGGAGCACGGAAGGAGTACGGCTCCCATCGCGCCGGAACGAACCCCGCGCCCCGGAGGCAACAACCTCCCGGGCATACCCCGGCCCGCCCTCGCGACGGCGGCCGCCACCTCGGTGGACCTCTACTCCTCGGCCGGCGGCTCCTCGCCCGCGAGAGGGGACGACGGGCCCAGTCGCGAAGAGGTCCAGCAGCGGATCAGCAGCCTCTACGACCAGGCAGAGACCGTCAGCGGGAACTACAACGCGACCCGGGCGATGAACTCGGGGCGGCCGCGCGAGCGTGTGACGCCCGGGCCCGACACCGGGCGTGGGCGTGCCGACACGGTCGCCGCCGCCGATCCCGTTCTGAGCGACCGCGCCAAGCAGTGGTTCGACGTGGGGCGTTCGCAACTGGGACCCCTCATCCCCGCCGTGCTGCCGCCCGACAGGATGCCGGACCGCGGCCAGGCCGCGACGCGGCCCAAGAGCTCCGGTGGCCGTCCGGCCGACCGGTCACCCGACAGGTCGACCGACCGTGCGCTGGAAGGGGCGGGCAAACCCCTCCTGGAGCTGACCGCCGGACCCGGCGCCGCGACAACCGCCCGACCCGTGGCGGAGTTGACGGCCGGTCCCGTCGCCGCGCTGCCGGCCGTGCCGCAGGCGCGCCAGGAGGCCACCGCGCTCCTCCCCACGACCGCCGCCGACCCGCGGCAGTCGCTGAAGACCTCCAAGCAGCGGAACCAGGGCAAGCTCGCGAAGGCCCGTGAACTGCTCTCCGCGCACACCTCCCGGCAGAGCGCGCCGGTGGCGGCCATCGAACCCCCGCAGGCGGCGACCGCCTGGGCCACCACCGAGGGACAGGGCTACCGCCAGGCCGAGGCCGAATGGTGGCAGCCGCAAGCACAGCCGCAGCCGCAGCCGCAGTCGGCCGGTTTCGGCATGGAACCGGCCGTCGACGCCCTGGGCGGCCCGGACCTGACGTTCGGCATGGGCCTGCCCGCTGCTCAGGCCCCGTCGATCGCTCCGCCGATCGCTCCGGTTCCGGCTCCGTCGTTCGGCATGGACCTGCCCATGGGCCCGGACCTGACGTTCGGCATGGCTCCGTCCATCGACGCCCGTACGCCGATCGGCACGGGCCTGCCCATCGGCTCGGACGGTGCCGCGAACCCGGGGTACGGCACTCCGGCCCCGGGATACAGCGCTTCG
>Ga0307514_10003460_pt1 | contig 15155 bp, 26 predicted proteins | sample 16_EM_MG_FD_203088 | JGI IMG/M metagenome (GOLD analysis project Ga0307514, IMG submission 203088) | Populus trichocarpa ectomycorrhiza microbial communities from riparian zone in the Pacific Northwest, United States - 16_EM | ecosystem: Host-associated > Plants > Roots > Unclassified | place...
TACAAACTGATCCACAATTGGTGAGACAGCTGCTTAGTATCTATATTTTCGATATAGATTAGCACATACATTCCTAGATTAGCTCAAATGCACCGAGACAGGTCAGGCAAGCTCAGGTAGATTAAAATGAAGTTATTCTTTTATTGGCAAGCTTGGGCTAGCTCAATGGTGCACTGGCTGGTCCAGTCTGACCTGGGTCGCTATATAAAAAAATCCCGGAAAAGTGCACTAATTCTTCCTCACCTCCCAGTGTGAGACTATTAGCTCTATCACTTATAAGATAGTTATAGTGCATTTATAGACCTTGGAATATGTCATTCAAACCTCAATTTATCTATATTGTCAGGACTCGGTTTGTACTGTGGGTGAGTTGCATGACTCTCTTCGGTTCAATATCAGCCACCAATCCCTCTCTAAATCCTTACTTACGATAGTTAATGCATTCCCACAGCATGTCAACTGGACTCTACGTCTTCACAATACTTACAAACTTCGCTGGCTACGAATCCGTTCATTTTGGACTCCATTACACCGCCAAGAATGAACCGACAGGGGGCTGATGCACTTCCCAGTGATGATGCACTACCCAGTGATGTATGGTAGGCTTCGGTGGCCTTTTGGACCACGGCAGTTGATTGCACGTAGTATGCTGCCTCAGTCATCGACTCGGCGATGATGTTGGCTGCTCCAGCGAATTGCTTCGCTAACTCTATAGCCATCGAGGTCCGGTGCAGTACGGTTCGGGCCTCGATTGTAGTAGTAGCTTCGTTGATATAGCTACTACCGCATTCTTTTGGGAGTTGGAGACTGGTACCGTGGTAGGAGGCAACGAGGTGGTATTGTACGTCCTTGTTGCGCAACGCCGTCATGGTGGACTGAAGACGAGCATGGTGCTCTATGTTGCGGAATGCCGTTTCGATAGTGGGGCGGCAGTAGTCCCTGTATACTGATGGTACACTCGAGATTACGGAGGACAGCGACTCTGCTCGAGCCAGAGTCGCAAACGTAGCAGCCGTGGTGGGAAAACCGGATGAGTCGGCTGAGGTGGTGATGATGCTGGATGATTGTCCAGCTCCCGCGGTAAAGTTCCCTCTGGTGTGGTGTGCCAGAACTTCGGCCATCTTGAGCATCGAGATGGGAGGAGAGAGGAAGCCTACTCTCTTGAGTTTGGCACATTCCGCCTCCCATCGGGAGGGAATGATGGTGAGGATGTCAGCATGGGGGATATCTCCCTACCTGACTTCACCCTGGTACCTGCGAAGTTGACCGCCGAAAAGAAAATCCAAGATGATTATGTGTCGAAGACACTCGTACCTCTTGCATGCGTCCGAGCAGCAGAGCTAGCAACAGAAGCCAATCGTCGGGCATCTGCAGCAGCTAGCAAGAAAGCTGCTTTCAAAAAGGAAGTGAACGCTTCCAAAGTAGTGGCACCCACCACTATGGAGTTGACCAAGGCCGCCGAAAAAGCGGTCAAAAAGGCACTCCAAAAGAAAGCCAAGGACAAGAAGAAAGGCACTAGAAACGGAGTCAAGAAATCAAAACCCAAGGCAGAGTCTAAAAAGGTTAAGATATTTTCCGAATATCTTGATGACAAAGTCGGAGCGCTAACAGTTAATGATAGCAGTGACGAAGAATAGCAAAAAGCGCAAACGGTCCAACACCACAGCCTCCACAAAACAACAACAGTCGGCGAAAAAGAAAGCTGGCAACAAAGGGAAAGGCAAGCAATAGCGCTTATACGGTGCTCAGCTTGTAGGTACGAAGACCCCCTATCCTACCCCGATATGATAACTGAGATCCCACTAACATGAGCAATAGACCTACTGCTCAAACGTTTACTAATTCAGAAGGTCAAACCGAGTAGCTGACGGGCTGTCTTTGTGGGACCGGGTGTAGTTCGAGACGAAAATCTTGAACTACTGGAGCGTGGAGCTCGTTATCTTTTCCAGTCGTCAGTAGATAGTTCAGATAGTAATAAAAACCTACTGTTTGTTGAAAAACAATTTCAAGAATTTGCAAGAGTTCTCGCTAGGCGACTGTCACCCCCGATTAAATACGAAGGGGAAGAATTTGACATTGATTATCATCTCGGAAACTCTAAAAAGTTACCGAGAGACAATCTGACAATGTTGGAGGATGTACTGGAGTTAATGTGGAACGAGATAAACGCAGAAATGTATAAGTCTCGGGTCGTATCACACAGCAGTATGGAAGACCCACTCCAGGTCAACCTAAAACACCTCCGGAGATACCTGAAGGATAACAAACTACTAGTATTCTCCACTGACAAAAATCTCGGTTTATGTGTTATAACGGCAGAGTGGTACCTTACTCAGGTAAAAAACATGCTAGCTGATGAGTGTACATATAAACACGTCTCAAAAGCAGGTGCAATAGTGGAAATTTTTACATGCCGATGGAGAGTAAAGAAAGTCGTCAAAAAGTATGGCGGCTCTCTCTTAACTCAACAAGAAGTCCGATACCTATCGGCACCATTTGAAGAGCTTGGGATCTGGCAATCCCCAAGTACAAGTACGGACAATGACACCCTACGAAGTGTCATTCCTAACTTCCCCAGTATCCTGAAAGTACACAAAAAGCCAGTGAAATTCCAGCCTATTGTCCCATTCACTAATTGGGTAGGAAGAGCTGCTTCAAAAGTCTTGTCGAAACGTCTTCAAACTTTTGTAAGAAAGTACCCAGTAATTCTCACGGAAAGCCAGGATTTAAGAAGACAACTAGAAAGACTTACCGTTCCCTCTGGGGAATGAGTATTCCTATGCACGGGAGATATAACAGGGTTCTACACAAATATTGCTAGAACAAATGTGGAAAAAACTCTGTTAGATTTGTTTTCAAACAGTACTCGCTTTGCCGAGACAGACTTGATTATTAGATTATTCAAGGTGGCAAATGGTAGAATACCGTTGCAATACGACCAAAGCTACTATATAATGGATAACGGCCTCGCTATGGGAGCTAACCACTCCCCTGACGTAGCCAATCTATACTGTGCAGAACACGAAAAGAACTATAACGTCATTCATCATGAATGGCTGCTGTGTTTCAAAAGATACATAGACGATCTTTTCACAGTCGTAATCGCCGATAACGAGACAGACGCCTCAAATCGGTTACAACAATTAAGGTATCCAAACCTTGATTTAAATTGGGAAATCTTGGAAACAAGAGTAGTATTCCTAGACATGAATGTCATGTTCGACACAGTTGAACATATGTTTAGGATAAGCCTTTACCGAAAATCATTGAACCAATTTCAACGAGTACCAGCCACTTCAGCCCACCCGAACTATATGAAGAAGGGGGTCATAATCGGAGAAGCGGCACGGCTAGCCACAATATCAAGCGAACTTGACATTTACGAGACTGCCCTCCACCAGTTACGGGAGGAATATTGCAGACTCAGCTATAACTGGGAATGGATAGACCATGCACTGAATACCACAGTCAGAGGGAAGTTGTGGGATAAGAGGGACTGTAAAAAGTCTAAGGAGTTTAATGATTCCGTGGTATTCAAAACATGGCTCGACCCAATCTGGGATCACGTAAGCTTTGAAGAGGTTATGGAAACCGCCCGAACATTTATCAATGAACACAATTTAGTCCGAAAAGATAAACGATACGAGCGGTTCCTAGAACTAAAAATGGTCGCTAGTAAAAGCCGCCCGAGTAATTTTGGGGACTTGTTAAACACTAGCAACAAGACCATTGTTAGAACCCTATCACAGTAGTGTTCCCTCTTCTCGATATATATACATATCGGAGAACCTCTGGGATTCATATAATTGGAAACCCGTCAGCAGAAAAAGAGTTGACAAGTAGCACGAAGTTTCCTTTAGGAAATAGATGCGAAAGACAAACAAAAGATGTCGATTCGACATACCGATAAGTCCCTTTCTCAAGTATACTAATGAGGAAAAAATTATATAGATATCCAAGACTTACGTCAATACAACTATGACCTATTTTATAAAAACTAGTCTTTTTATAAAAAATCCCTAAGTACATACTTGCGGGTTGAGGCATACTTACTCTGCAGTAAGAAATTTCAAAGTCATGACTGACCACAATGAGTAGTCTGGCGAGCTCCCCTACAGTCGCAAGCGCTCTTGGCCTACGGCCTCGGCCTTTGGCCCGCTGCTCCTTGCGGCTCCGTCGACTCTGGATCTTTTATACTATTGCATAATATGCAGGCACTCACACCACCCTAGAACCCCTGTCCCACACAGACAGGGGGTACCCCCGCTGGTACCACACCTACAGGGGGTACACCCTGGTATGGTGTGCCACACCTCGCTTAGAAGTAAGACACGCCAAAAGTAGTGTGGTACACCTCGGCTATTACCGTGCACGGTCATCTCCAGATATCTCATGCAGTGTGATAGTGGTGGCGCCACTAACAAGTAAGCACTAAGTCTGAAACTAAGCAGGTGCGGAGCAATCTCCGCGCGGAGATTGCGTCGGTGTTGCCATGTCATGCAGGTAAGACTATACTCAGCCCCCCGTATGCTAGCTATATGTCATACACAGGAACTGCGTCGTCATCACTCGCAAAACTTAGCGAGAAAGTTATGCAATACACAGGTATGTATCCCCAACGCTGTAGCTGGCTGACGGGTATATATAGAGTAGGCTCAAGCTGAACAGTTATGGATATCCGTAACGAAACCGACATACTATGTGATAGTATTTGGTCCCCCGCTTACACATACCCATACCTGACTTCTACTCTCCTCTTCGCACGCTCGATCTTGGACCTTCAGCTCTCGATCTCGAATTTTTTGACACCAAACAAATATATTCAAACAAATAAGATAAACAAATTCTTCCCCCCCACATGCAACAAAAAGAAACTCAATAGATACTAACCTAGGTGAGACTCGTGCTGGGCTCTTGGCATGACTCTCACGCTAACCACAAACAGACTTTTATTCATCCACCTTATCCACTCCACCTCGCGAATAAATTTGGGCAGCCTTTGTGACTTTGTCATTCTTTCTTTCCAGCTGGTGTGCCCTTGTTGTTAGCAACTGTTCCCTTGTGCAACTTTTGTTCCAGTCCACTAGGTATAATGCCCACGAAATAGCTGACAACTCAATAGGCAGCACACAATCCTGCCCAAAAACTAACGAGTATGGTCGAAGCTCTGCACTATATCACGCATTGACAATGGGCAAACAATGACTAATCTAGGCTAATAAACCCCAACTAATACTTTGCGTCTGGGGACGAGGCTAGGGCACGAGATCATCTACTGGCACAACTCTTGCTTTTCACACTCTTTGCTATTTGCCCATCCCCCAAGTGACTGCCATAGGAACACACCTAGCTATAACATAATGAATAGATGCAAATCACGATGCCAGTGGTGTTCGAAACTCTATATCTCCTCTGGTGCATATTCTACCCACTTAACCAAGGCTTATCCAGGACATACTCTCCGAAGCCAGGAAATACCTACTCTGGTTGCACAGTCCCCCGACAATGGAGGAGAGGCACCTAAATCTCAGAAGCGCTGGTTATCTCACCTAGAAAATCCAGACCTGGACCTGGACATGCTAAGGGTCGTTTGTTCAGATTATGACTCCCCCAGCTCTGAACCTGAGAGTGAGGGATCTGACAAGGAAGCTCTCTGCCTTTCCAGTGAGTCCGAATCTGATGAGGACAACCTGGAGCCTGATGTCACAAACCCAGATCCCAATGTGACAAATTCGATGACTCTTTGCTATGCTGGCATCCCCATACATGCATATTCCTTTCCGGAAGAAGATCCTGGCCTCAATTTGTATGCTCTATTCCGGCATCACATTGATTATCGACTGGCACGCTTCTTCAACTGTCCGAAAACCTCACAGGGGAACATTTAGCAATTCTTGCCGGAAGGAATTTTGCACGGCCTTAATCTAGTGCACCATGTCCAATTTCATTTGGCATATACAATGTACAAGCTTGTGGATGCTGCTACAAACGAACCTCGATGGCAGTCAGGTATGGTGGATTATCTCCTACTGAACGGAGTACGGTTTCACTACCAGAATATCATTTCGGCGGTAAAGTCTCTACTGCATCAGAAGGCTTATGCAGGCGATATAGTATAGGGTCCTCAGCAAGAGTATGACATGGAGGGCAATCGAGTATACAGTGAGATCAATACTGCAATATGGTGGGAGGACAACCAAGTACGTATTTCAGATATCCTGTGTCAGATTGGTGACTGATTATAGCTAGAAATTGCTCCCAGAAGGGGAAACACTTGTTCCTATTCTCTTAGCATTGGACGAAATATACCTGACGAACTTTTCAGGGGATAAAAAGCTGTGGCCTGTATATATGAGCATAGGAAACATCCGAAGCTCTATACAGAATATGCATACGATGCATGCATGGATACCTATTGCACTTCTTCCAGTTGGCCCCAAATGAGGCAACAAAATACCGAGGTACTCAGTGGAGATGCAGGAGCAACAGGCCTTACAAACTGTACATGAGGTATTCGCACATTTGTTAAAGCTGTTGTCTGATGCCAGATGTCAGACAGGATATGAAATGATTTGTGCCAATGGAAATGTTCACTTATGCTTTCCTAAGTTGTTTTGTTGGCTCACTGACCATATGGAAAATGCTACGATTCATGCTGTCGCTAGCAACTGCTGTTTTGTTTGCATAGTTCCGGTCGAGAAGCTAGGCAAGTATTCTGAGACTGATTATCCTAGGCACTCTCATGCAAATTATATAACAGCTTATTGGGAATCCGATACATTGAGTCTGAACGAACAGGGGGTGAAGAATATCAACAATCCACTGTGGTCACTCCCAGAGTTGAACCCCCAGATCTAGTCTGAGCAGACATTCTGCACAACATCCTCCTTGTAGTGTGGAAGCATATGATGGATTGGATTCAAGATTTTCTAGAACACTATAAGTGAATAAATGCATTTGACTACGTTTGGCGTCGATTGCCACCATATCCAGGGTTCTTGGTTCCAACCAAACGATACCAGGTAGTATCGCAATGGTGTGGGAAAGAAATGTGAAACTTCGCCAAGGTTATCCTGGGAACATTTGCTCCTGCCTTGCGTCGGACAACCAACCAACCATGACTGACTAGGGGTCAAGTTCAAGAATGCAATAAAGCAATCCTCTATATGCATAGCCTCACTGACTTCTATCTCATGACACAGTATCCCAGTCATACAGATTAGACGATTTCTTATTTAAAGCGGTACCTGCGGGAGTTCCATGAAACCAAGGATGTATTCTTACACTTTCGTGCAGGCAAGAAGGTGAAGAAGGCAGCTGCAGAGGCACACAAGAATCTGTGAAAGAAACAATCACAAGCATCAATTGCAGATCTCAAGACATCAGAAAAGCTGAAGCTACGTCACGCAGACGCCTTACAACGTCAGGAGTTGGTTGGTGAGATCTTGAGAGAAGGAGCACATTATAATTTTCTAAAGATTCATCTGATCTCCCATTATGCTGAACAGATAGTAAAGTTTAGTGTCCTGGGGCAGTTTTCTACGGACATAGCTGAAGCCATGCACAAGAGATTCAAGGATGCCTATCGTCGCAGCAATAAGGTTAATGCCACACGCCAAATCATCACTACCTACACGAGGGATCATACATTTGCCATGAAAGATTTAACGGTCAGTGCTTGGACCCGAATTAGAGAGTTGGAACATCAGACCCCGAACACCGGAATAAGACTCGAGAAGGACCAGGTTTATTTAAGATTGCAGGGAAAGATTGATTTGGGAACTGTATCGAGTCTGGGAGACTTGGAGCGTGTAACTGGGTTAGATAATTTGAAATTGGCTATGAGAGTATATTTAACATGTGAACTCCAGGAAACAGATTGCCACCCAGAGGAGCTGTTAAATCAGGATATCCGAGCCTATTGTGCTCTGCAAATTCCAGTGCCAAACTTCAGTGGAGAAGGGGATGTTTTTCATATTGCAAGATGCACGGGAGAGAAGGAATTCTGGGGGAAAGCAAGAAATGATTGGATTTGGGTTTGAAGGTACATGGTGTCGGGTAAGGCCCAGCCAAACTCATTAAATGGATGAATACCTTGGAGCTTGAATATGCTGTTCAAAATCACAAGTAGGGGTACTGTATATTGACTGGCATATGTGACTTTACTTCAATGTGTAGGCGGCGCGGTAGTACAAGCTGCAGAAGGAATGGCATACGTCCGATTGCCAACGCTGGCGGATGATGTAGTGGTGGGAATTGCCAAAATTGAGGGCATAGCAAATTTAATTCCGGTGGAGCCAGGAGAAAGCTAGTTAGTGAACAACAGGATAGATCTAGAGACATGGAACTTGGTGTATGATTAGGAAATATATAGTCTATAGTGTTAGTATCACAAACCCTATGTCTACCAGCTCCCATACTCATGCCGCGCCCTGGCATGACTCTCACTTCACAATTTTGGTTGTGAAAATCATTCACAGATTGTAGACACGAGATGGTGATAGTCAATTGCAGTTAGCAGGAGAGATTGTTTACAACTCTGGAGCCCTCGTTTGCTACCACACTCATGCCACAGCCTAGTACAACTCTCACTTCACATCATCACTTGTCGTCATGGTGACTGTGTGGGGCAGTTAGCAGGCGAGATTTTGAGTAAATTCGAGTAGGCGGATATGTGGGATCAGGAAATATAAAGTAATTAGGAAGATGTACCAGACACGAAATAGGAAAGGACCGAGTCGTAAAGCAGGTTTCAGAAGTGTGCACACCGCGACGCAGATTTTTTCTTGCTGATGGAAGGGACGCTACAGATGCATGGGAAGATAGGGCGGTTCGCGACGCAGAATTTCTTTTGCTCATGTGGCTTTGCAATGCAACCATCACGTGATATGCATTCCCTACGTTGCCAATGTAGTTCTTCCTTGCCTGTGTTTCCAATTCCCTCCCACTCTGAATTTGCTCTGCAATGTACTATATCCAATCCTGATCTCATTAGCAACATACTCTGAATGTCCACTATCATTTATGAACACAAACTCTCATTTTATTTCCCCGCTATTCCTACCTAATGCCTACTACCATCTATATACAAAACCATGCATTTTATTTCTCATCTTTTCTCATAGTGAATTCCACTTTCCTCTCCAAGTCTGCTGGCCTATTTCATACAGCCCCTCTCGACTTGATTACATAAATCTCGCTACTCTCTCTCTGGATGTCACTTTGTTCCCTCTCGCCTACTTCTATACTACCTATCATTCATCTCATTCCAAATATGATAATCGACACCATTATTCACTATCCAATTCCTCTCTGGTTCCAGAGGTATCAAATGTATAGCCCACTCTATTGCACTTAGCTATACAATCCTCTGCCCACCCTCTTCTGTATATGCTTCGACTCTTGACATCTCTTCCGTATCATGTGCCATTGGATTGCCCACCAAATCCAGCAATGTTATATGTGCTAACTTGAATGACTCTCGATTTGTCCCTAGCAATGTGAACAATGCATTCAAAAACCCTACAACTCTGCCCCAATAACATTTTGACCACCCACCAATGGATACAGGGCAGAGACTCATAGACTTCACGCACACTCATACTATATCTTTTTGCGGTTCCCCATGTCTCTAACCTTTTCGCCCCGTTACACGTAAATATTGCACTTTGTATATATTGTCTGCATCTACATCCTGATCTGGTACCAGGATTTCCAGACTGTTATATGCCTCTATCGTGGCATGCAAGAGGATTCATTCTGCGTCCAATTGTAGATCAGCTCCGGCCTGACAGATATTCCATTCCAAAAAATATTTTATATGTCTCACCAAGTCTGGAATTATAAATGTCTCCACTATGTATGCAATATTATATATTTCCTTAATCGACTGCTTGCCACGCAATGTCATGAACATCCTGGTTCCTTCCTTGACCATTAGTACATCCTGTTTCCTTTCTTGACGATTAGTATATCATTGGTCCATTTTGGATGCAATATACGCTTTATCCTTTCCTTTATGTCTGGGATTTCTACTGCCCAGGCTTTAATCGCAAGCTCTTTCACTACAATGCTATGGGCATGGCCATACCCTTTGATTATTTGTGGGATGCTGTCAATATGGTTACTCTGGCGATATGCTTCCTTCAATGGCTTGTGTGAAGCTTCACAAATCTCCATTGAAAACTGTGGCAAGCTACCATATTGTGAGATTTGGTTACTCCAGTGCATTAGCAAATGAATCTTTGAAAAATTGAAATGTGAATCCTCTACCAAGGCATGATTCACCAGGTATGTGCATTCTTCTCTATCTTCGGCCAGTGCGTGAGCCTTCTAAGCTGTTGTGCGTCCGTTAGCCTTTCTTTCGAGTCTGCGAGCTGTAGTTTGTGCATTCAGCCTCTTTGAGACCATGTCAGCCTTTGCTTTTGCCACTTTACCAGCCCAATATCTTAAAAAGACGTCTTTGGTTTTGTGAAATTGTTGCAAGTACTCCTCCATATACCTTATGGTGCTGTTTGTATGACTTCGATATCGGGAGAGCAGTACAAAATCTATCAAATACCATACACAAGTGATTGCTTTCCTGAAATCTTGTTCTTGCCCTGCAATCGGACATACTACATTCGTTTTTCTGTGCAGAGAAGCTATGAACACCCCTAAAATAACCATCAGAATTGATCGCATTTCCTTGCCAGAGACTTGACTTAAAAGGCGATATGACTTCCATGGCACATAATTCCCAGGGTAAGGTGCCATCGAACTCCAGATACTGTCGAACGCATTTAGTCTGTCATGGCTTTCAAGAAACCCCTTAATCCAATCTAATAAATGTTGAAGATTCCCCAAAAGGATCATGTGAAGAATGTCTGATCAGATGAGTTCCCATGGTATCATGTCCCGAAGTGTCCACAGGGTATTTGTAATGGACTTTACCCCTCTCATATGAATCAGCAAAAAAAATCTTGCGTTGCAATGCATCACCTGTCCTTGCAATGCTATCGTCCCGTTCTGTCCGTTCCCCCTGTTACCAACGTCCCTCCTCCTTACCTCCATTACCAATTTCTCTGTCCTCTGCCTTTGCCCTGCAACACCCAATGCCTGATCCCGTGCCCTGGCTACACCTACTCTGCGTTATGTCCATTCGCAATTACCTCCCCCTGTGACTTTGCCTTGCAACAACCTACGTCCGATCCTGTGCCTTGGTCACGCCTACTCTGCCTCACGTCCACCCCCAATTGGTTTCTCCTCTGACTTTGCCATGCAACGCCCCTAATCACTCCTTATGTCTCCCAAACTCCTCTACATACAACTATTTATTTCGTGTCACAAGCTACCTGCTTTGAATACCCATTATTATTTCTGAACAAAGACACTCATGTTATTTCCCCTATCTCTCATAGCGACCGGCAGTTCCCTCTTCATGTCTGCTTGCCTATTTCATACAGCCACCTCTTAACCCGATTTCATACTACTCTTTACCTCCCCTCATTTATTAATTCCAGCCTACTTCTATACTACCTATTATTCATTTCATTCCAAACATGATAATCTACACAGTTATTCACTATCCAATTCCGCTCCGGCTCCATAGGTATCAAATGTATGGCTTCCTCTATTGTACTTAGCCACACAATACTCTGCCCACCTCCTCCTGCATATGCTTCGACTCTTGATATCACTTCCGAACCATATGGCGTTGGATTCCACACCCAATCTCGCAATGTCACATGTGTCAACTTGAATTACTCTCGATTTGTCCCTTGTAATGTGAACAATGCATTCAAAAACCCTACTGCCCTCCCCCGATAACATTTTGGCCGCCCACTAACGGACGCAGGGCTGAGCCTCATAGACCCTACGCGTACTCATACCGAATCCCTTCTAGATTCCTGTAAGGAATTCGCGTTCCTGTACATTCGCTAATTTCGTTAGTCATGTTTATCGCAATATCTAGTTACTGGGAGCTAGGATATCGCGGGCTTCGCAGTTTTCCTAGCCGCGGAGTCATTTGTCGAGTCATACGTTTCACATATACGATGTCATATCAGGGTCGTGACGTCAGTTGTTATCTATGACTAGTGTGTCGCTCATAATGATTGGAGGTCATTATGAGTCTTGTTGTGTCGCTCATAGTGATACGAGATCACTATGAGTCTTGTTCTGTTCTGTCGGTCATGGTGTTTGGCAATCACTATGGCTCTTGTTGTACTAATCGCGGGCGCTGTCAGTTCTCTATTAATGAGCCTGACATCGTCGCGCTTTGGATAGTTTTGTTTTCTGGTCCGTGGTTCATTTTACTGTCTTTACCGATCTGTCCTTTTCAGTCGTCTTACGCGACGTCTGTTTTTCGTCCTTTTCTTCTTGACTCAGTTTCTTGCCTATCAGATTAGTTAGTAACAATCCATACTCGCTATTCTGGTCAACTTTATTCCCAAAATCTCGAACTCTCTGAACTCTCTCTATCTCGAGCTCCCGTCTCGTTGCCTTTGTGCAATTAGCCAGAACCTCTAGATACGTACCTACATAGACAGTTCGTAGTATCCAGCTGGCCTGGGTACTCGCTGTCTATATAGGCCACCATTTACAATTCCCCATCTCTCCAACTTTTTCGCCCTGTTGCGCATAGCTATTGCACTTTGTACATATTGTCTGCATCAACATCCTGATCTGGTACTGGGATTTCCAGCCTGTTGTATACCTCCACCGTGGCATGCGAGAGGATTCTTTCCGCGTCTGATTGGGGATCACCTCTGGCCTGACAGACGATCCATTCCAAAAAATGTTCCACATACCTCATTAGGTCTGGAATCATGAATGCCTCTACTGTATGTACGATATTGTATATTTCCTTAATCGACTGCTTGCCACGTAATGTCATGAACATCCTAGTTCCTTCCTTGACGATTAGTTGATTATTGGCCTATTTCAGACATAATACACCCTTCACCCTTGCCTCTGTGTCTGGGTTTTCCGCTGCCCAAGCTTCGATCTCCAGCTCTCTCACTGTAATGCTGTGGGCTCGGCCATACCCTTTAATTATTTGTAGGATGCTGTCAATATGGTTACTCTGGCGATATGCTTCCTTCAATGGCTTGTATGAAGCTTCATAAATCTCTATTGAAAACTGTGGCAAGCTGCCATATTGTAAGATTTGGTCACTTCAGTGCATTAGTAAATGAATCTTTGGAAAATTGAAGTGTGAATTCTCTACCAAGGCCTGATTCACCAGGTATATGCGTTCTTCTCTATCTTCTGTCAGTGCGTGAGCCTTCTGAGTTGTCGTATGTCCGTTAGCCTTTTCTTCGAGTCTGCGAGCCATAGTCTGTGCCATCAGCTACTTTGAGACTATGTCAGCCTTTGCTTTTGCCACTTTACCAGCCCGATATCTCAAAAACACGTTTTTGGTTTTGTGAAATTGTTGCAAGTACTGCTGCATATACCCTATAGTGCTGTCCATAGGACTTCGATATCAGGAGAGCAGTGCAAAATCTGTCAAATATCGCACACAAGTGATTGCTTTCCTGAAATCTTCTTCTTGCCTAGCAGTCGCACATACCACATTGGTTTTTCGGCGCAGAGAAGCTGTGAACACAACTAAAATAACTATCAGAATTGATTGCATTTCCTTGCTACAGACCTGACTTGAAAGCTGATATAACTTTCGTGGCACATAATTCCCAGGGTAAGGTGCCATCGAACTCCAGATGCTGTCGAATGCATTTAGTCTGTCATGGCTTTCAAGAAACCCCTTAATCCAATCTAATAAATATTGAAGATTTTCCAAAAGGATCGTGTGAAGGATGTGCAATCGCAGGAGTTCCTGTGATATCACATCCCCAAGTGTCCACAGGGCATTCGTAATGCTCTTTACACCCCTCATGTGCAGGCTTTTCATGTCCGATTTATCAACCCATTATCGATATTGTTGTGCATCATGCAAGGGATATTTTTGCAGATCACCCAGCCGGTCCTGAGGTGATTCACAGATTGTGCATCTGGTACTATAAATCCCATGTATCGCTGAATTTTCCATATGGTCAGCAAGCCAGCCAGCAACCCAGAAATAGCACTTCCTGACAACTTCATCACCACACTTGATATCATGTTCGTCCCATATCAAGTTTGATAATGGACGCAGGATGAACTTTAACAAATCGTGGAGTACCTGCAATACCTCATGCTCCTGCTTCTCCTGTGATTATCCAGGGACCCTTTTGATATGCTTTGGAGCATTCGGCAAAATCGCTACTGGTACCCAGGCATGATATGTTGGTTTATTCCAGATACTAGACTGGATATTCGCAATGCTCATGTACAAGGGCCATACTTTACCACCACCAGAAACGTTCGTGAGGTGCGTAGTATTGGAGGCAAAGAGTACCAGAATCAATGTGTAACCAACGGGGAGTGTCATCTGTAATTGTGTATCAATATTAAGCCAGCTTATATTTTTGGAGTGGAAGTCACACCTGTTTCTCCCACCACTAGGAAGCAGTGTTTATTTCTGTATACACTCTCTCATGATGTCCATCAAAGTTCTTCACTGGGGCCCAAAGTATATGTGGAGCAAAGAATTTCCTATGCAGAAGTTACTTTAAAACTTGCAAAAGGTCCCAGTACCCGAACTCGGTGTTCTTAGCTAGCGGGAAGTCCACAAAACCATTTTTCTACACCGGATCTACTATCATGTCATCTAGTTTCTCATACAAACTATATGCGGAATGAAATGAGAATGTTGTGTGCAAGATTGGGGCAAGAGGTGACTGTTCGGCATCCGTTTTCGCTCGCAGGAAGCCTGCTTTGAAGAACTTATCGATCTGAGCCTTCAGTACATGTGCTGAGTAGAAAAACCTGGCGAGTTTGAAGTCCAGGGCATTTTGGAAGAGTCGAAAGAAGTTGTATGTTGGGTCCTACTGTCTTACAAAGGGGTAGGCTGCAATTGCCTTGCCTGCCTTACGTTCTGGGGGGAAGTTTATAGTATCATTTTTTGTAGGGTTGTTTGCATCCGATAGGGAGGGATCCGAGTCCCTATTGTTTTCTTTGTGATCGTAAATGATTTCTTCGCATGGTTCTTACAGTACTTTATCGCAGTCATACTGTTAGGAGGAAAAGATTTCAGAATCTGAAAATAGCTCCGCCAACTGTTGTTCTAGGTC
>Ga0307514_10003461_pt1 | contig 15153 bp, 16 predicted proteins | sample 16_EM_MG_FD_203088 | JGI IMG/M metagenome (GOLD analysis project Ga0307514, IMG submission 203088) | Populus trichocarpa ectomycorrhiza microbial communities from riparian zone in the Pacific Northwest, United States - 16_EM | ecosystem: Host-associated > Plants > Roots > Unclassified | place...
AGTGGATGTGATAGCATAGCACCTATAGCTGCCAACACAGGGGGCCTGTTGCCATCTAGTGGCATGCACAATGGTTCCTTTGGTAGACCAGATGGTAATTTGAAGCCTTGTGGCACCTGTAATCTTCCTTGTTAATTGTTGCTTTGTTTACTTTGCGACCATGTCACACAATCTATGCTTGCAGGAAATCTGTCTAATGGCTATCAGCAGTCACCCGCCAATTTTTCCATTAGTTCTGGTGGAAATATGTCATCTATGGGTGTGCAAAGAATGGAAAGCCAAATGATTCCAACTCCTGGATTTAGCAATAACAACAACAACAACAACAACAACAATCAGTCTTACATGAATGTGGAATCTTCTAATATCAGTGGTGGTTTTTCGACTGCTGACTCTGCCATGGTATCACAGACACAGCAGCCAAAGCAGTACATTGGCAGTCAGAACAGTCGCATACTGGCGAATTTTGGCAGCCAAATGGGTAGCAATATTAGGACTGGTTTGCAGCAGAAATCTTATGGATTTGCAAATGGGGCCCTAAATGGTGGTATGGGGATGATGGGGAATAATATACCGCTTGCTAATGAGCCTGGTACCTCTGAGGGCTATATGACTTCCACACATTATGTGAATTCGCCTAAACCATTGCCACAGCAGTTTGATCAACATCAGCGACAACTAATGCAAGGTAACCTTCCTCTCCACTTCATCGTCATTTTGAAGTTTTATCATGTCATAGTAACTTCAGAAATTGTTATTTATTTATTTTTTTAATCTTTTTTTTTTGGAAAAAAGAAACATCTAATGGCAGATGAATCTCTTACCAGGTGATGGATATGGGATGAGTAATGCTGATTCTCTTGGATCTGGAAACATATATGGTGCTGTAACATCTGTTGGATCAATGATGAATGCCCAGTCTATGTCCAAAACTAACTCTTCTCTTGTAAATAATCAGTCTAATTTGCATGCCCTGCATCAAGCTGGACATATAAAGCTTCAATCACTTGATCAGTCTGAAAAGATGAATTTCCAGTCTTCACTTCAACAGCAGCAACTTCAACAACATCCTCACCAACAGCAACAACTTCAGCAGCATCCTCATCAATTTCAACAGCAGCAACTTGTTCAACAGCAACGTTTACAGAAGCAGCAAAGTCAGCAGCATCAGCATCTGCTGAACAATGATGCTTTTGGTCAGTCTCTGCTCATATCTGATCCTAGCAGTCAAGTAAAGCGTGAGCCTGGAATGGAGCACCATGATGATGTTTTGCACTCACAAACCTCAGACCACTTCCAAATATCTGAATTGCAAAACCAATTCCAGCAAAATGTGCTTGGAGACCATTCTAGGAATGCGCAGAATCCCCCTCATCCAGACCGACAGCATGACATGAGCTCATCATTGACACAAAATTCACAGCAAATGCAACAGATGTTGCATCCACATCAGTTGGTTTCAGAGTCTCAAAATAATTTTAATGGCCTTTCTGTTGGGACACAATCAGATTCAGCATTGCCAGGTCAATGGTATCCACAATCTCAGGACCGGACTCGCATGCCAGGGAGCAATTCACATGAGCAGCATGTCCAAGAGGATTTCCTCCAGAGAATATCCGGGCAAGGTGAAGCTCAGTGTAATAATTTAGCTTCAGAAGGATCCATTGTCAGCCAAACAGTACCTCCTAGAAGCACATCAGAGCCCCAAAATTCAAATGGTGTCACCTATAGATCTGGAAACGCTAACCGTGACCGGCAATTTAGAAATCAACAGAAGTGGCTTTTGTTCTTGCGGCATGCCCGGCGATGTCCTGCCCCAGAAGGTCAATGTCCTGACCCCAACTGCACTACTGTCCAAAAGCTGTTGAGGCACATGGACAGATGCAACTCCACTCCATGCTCATATCCCCGATGCCAGCATACCAGGATATTGATTCATCACTTTAAGCACTGCAGAGATTCAGGTTGCCCTGTTTGTATTCCTGTTAGAAATTATCTAGAGGCACAAATAAAGATACAAATGAAGGCCCGCACTCTTCCAGCCTTAGATTCTGGTTTGCCAAGCAAAGGCAGTGATACTGGAGACAATGCAGCCCGATTGATTTCAAGAACTCCATCAATTGTTGAAAGCTCTGAAAATCTACAACCTTCTCTAAAACGCATGAAGATTGAGCAATCTTCCCAAACTCTTAAACCTGAGATTGAAGTTTCTGTCATATCAGCATCTGCAGTCAGTGATGCTCATATAACCCTGGATGTCCAGCACCAAGATCACAAGCATGGTGATAATTGTCCGCTGGTTAAGTCTGAGTACATGGAAGTGAAGTTGGAAGTACCTGCAATTTCTAGACAAGGAAGTCCTAGTAATAGTGAGATGAAAAAGGATAACGTGGATGATGTCAGCAGCCAAATGCCTGCAGATGAATCCATGGTACATGATGAGCCTGCCAGTTTAGCTAAGCAGGACAACGTTAAAGTTGAGAAAGAAGCTCATCTACTTAAGCAAGAAAATGCTACGCACCCTGCTGAAAATGCAGCTGGAACCAAGTCTGGGAAGCCAAAAATAAAGGGGGTATCATTGACTGAACTGTTCACGCCTGAACAAGTGAGGGAGCATATTATAGGCCTCAGGCAGTGGGTTGGCCAGGTAAGCTTATGCATCTGTTTTTATTCTTCTCATTCCATTCTTTCGAACTTCATCATTGGGATGATCTCTACAGTAAATAGCGTTTTCCCAGACAAGTGTGATATTTTTGTTTAAGCATGAAGCTAGAAGCTACATTACAAAGCTATAATTACCTTCCCGCTATATTTTATGGTGTATTTTAATATTCAGATCTTTAATCTGTCTTCCCATTTTGTCAATGGGAACTGTACTGTTCAGGAATATTTGGTCCTGAATGCTGTCGAGAACTTAGTTATGTTTATGTCTATGTTCATAGTGAATGAGTCTAAGCTCTTTGTATTTACTCAATGTGTGATCTTTTTGAAATTTCTTGTTTTCTGCTTCATGTGCTACAAACCTTCTGTTTTGCCCACAAACTTTTCATAACCAAATATTTGATCTAACCTACAGGATCTTGTACTGTTAGTAATATGGTTCTCTTTTGCATGTACAAGGGATTTAAAATTACCATCTGTGCCGAGTAAATATATTGGTTGGATGATAACAGTTTTTGTTTTTCACTTTGATTTGTACAGAGTAAGTCAAAGGCAGAAAAGAATCAAGCAATGGAGCATTCAATGAGTGAGAACTCTTGTCAATTGTGTGCAGTTGAAAAGCTTACTTTTGAACCACCACCAATATACTGTACACCCTGTGGTGCTCGCATTAAGCGGAATGCAATGTTTTATACTATGGGAGCTGGTGATACACGACACTATTTCTGTATTCCATGCTATAATGAGGCTCGTGGGGACACTATTGTTGCTGATGGGAATGCTATTCCAAAGGCAAGACTCGAGAAGAAGAAAAATGATGAGGAGACTGAAGAATGGGTGCGTTTATCTTTAGTCTTGTATCTGTCCTCCTGCTACATGACAGTCTCAAACAATTGCTTTTACAATGTACTCTTTGATTCTTGTGCAGTGGGTTCAATGTGACAAATGTGAAGCTTGGCAACACCAAATTTGTGCTTTATTTAATGGTAGAAGGAATGATGGTGGGCAAGCTGAATATACTTGCCCTAATTGCTACATAACAGAGGTTGAAAGAGGAGAGCGCAAGCCTTTACCACAAAGTGCAGTTCTGGGGGCTAAAGATCTACCTAGAACAATACTCAGTGATCATATAGAGCAGAGGTTATTTAGGACACTGAAGCAGGAAAGACAGGATAGGGCCAGGGCACAGGGGAAAAGTTTTGATGATGTGAGTTACACATCATGCTGTGTCCCGTGATGTTTCTTCTAGTAGCTGATTTTTAAAATCAACTGAGTTTATTTTTATACTGCTAACATATGGACTAGTAATAATGAAATTATGATTGCAGTGCATGTTATATTGAAAGAAGTTTAACTTAAATAGGTATATGCTTATGAAATTGTCGTGGTTTATACTTTGTTTCTGATAAAAAAAAAATGAGCATGCAAGAAGATTGTTACACCAAGAGTAAAGAGAATCTTGATTTTGGTGCAAGTACTTCATCAGATTTCTATTTGAGTTCCCATGCTCCAATTATTTTTTATATGAATTCCTATACTCTTAAAAAATGACCATGGAGTCCTATATTCTTAAAGACCATTAATGCATGGCTGTTGGTGCAATCTAATTTCTTTTACCAATCTGTATCTTAGGTTCCTGGAGCAGAATCACTTGTAGTCCGAGTTGTTTCATCAGTTGACAAAAAGTTGGAAGTGAAGCAGCGATTTCTTGAGATATTTCGGGAGGAGAATTATCCAACTGAATTCCCGTATAAGTCTAAGGTTTGCAGGATACCATGTTTGAGTTAAATGTACAGGCATAAGCTTCAGAAAAGCATTGGGTGTTAGTATTGCAGAAATTATTCACTGAAAATTTTTCTTTCAGGTAGTTTTGCTGTTTCAGAAGATTGAAGGTGTTGAGGTATGCCTATTTGGCATGTATGTTCAAGAATTCGGATCAGAAGCTCACTTTCCAAATCAGCGTCGTGTCTATCTTTCATATCTGGATTCTGTGAAGTACTTCAGACCTGAGATTAAAGCAGTGACTGGAGAGGCTCTCCGTACATTTGTTTACCATGAAATTTTGGTTAGTTTTAATTAGTTATTTATCTTATTTTCAAATGATCTGAGGATATGAACAGTTCATTTAGTTAGGAATTGTAATTGGAGTTGTTGGCTATTATCCTGTTTTATTCCACAGATTGGATACCTTGAATACTGCAAGAAAAGGGGTTTTACAAGCTGCTACATATGGGCTTGCCCTCCGTTAAAGGGTGAGGATTATATATTGTATTGCCATCCAGAAATCCAGAAAACACCAAAATCTGACAAGCTCCGGGAATGGTGAGCAAAATACTTTCTAACTAGAGATTCCATAGGTTGTTTTACTATTTTTCCTGACTTTTTAGTGTGCTTCACTGAATGTCTATTTCTTTACAGGTATTTAGTGATGTTACGAAAAGCAGCCAAGGAAAATGTTGTTGTTGACCTCACTAATTTGTATGACCATTTCTTCATATCTACTGGTGAATGTAAGGCAAAGGTCACAGCAGCTAGGCTACCCTACTTTGATGGGGATTATTGGCCTGGTGCTGCAGAGGATTTAATCTATCAGCTTAATCAAGATGAAGATGGGAGAAAACAAAATAAGAAGGGAAGTACCAAAAAGACCATTACAAAAAGGGCTCTAAAAGCATCTGGCCAGGCAGATCTTTCTGGTAATGCATCGAAGGATCTGCTACTGATGCATAAAGTAATTCCTATCCTCTATATCTTACAGCTTAATATCATTTTCCAATCAACTGCTGTTTATCATATGTTATTGTATGTGTTACTCTACAATTCCTGCTACCAGACCCTTGGAGCTTGTTATGATGTTCTTATATTAAGCAATTATAATTGATTTTCTTCTTACAAAACTCTATCTCCAGCTTGGTGAGACAATTTGCCCTATGAAGGAAGACTTTATCATGGTTCACTTGCAGCCTTGCTGTTCTCATTGTTGTATTCTTATGGTATTGGGCACCCATTGGGTTTGCAACCAGTGCAAAAACTTTCAGATTTGTGACAAGTAAGAATCTTCAATCTTCACCTGCATTACTGTCTGGTGAAAAATTTATGTAAAATTATTGCATTTTTTTTGTGTAACAGTAAACAAGAATCTACTGTAACTACTTAAATGAATAAATGCAGATTTAGAGTAGCATAATTCCTCATAAGCTCTCTCTATATATGTATACAAGCTATTTAAGGGCTTAGTAAACAACCTTTCTTTGAAAGGCGTTGGTACAAGTGATTTGGAAATCTACTTATGTGTGTGTTACAACTTAACATGAAGGAAATTAGGGGTCTAGGGTTTTCAATTGAAGAGCTAGTGGTCTTCTCTGTTTTCAATTGATGGCTCTTAAAAAAGTGCTTTACATTTCCTAATTATATGTTCTTTTAGTGATTTTAAAACTACCGATTTCCGTGCTTGTGTTTCCTAAGGTGTTATGAAGTAGAACAGAAACGTGAAGAAAGAGAGCGACATCCCATCAACCAAAGGGAAAAACATGCATTCTATCATGTAAGCTGCTTGGTCCTAGAAACACTTTTATTCAATGTATATTAAAAGGTCCTTATTTGAAGCTCAGTTTTGGTGCTGAGTAGAAGCATTTTCCTTTTCTTTAACTATGAAACAACACTGTTAAATTCTGCAGGTTGAAATCACTGATGTACCTGCTGACACAAAGGATAAAGATGAAATTCTCGAGAGTGAATTTTTTGACACGAGACAGGCATTTTTGAGTCTTTGTCAAGGAAACCATTATCAATATGACACTTTACGCCGGGCTAAACATTCCTCAATGATGGTCCTTTACCATCTCCATAATCCAACTGCTCCTGCATTTGTGACAACATGCAATATATGTCATCTTGACATCGAAACGGGTCAAGGTTGGCGTTGTGAGGTTTGCCCTGATTATGATGTATGCAATTCTTGTTATCAGAAGGATGGGGGTATGGATCATCCTCATAAGTTGACGAATCATCCATCCCTGGCAGAGCGCGATGCACAGAACAAGGAAGCTAGGCAACAGAGGGTTCTGCAGGTACAATACATTTTCTCTGTTCTTTTTTATACCTTTGACTCTTATCTTGAAAATATAATTGCATGTTCTCGGTAAATCTTGCTGCTTCATCATTTGTTAATTTGTTATATATAAAGACCTGTGAACCTGTTGCTTTACTTAATTATATGAAAAGAGTAATGGAATATGCTGTGAAGTTTTTGTGCATTTTCACGTACCTATTTACAAGTGATTGCAATTTTTCTACTCTTAATAAATTATGTAGACTTCCCTACGCCATCAAATGGTCTATATATTATTTCACGAAGTTACTGCTACTCTTGGTTGGTTCACAACCTAAAGAATCTAAACCAAGAAAGTTCCTGACCTCATCTATGTGTTATGAGCATTTTCTTTCACAAATTGTTCTGTGGAAATATATGAGAAGTTATGGAATTGATAATTCCTCAATGTTCAAGAATCAATGTTAGGATGACTATTTTGAAACTTGATGATTTAACACTACATTTTTTCATCAGCATCTGTACCAAGCCAATAGGATCTAATGTAATTGTTTATTTGACATTGCAGCTAAGGAAAATGCTTGATCTTCTGGTACATGCATCACAATGCCGTTCTCCACATTGCCAATATCCTAATTGTCGCAAGGTGAAAGGTCTTTTCCGGCATGGGATACAGTGCAAAACTCGTGCATCTGGAGGCTGTGTCCTGTGTAAAAAGATGTGGTATCTCCTTCAACTTCATGCTCGGGCATGCAAAGAATCAGAATGCCATGTTCCACGCTGCAGGTTTATGCATCAACCTTATCTTAAAATCTTTAACTTCGTTGGGGTGATATTATATTATAAATTCTCATACATGCATGCGTTTTTCCAGGGACTTGAAAGAACATTTGAGGAGACTTCAGCAGCAGTCTGATTCACGACGAAGGGCTGCTGTGATGGAGATGATGAGGCAGAGAGCTGCTGAGGTTGCTGGCAATACTGGGTAACCTTTTTGTATATAATATGGTTGTTTTTGGAGAAAAGGGGGCAATAGATGAAGTGCTGCTTTGAGGGTGCACCCTGCTTGAAAGGAGGCAGTGACCGAAAATTTTCCAATATAGGTGGTGGTTCATAAGGGAAAAAATATACAATAGTACAACATATTGGTTTATCATCACAGCTGTTAGGGAATGATTCTTTTATTCATGCTTGGATGACTCTTACTTTCATTTCCCTGTGGAGAAAGCAAGTGAAATTCACTGGACTTGAAAGTTTTCCCAGTTCAGCAGCAGCAACAGCTAACTATTTCCCTGCGTCAGAATATATAGGAGTACTGATGCGTGTTAGTCAGTGGCCCAATTTGGTGATTCTTTCATTTTATAATCGATGTATTTTGTTTATGCCATTCTTGTTGGCGAGTGTACTGTACTATGTAATTGTTCTAATCTATTTAAAATGCTTTTCTTACAAAGGAATTGGGGGGGCGGAGATTAGCTTCAAAATCACTAGTCTCCTCTTCTGCTCACCATTTACATGCTTATCCCTTGTTTTCCCCTTGATAGTTCAGATACTTGACCTCCCTTTTCTTTTTGGAAGAAGTAGAATTCTCCAATTCTTTATTTACTTTCCTTTTTGGTTATTTCCATTCTGATTTAGCTGCAGTACTGACAAGGGCTCTTATGCATTTATTGGCCCATCAACAGCTGACGTTTCACTCTCTGCAAGCTAAGGCCATTTGAGAAAATTCGTTAAAAAAGAAAGTCACTCGAGAAAAGCAATTCAATGAAATAATGAAGGGAAATGCTAGCAGTTGGATACGAAGTGCCTAAAGGAATGGGAGGGAATTGGGATGTGAACGTGGCAGATTTGGTAGCTCTAAGTGCAGCTGCTGGAAAACCTCGAATAATATCCCGTGGCCTTTATCCTTTCTTTCTTCTTGTCATTTGTCCTTGTGATTTGCCTCAAATATGAAACAGCAAGCAACCATTAATCTTTTTTGACTTCCTCTCTTCCTAATTTATCATCATTCTCGTCACAATTATCCACTCGTATCAAGAATTAAGAAGAAAAGATGAGAGCAGCAAGTGCGAGTCCAACAACAAATGCAAGTGCCAGTTTAAGGAACACCAATCACTTCAATTTCACATCTCTCCCTCTCTCATCCGTGAAGAACAACAACAACAAGAAGATCACATTAGTAGTGGTGAGAGCCATCCAGGACAGGAAAGAGGGTGTGAATGAATATAACAAGGAAAGCACAGCAAAGCAGCAGCAACCTCTGAGTTTGGAGGATGTGAACCCAGTTGGACTCGGAAGGAAGTCGAGGCAGATATTTGATGAGGTGTGGAGGAAGTTCTCAGGGTTGGGGCAGATATCAAGAACAACACGTGCAGATGACAAGGAAGCTCTTGATGCATTGCTCATCAGAGAAGGTCCCATGTGCGAGTTTGCTATCCCTGGTGCCCAGAACACCACTGTTCTTGTTGTTGGTGCCACCAGTCGCATTGGCCGCATTGTTGTTAGGAAACTTATGCTCAGGGGTTACACTGTCAAGGTCTTTTTTCTCCTTTCTTTCTTTAATTCTTTAATTATCATTACTTTTGGGTTTAATATTCCTGATTCCTTGATTCTTGGTGTATGAATTATTTAATGCAGGCTCTGGTGAGGAAGGCAGATGAAGAAGTGTTGTACAAGCTTCCAAGGTCAGTGGAGATAATGATAGGGGATGTGGGTGATCCCTCAACCCTCAAGGAAGCAGTGGAAGGCTGCAACAAAATTATATATTGTGCTACTGCTCGTTCTTCCATCACTGGAGATCTTTTCAGAGTTGATCACCAAGGGGTTTCTAACCTCACCAAAGCCCTTCAGGTAATGACTCAAATTCATTTTTCAACTGAATTGAAATTCCCTTGTCATGTCTATTATCAATTACACAAAACAAAATTGCAGGACTATAACAACAAACTAGCACAACTACGAGCTGGAAAAAGCAGCAAAAGCAAGCTCTTGCTCGCAAAGTTCAAATCTGCACATTCATTGAATGGCTGGGAAGTCCGTCAAGGAACTTACTTCCAGGATGCAGTTGCTTCAAAGTATGATGCAGGAATGGATGCTAAATTTGAGTTCACCGAGGCTGGAGAAGCAGTTTTTTCAGGTGAAATATGTTTTGACCTAGTTGAGAGACTGCATTTTCCCTTTACATGTAGTGAAGTGTTGTGTCCTTTCTTTAACTCTGTTATTCATGTTGCCTATAGGGTATGTTTTCACTAGGGGAGGCTATGTTGAAATTTCAAAAAAGCTATCACTTCCTCTGGGTTACACTCTTGACAGGTACATGATACATAAATATTAATAGCCCCTTTTATCACTAGAAGCTTGCTAGATTTCCTGTTAGCTTATTCTTTTGCATCCACCTTGAATGCTTATCCCGCTCCTAAGATAAAATTTTCCTTGATGTTAGGTATGAAGGTCTAGTGCTCTGTGTTGGTGGAAATGGAAGATCTTATGTTTTAATACTCGAAGCTGGTCCTTCAGCTGATGCAACTCAATGCAATTTGTATTTTGCAAGAATTAGCACCAAAGTAGGATTTTGCAGGGTAAGCATCTCTCGTACCTTACTCAAGAAGCAATAGGTTTTTTAGTGCTATACAGACCCAGTTTCCATTTTCTTCTTTTAGCAGCTTCTGTTTTGTGTAAATGACAGGTAAGAGTGCCATTTTCTTCTTTCCGCCCAGTAAAACCAGATTATCCACCACTGGATCCATTTCTTGTACACACAATGACCCTCCGCTTTGAGCCCCGACGACAGGTTTGTCTATCAGTAGATTGTGAAACTACTAAAGAAATATCATGCTCTTTCATTTTAGAATGCAAAGTTAAATTAGTAGCATGAGATTTCTTCTTCCATTTGCTTTAATTGGCTGTGGTTGTGAGATGATGGTTGTTTTATTTATTTGCCTTGGGCCTTGATCTCTTGATCCCAGGTTGGATTTTGATTGACTGAGCTGGGTGAGATGCCATTCATAATTATTAAGATTGCCCAAAACTAGATAAAAAAATTGTTAAAGCAACCATGAAACAAGATTTCGTGGAACATCATGATGAACTAGCTATAACTGTTATGAGTAACTATTACACAGAAATCCCTTTTCCATTGAGGAGAATTCTTCATTTTTAAAATTCCTCTGGAAACATGCTGAAATACTTGACAGGTTCGAGAATTTACATTTTGGTTTTCGCTACATAATTGGTTAAGAAGTTGCTTGAGAATTCAGTCTAAAAGCTTAAGCCATAGGCCAACAGATACACTTACATACTTCGTGCACGACTAGTATGTGTTAACAATGTCATCTTTGCTAGTTATGGCTTCCTTTTCAAGTCCTATGACATTGTTATATTTCCTTCACGGAATTGTTTATTAGTATGACTCTGAGCATTGTTATCACTATGATTTGGTTTTACCATTACAATAATTTTTTTATAGTGAATGTTCTAGTTCTTTTGTTTTTTTTTTTTTTTTTTTTGCAAGAATTGGAACATTGCTGTTAGATTTTCTATTTCTTGCATGGATTGAAAAATTGGGTTTTCCAAAAAAGATGCTGTCTAAAGGATTTTTTATGGTGTGGTTTACAAGTGAGCACCTTGTGGAGTTGCATTTTTTTTTGTCCAGCTATGCTGATTCTATTCAATGCGCAGAGACCTGTTGAAGGACCTGCAGGAGTGAAGCAAGACCTGAGAAGCTTTAAGCTTATATTGGAATATATAAAAGCATTGCCTGTAAGTGCTGCTGTCTGCTGCTCGAAAAACATTTAGATAATCTTTTCTGTTCTAAGAGATATACATGGGGAGTGAAGTTTTTCCCTATTTATTAATACTATTATAAACGTTGTGCAGACTGGGCAAGAAACAGACTTCATCTTAGTTTCATGTACAGGATTAGGTGTAGAACCCACAAGAAGGGAGCAAGTTCTGAAGGCCAAGAGGGTTAGCACTATTTTCTGATCTTGTTCTTTCTGTTTCTTTTCTTGCCTAGTCACGTTTGTGATCAAACATTTCCAGGCCGGGGAAGACTCACTGAGGAGATCAGGACTTGGATACACAATCATTCGCCCTGGTCCCCTAAAGGTAAATCTAACATTCATTTGCCACTGCGTGAGGGAAAGAGGAAGAAAAATAAAAAGACAGCAGTGGATGATTGGCTGCTTTTGAGATCAATAGTACCGGCATTGCTGATATACTTTTTCTTGGTAGCTTAATGTTGATATCCTACAACCTCGTAACTCAATATCAAAATACCTAGTGGTACTTTGACATCGTGCCTAAAGTTTTCCTAAAGAAATCTCAGTGGACAATTACTGGTAGTTATCGAAGTAAAATTTATAATGAATAGTTATTCAAGTTGCTTTATCTTTAGCAAATTAGATGTTTGAACCGTCCTAGCCCAGCCTCAACATTGACAAACATAATGAAAGGTTACTTTTCGCAGGAGGAGCCAGGTGGTCAACGTGCACTCATATTTGATCAAGGAAACAGGATTTCTCAAGTGAGAATTAATTACCCTTCTGCATAAAAGAGTACATTATTGAACTTAAAAGGCCCATTTGTGTACGCAGCCAACCACGTTTCAATCTTCGGCTGGCATCAAAAAGCACAAAAAATGATGTTTTTTTGCAGCCAATGGCAGTTTGAAACGCGGTTGGGCACATAGACAAACACACACTTCAAGACCCTAATAAGTTTCCCTGGATCAGGGAATTAGCTGTGTTGACGTGGCTGATATCTGCGTGAAGGCATTGCATGATTCGACCGCAAGAAACAAGAGCTTTGATGTGGGTAACATTCAGTTTAGGTTTGATATTTGCTAAAGTGAGATGGAATACTGAATTCTGATTGTGCAGGTCTGTTATGAATACGTCTCTGAACAAGGGAGGGAGCTCTATGAACTTGTAAGGAACATATAACTATAAATCATAATAGCTTTTTAATGCCAGAAAATAAAACTATCACACACGCACACGTACTTTTTTTCCTGGGAGAGAATTTAACGATAACATGTGTATTTCTTGTGCAGGTGGCACATTTACCTGACAAAGCAAACAACTATTTGACACCAGCACTGTCTGTCTTGGAGAAGAACACTTGATTGAATATGCTCCATCCAAGGAAATACCATACCAGTTCCATACTTGCTCCCAGTCTTGAGGATTTTTTTTTCTTGTCCAACATCTGTTTACTTGTAATAAAAACATATCCATTTCTGTTTCCTTTGCTATGATTCGTGACTGACTGCCATAACAGTTTTCTTACTGTATATTCGTGTATAGACCCGGCAGATATAGTAAAATGTATATTTCAGGGCTAAATGATGTGCAAGCTGATGATCTTGATTGATAAAGCAATGCAAAAACATTGATGGTTCATTTGATGGGTAGGGTAGATAATGCACAAAATAAATATCCCGATTTCTGACAGAATCATCGACTACTCAGATTTTGTGAAAAAAAACTTGTTCAAGTAATAGTTTGCTGACCAGGGAGGGGAAGGGTCAGTTAACTGGACAGGTAAGCTTGGCTTGTTTCTGTGCACTACAAAACTTAAACCGGCCGGTAAACCCTAGTGAAATGGAACAGGAACATGTTATATATTCTGTAGCCATGTTATGAAATGGGGTTAACTCAAGTCAGTCTTGCTTTACATGACTTTTAACTAACAAGACACAAAATAGACAAAGTGGAATTAATGGCAGGAGGATCAGTGCCATTTCCAGGCCACAGAAATTTTGACAGGTGGATCCGACGGGGACACAGGATTAGTGTTGAGAAAGCACCCCACATAGCCAACACTATCTTATATTGTAATTGTAAGTTGTAGATAAGGAAAATTTGAGACGGCTTGGCTTAGAAGTGGATGGTCTCATCAAAATTGACTGTATGTGTATGTGCATCAAGATCAGAAGGGTAGCTAGTTAGCATAATGCTAATTTATGCCCCAAGTCCAGTGGTTTTTAATACAACAAGCACATCATCCTATATTCTTGCCGGAGCTGTCAAAAGCAGTAGCAATATAAACAAGAGCACAGGCTATATCACCAGAGGCAGCAGCAGATTCAGCATGACCATTACGAGCTTGTTTGCTGCTGGCGCAGTTTTAGCCTCAGCAGCTGCAGGAGCAAGTATTGAGGCACCCCAACAACAACAACAACAACAAGCAGAGACAGAGACTCTATCAAACATACCACAAACACTGTCAGGTGGGGAGTGTGCATCAGTATCTCCTAAGGATTGCAAGAAGGCTAGGATCCAACGGCCCAAGTCAAGGAAAGCAGAGTCATGCACTATCAAGTGTGTCACCACTTGTATCCGGGGCGGTGAAGGCTCCCCTGGAGAAGGCCCTCTCAATGTTAGAAGGTTTGTTCTACTTAGTTTTCGATTACTGTAAAGAATTTACTTACCTACTGCTTGACATTTTAGGTTAAAATAGTTTCAATCTTTTGCAGGCCTATAGTGGTTTTCAAGCAAGGATTCCGAAGCCGTAATTACTGGTAAATGCTGAACATAACAATGAATATTTTAATTTGTTCTTGTTTAACCTCTAACAGTAATACAATACACATTTAGTAGAGTTTTATTGAATTGATTAAAATTAACTTTTGATTTTGCATTCTTTCAAGTAGTAGCATTTTTTATGTGTCTTCCCTGTTGTGCAGTTTGGTGGAGTGCTCCGATATTTGTAATTTGATCGGAGATGCAGATGATGGACCTTAATTTGTAAATTCTTTTCTCTCAATTTGAAATACACTCGAGTCTTCTTCTTTTTCTTTCAATACACAGAGGTAGAACTAGAAGCTTATGTTCATGTTTCATATTTATGTTCATTCAAGCTCTCTATCTCAATTTCAACAAAAGATGTTTAGGTTAATCTAGATGTATCATCTTCCTTACTATTTAGGAAGATTTCTTGAGTTTGAATGACATAATAGCAGTTTTTCTTGAAGATATTGCAAATGACACAATAATTTAGGAACTAGCGAAAATCAATATGAAAATTGGAAGTGGAATCACCTGTTCATTTTCAATCCGGCTGAGTTAAGGGAAGAAGAGTGTCACGACCCGGTTCCCGGATCCATGACCGGCATATAGGCAAGGTTCCCCTCCAAGGTTCCATACCTATGCGAACCCAAACTTACATACAAACTTCTCATAACTCAATCAGAGTTCAACACAACAGTAACAGCAAAATCAACTTCATAATATAATTGAATTGTCTTAATGCAAGAGTTTATATAAGTTCAGAGTTTTGGAGCACTAACTAGACATAAAGGGAAAGCAACCAAAAAAACAGGTTCTGAAGGTCCAACAAAAGTGACCTGCTATCAAGCTATAAGCCTGAAAAGGATAAATAATGAGATGGTGAGTTCAACAACTCAGTGAGTAGATAACGTTCAATATACATACACGAGG
>Ga0307514_10003462_pt1 | contig 15148 bp, 20 predicted proteins | sample 16_EM_MG_FD_203088 | JGI IMG/M metagenome (GOLD analysis project Ga0307514, IMG submission 203088) | Populus trichocarpa ectomycorrhiza microbial communities from riparian zone in the Pacific Northwest, United States - 16_EM | ecosystem: Host-associated > Plants > Roots > Unclassified | place...
GAAAGAGGCCCACACACCGCGGAAAAGCGCCCGAAGATGCCGAATAAGACGATTGAGATAGGAGCCTCGGGTGATCGAGAATCACACGTTCAAATTCACGACCCATGGTTACGGACAACAGAGACAAAAAATGCGCAGTAGAGTCCCTTGAACGCTTATGCCTGGAGCACCGTCAAGATAGGTCATAATTGACCGAGTCGTAAGCCTACCTCGTGCGCGCCCAAACTAGACCCACGGTTCCGTACATAGACACGTCAGCGAGAGAAGGTGCGTTGGTCCCTCAGTACGAGACTCACGAGAACATAGATCGAGAACACTGAGGAATTCACTGATCTAACAAATTTTTGAAAGGAAGAATACCAAACAAACGTCACGTTTTCCGGCCCTTCCACGCAAACTTGACCTGTAGCCACATTCAGGAGTGGGTTAATGTAGAAGCAGTATAAACGAACCCCGTTTCCGGCGGTCAAGAAATAGTCACAAACATACGAGGCAGAAACGCCTTCGAGATCACCCGTGTGTGACCGTTGTTGTTAGGTCATCTTTGGAGAGGGCTCGGGCGGTGGCGCTTAAGTCAAGAGTCAAGCTGTCGCGGAATTCAGAAATTTAGCCTCCGCGGCCCGAGAAGTTGAAACGGCCCACTTTTCGTTGGTGAGAGACAGTACAGACGCGACGTTTGGACCGCAGTCTCGAGCGTGACCCACAATCGGCTTGCGGCAACCATCGAGTATATAGTCCCCGGAGAGCACTTGGAAGAGAGGGACCGTAACAGGTGGAGGTGCTCATCTACCAATGTCGGCAGATTCAGCGTCGTTAAGGTGTGGCCGGTTATGTTTGATGAGCATGGTTTACAAATAACAGACTACCTCAACACATTTTGTACAACGGAGGACGGAGATCGGTGAGATCCTTGGGCAGGGCACGAAGGTTGAATTCTGTGGTTTCCGGTTGATTCGGCACTGTCCAGGACAAGTGGAAGTCCCTTGTAATTGGTGAGGAACTTGTGTTCCCCGTGATTAAATACGGTGCTTCTGTGATATCAACACAGAAAGTCAATCCGTGACGCATGAGGCTGGGGGGAGGGGATACACTTACACAGTGCCGCATCTATTGTTTGAAGAGGAGCGACCTTGCTGTTCTCAAGGCCCGTAATACTGTTTGGATTCCAGATGCGTCGTCGACTCTTGCATTTCTCGCCTTCCCTCACAAAATCGATCGTTTTGGCCCTCTGACGGCACTGGATTCTCCAGGAGCGTGTAATTCACCACCTCTAACGAGGAGTCGGGTTCCTCTATCCCTGCAGATCGCTTCAATCTACGTTTTCTTCTCCAACAACACGCGATCCAACTTAGGTTGATGATCCATGACCAGAATTGGGGGACCAATTGACACACTTGGAGGAACGGAGGAACCGCGATGAACACTGCCAAGATCTACGCAAGCCGTCGTAGAATCCACGTCAGTTTAGCGTAGCTCATAGCAGTGGTCGTCAAGAGCGTACCTGTCCAAAAGTGAAAGAAAAGTAGGGGTTGTAGATTTCACCGAACAGAACGGTCAATTCCGTCGTCCATATCCATATAGCCATCGGCACTAATCCAATGGACATGAAGAACACGAATGGATACCGGCGACCGATCGTACTCCTGTTTATTCAAAACACGTTTGGGTTAGGTAAAGTCGTGGGTCTATTTTGCAAGCCGACCTCACCATACGGTGGCGAACTTTGGTCTGTATCGCTCTCCAGGCGGCCAGATCTCTTTCCTCGCCCGCACAATCGAAATCACCCACGAGAGCAACGTCACGCCAGCGATCGCGGCGTACGGTATGCCACCGATCATGGCCCATTGTAGGCCAAACACCTCTTGTGCCGTGATGGTGGAACAAGATCCCTGGGAGAAACGATGCCGTGTCGAATCTAATGAGGTATAAACCACGATGGAGGTCCATATTCCGGCCGCAAAGAAGACCATTCCACGATTGAGGTAACACTTCTTCCCGAGGACCTCGTCCAGTGAATGCTTGCCCCAGAAAGCCCTGATGGAATAAACAAGAAAATAGATGGAAACGGGGGAGGACGCGATGAAAATCGCGATCGTTGCGTGGAGTCGTGAGATATTTGCTTGGATGATGGATACGGAACAGGTGATGAGAAGGGCATAGACAGTAGACATTTGATAGTAGAACGCCTCTTTCACGCGCTTCGGAGCATGGAATATGAGGACGGCTGGCGGGCGATTAATCCTACGTGATGAGAAATACCTTCGATCTGCGAGACTTACTCAGACAGAATGCGGTAACGTAGTCTTCGGATGGAGTGGTACATGTCAAGCGACCGCTCACAGGACAAACGAGAAGGAGAACTCACACGCAATCCGCACCAGCGGGCCATCGACATCAGGGTTCGGGCATATCCCAATCGGACAATCGTCATTCTTAGGCGGATTCAAACAATAAATCCCAGAGTCTTGAAGTATTCCGCCCGCCCGTCGCGAGAAACCGTTGACCACGTCCCAGTCCGCAGTCATGGAAAAGATACCTACATGCGTCGGCGCTCCTTTTAGATCAGTAAAACCAAAACGTTGACGAGACGTTCCTAGTAAACTCACGTGACTCCAGATCCGTCATTTCGAAGCACAGGATGGGGCGAAGAATCGCAGAGGGTGGAAGGTCGAGGGTCCGTTCAAACGATGCTTAGGGCTCAGTGAGGGCGAAAGGAGGTTGATTCGTGGCCATAAATATGCAGGATTCATTTCGACAGAACGTTTTCCACATGAGGACACTGCCCCTAAGTATGGTGCGCGATGATGTCGGAGCAGAGTACTATAGCTCATTTCTGCTATCAGTATCACGACACCCGGGAATTTTGACGACACCCCCGAAACACAAGTGAGAACGCCAGGGTGCCGACCTATTGGGGTCAAGATATGCATACGAATCGACCGATGCCACGGTGCTAGGCTCCAACAAGATTGAGAGGTAAATAACTTGTAGAGTCCAGGAACAACAAGAAACGAGAGACGGACAAGTGCTCGTCCACCGACCGATTGGTAGGGGTCGCCAGGGGTGCATAACAAATATACAAACCGGACGGTCACATCACTGCTCACTCATCGAAAACGCCGGTCGTTTCCGAAACCGCATCTTGTGGTTGGGGACTGAGAGGGATTCTCCCGTTTGGGCAATGGTGAGGTTATTGACCGTCCAATCGTCGTGACACACTTTGGAATGTGCCGCCTTCCTCAAGGAGAGGACAATCCTCGAAACCATCAATGGTATGAACCTAATGGATCGGCTCTTTAGCACCTAAGCAACCCTAGTGTTGAAAACGAACGTACACGTTCGTTCTGAAACAGTCGCAAACGCGGTTCGTAAGTCGGTTCGAGCTCGCGCTGAGGAAGGAGACTTACATAACAGGGAACAATGCTCGAAGATACTAAAAAAGACGATTGAGATAAGACTTCGCGTAATCACACATTCAAACTCACCGCAGCTCCGGAACTGACGACCACGGTCACGAATATTTGGATGGACAACACAGACAAGAAATACGCAGTAGAGTCCTGACATATAGTCCGGTGAAGGGTCGTGATAAATCCATCGCGCATCCACGGGTGCGAGAAGCGGATGATCACCATGAACGCGGGGACATCTTAGTCATTCGTGAGACACGAGGACTGCCAGACGTGAAGAGGAAATGTTACGTACCGAATGTTAGGCTGAGCGCAGTATAAGCCATTTGGAAATCACCTCCCAATGCACAACTTCGATATATCACTTCGCAATCCGGAAGCCTCGTCGTCTCCACTGTGAAATACGTTCAGTGTAAAGTCGCTCTGACGCAGAACTGAAGGTACTGACTTGGAGGGTTGATTGTCGACCACGCCGACGAGAATATCCCGAAGATCAACTGGGATACCATCAGAAACACCAGGAGACCTGTCAGCGGTTTATTCTTCTTGGACACCGCGTACACCCTGAAATTCCGAGGGATTAGCGCTCTACCAGGGACCTCAGAAATTTCTTTGCATACTTCAACGTCATGAACAGCTGACTGAACAATGTTATACAAACGAGGAAAATCTGGTCCACGATAACCGTTCGGGGACAACTTTGGTGTGATTGAGTGACGGGATATTTCTGGGAAGACCTGAACACTCACGTCTGGAAAAAAGTGTCAAGAGATAAGTTAGAAAATGGCCGAATCGTAAGCCTACCTCATATGTGCCCAAATTATCCCTCGGCCTTATCCAGTACAGGAGTACCAGACCCATGGTTGCGTACCTATTCTGTGGCAGACACGTCAGCGGGAAAGTGCGTTGGTCCCTCAACACGAGGCTCACGAGAAAATATATCGAGAAAACTGGATAATTCATTGGTCTCACAAATTTTGGAATGTAAGAACATACGAACGCCACGTTTTCCGGCCCTTCCACGCAAACTTGACCTGTAACCACATTCAGGAGCGGGTCAACGCGGGGGTAGTAAAACCGTACCTCGTCTCCAATGGTCAAAAAATAGTCGTAAACGTACAAAGCAGAAAACGCCTTCGAGATCGCCTGTGTGTTTGTGACCGTTTTTTAGGTCATCTTCGAGAGGGTTCGGGCGGTGACACTTACGTTAAGAGCCAAGCTACCGCGGAACATATTCCGGAAATTTTAACCTATGCGGCTCCGCGATCCCAAGAAATCGAAACTGCTCACTTTTCGTTATTGAGGGAGTTTAGGCTCCGAAGACATAGCTCGCTGAGGGTCTGCACATTGGTGGAAGTCATCATGCGGGGATGAAGAGGGGTCGGAGAGGTCGTGGGAGGGAGACTCACGTCAAGAACTGATCCATGCTGACTATATTGTATTCGACACCCACTCATCGCAACCCTCTCCCAGACCTGTAAGGTTTTTCCGTCCGCGATTCACCACTGCCAATCAGCACATGAGGACGCCGAAGATTGTATTCACCATCTAGGAAAGGGGACAGTTAGGCGGAGCGATCAATCGGACGATCAAGCGCAGGTTTGCGGCTTGCGCACTCTGAACTGGACTGCATCAAAGGATACGAAATCATATCACCGACTTCTTCGCTCCAGGCACACGACGGGGCAACAACCCCAGAGGATTCCGATTCCCTCTGGCCTCCCCTTTAGGGAAAAATCACGTCGGGGATCACATGATCACACTGCACCTCCTAGGGTTCCTTGGGGCCAGGCGTGATTCTTGTCCACCCAGCGAGGCGCAGAAAACATGATGGGGGTGAACACAGATGAGATGGATCCCCAGCCCTCTGCGCCTCCGGATAACATTTCCGGAGCACCTTCAGTCACACAAACAGATCAACGATCCGATCCTTCAACATTCAATGTTTACAATGACCGTACCTTCAAAACTCAAGTACATCGTGACGTCGCGATACTTCCGGGATTAGCGCCAAGGGATGGAGATGCGCGTTCGCGAGTAACGTCTTGCTCACCCTGGTCGTGAGGAAAGGAAAATATGTACAATTACAAGTATACCTGTACGGTGTACTTAGAATTCAAAAGAAGATACACATAGGGCTCACGGTCAGATGGCATATCGGAAAACATCTCGACAGATAGCGGAGTGGTGAACGGTAAATCGCGGAGTGAAAGCAAGTAGACTTCATCGATCGGAGAGAAAAGACGCAAGGAGGACGCAACTCAGAGTTGCAGTCCAAAGTCCATGATTCTGAGGAATGACACCACACAGCTGGAAAAAAACAAACAAGATGATGAATTGCTTGCCCCAAAGAGGAAATAAGACTCGAAGAAATAGATCGTTAGCGCCATGAGCATATCGAATTGGTCCAGAAGGTCAGTGGTCTTGTTGAACCTGTTGCACTGATACGCCTGTCATGGCCACGCCCTCAGGGTTACCGGTGTGGGGAGGTGGTGGAGGGGGTTGTAGCACGGGTGTGTGCGGATGGTGGCCTGGGTGACCGGGATGTGGTGGATGCCCTGGATGTCCAGCTGGCGGAGGAGGGGGTGTAAAGAACGCGGCCCTCAGCTTCCATAACATGATCCTAAACCATTCCTGATCGATGCCCGTCTTTTCCTGTTCTTCCGTAACTTGGATAAGCTGGCTAAGTTCCTTCTTCCACATTGACTTCCAATCAAGGTTCCCATGCTCGTCCATATCGAAGGCTTCATCTGCATTGAAGGGGGGTAGGATCCCAGGGATTCCGGGAGGAGGAGGGAGTAGATGGGGTGGAAACGTAGGGTCGAGGAAAGGTGGTCCGAAAGGTGGAGGGGGTGGAGGAGGCTGCACGATCCTGTTCGTCCCTTCATTCTGCGAAATTTCTTGGGGTACCGCATACGCGGTGGTATCAAACGGACTGCCAGGGCCTCCTCCATTGCCACTTGCTACATCAGGTGGTGGCGCGTGATCGGGGTCCATGTCAGGATCGTCGCTGCCTGTACAAGACGCTCCGGCATTATTGTTCTTGGAACCTTTGCCCTTTTTCTTTCGAACACGATGGACACCCGTACGAGGGTCGACAGAATCGTTGACAGTCCAGTACGAACCTTTACCCCTATCTGTCAACGGTCTGGCCACTTTTTCGAAACATGGGTTCAGAGAGAGGTTGTGACGGACGGAATTCTGGAAGATAAACGACGTTGAGCAAGACGCGTCGATGCGGTATTCATAAGCGATGTACCTTCCACCCCGGTGGAGCAGTTCGAAAATAGGGGAACTAGAAGAGTTATGAGCGAACTCGACGCGACTTGAATGTGAACCAGGCGCTACTCACTCTAGATTCGATAGCATAATAGATGTCCTCCAACAAAAGCTTTCCAGTCGGCGAGCCTTTGATCGCGTAGCTGGATGTATAATATCGGTGCTTGGTTAGGTGGATGAGTGAAGGTATGGGTGGTGACACGTACCGAATCAGAGTCGAATAGGGATAGAAGGGCTTGCTCCCAGGTGGCCCGTCCCTGAGGGAATCGAGACTAATCGGTAGGCCACCGGTAAGGTCAGGGTTTGGATCAGGAAAGTATGGGTTGGGAGCAGTGAGGATGTTTCCGGGGATCATCTGCTGGAGTTGTTGCTGCTGTGTCTGCTGTTGCTCCAGGTCCATGACAACGGCGGGTCACGGGGCGTAGAACGAACGGATTTTTTCGCGAGCTGAACGCCCAACCGAGAGAGAAAATTGGAGTTGTAGGTGATAGGTGGCCGGTCGGGTCGAGTTGGTGGATCGTGCTCGGATGTTGAAGTCGAGGTGAGGCACGGCTGCTTATGTCATCAAGAATCTTGGTCGCGGAGGGCGGGGCAATGGGGAAGAGAGGAACGATAACATCCTGACAATAACATCTGGAAAATCTGACAAGAGACGACACACGAGTGGAAACCGCAAGTGAGAGCGAAGAGATTGGGAAGGGAGGATAAGATAATTTGTTTGTGGTCCATAACAGATTTGTACTTGTTTGAAGGGAACAAGCATGCGCAAATCCAAAACATTGGCAACCACCAAGCTTCCGTCTCAAAAATCCACTAAATATTCATGGAGGAAGATGAAGCTATCCACATAAGCATTCCGCCTCGGTTGTACCAGGTGCCAGGGGCAGCGTTGGTGGTGGGGACCGTCATTGGTGCAGTACGCGGTTCGCGGAAGGAGGGTCTCCGCTTCTTGGCGGAAAACGCGCACCGGGCTCCGACCACGCTGCAAGGCTGGTATTTCTACAACAAAACGAAAAACTACCGGAAAATTCTGGGAGGACTGAGGGAGGGAGGTCGACAAGGTCTCAAGCTGAGTGCGACGGCGCTGGGCTGGGTCACAATCGAGGAGAGCATCCGGAGATTCGGTCATGGGTTGGAGGAAGGAGCGGAGGTTGGGGCCGGTGTGGCGACGGGGGCGCTATTCGGTCTTGTCTGTAAGTCACGCCAAAATCCACCCCACTTTGCTGGATTTTATTTTCATTTTCGTACGCATAGACAGGCTAGGTTTACGAACGACCGGTCAGTCCGTTTTCTTGGGATTTCTCGTCGGTCTGGGGATGGCGGGAGTGCGAAAGGGCAAAGAGAGGCTCAGATCAAAAGTGGAGCGGTGAATCGAATATTTCCTTAAATTTACCCTGCGCCATTTTTTTCTACTTTGTGTTTCCTTACACCCCGACTACCACCATTCCGCTCCTAATCCGTTTTATGCTCAAGTATTGGTTGCCCAGCGGCGAAACGACGCCGATGCCTGGGCTAAGTGGTGGGGAGAAACCGAATCCTTTCGATTCTCCCACAGGCCTGCCCTCTCCTGATTGCAACAACGCGCCGACAACACCGACCATCCTCCTCACACCCACACTCACCCCCGACGCCCAGCTGCTTTTGAAAACTCAAATAGCCTCCCCTACCACTACTTTCCATGCCCCAGTCTTCAAGATAATGGAACCTCCAAAGCCCAAGTCGAAGCCTCCACTATCTCAGCCATCTTCGAAACCGCAATCGTCTGGCCCATCCAAGGGCCAGATTCACGTCAAGCTCATTCAAGCAAGGGGTTTGAACGTGCCCTCTCTTCAAGCTCGTCCATACGTCGTCGTTCAGTTCGAGCAGAACGAATTCGTCTCGAGGGATCCCGCAGACGAGACCGACAAGGAAGTCAAGGGTATCGCCACCACCTTATCGCGGAATCCCTCCTCCACTGCCCTCGCCTCTCTCAACGCTATTGGCGGCAAGGGTTCACCAGACAAACGCAATGGTTCGGTTACTCCCAACGGTCGCGTTCCTAATCCACAGCCCCCAACCAAGTCTCTTCTCTCATCAAAAACCAATGGCATTCTTGGCTCAACTTTGAGATCGGCCCACAATCCCGTGTGGAAGCACGAAGTTTCTTTGTGAGTCTTGCTATCCACCTATCTCCTTATCAGAAGCCTGGGCAGACCACTCCCCATTGCCAACAACACCCCTACATCTCCCGTCTCTTCTTGCTCCCCCATTATTCCCCTTTCCGATCTCCCGGCCTCCGATCCATTACTGAATGAACCTTTGTCCCATTTAGCGATGTTACATCGGAGGAATCGCATTTGATATGCAACATCTACGACCGGTCGGAAGACTCGCACTCTTTCCTCGGCACCGTTCAGATCAAGCCGACCCTTGTCCATGATCACACGGTCGATCATTGGTACAAGTGCGTTAGGCTCACCCTGGATCTTTGCCACACACGCTAATTTCTTTGTTTTGAGGTTAACGCCGTTCGAGAATGAGCCAGTGTCTGGCGAGATGAGGGTTCAGATCACATTTGAAGCTTACAAGGTAACCCCGTCGGCATTTCCCTTTCAGTCGTAGTGCTAATGGGCGGCACCACAGAGCAAGCGCGCGTTGACTCCAAGGGACTTCGAGTTCCTCAAGCTCATCGGCCGCGGGACTTTCGGCAAGGTGTTCCAGGTCCGGAAGAAGGACACCAAGAGAATCTACGCGATGAAGGTCCTTTCTAAGAAGGAGATCGTGGCCAAGAAGGAAGTTGCCCATACCATCGGAGAACGCAAGATCCTCCAACGATCCCTCGATTCCCCCTTCCTCGTCGGCTTGAAGTTCAGTTTCCAGACCGATTCCGATCTATATCTCGTCACGGACTTTAAGAGCGGTGGAGAGCTCTTCTGGCACTTGCAAAAGGAAACGAGATTCAGTGAGGATAGGGCCAGGTTTTACATTGCCGAGTTGATCTTGGCTTTGGAGCACCTCCACAAGTATGACATCGTCTACAGGTAAGCTGCCCGCATCTGCTTGCGCTCCTCCTGCCGCTGAACCTCTTTCTCCAGGGATTTAAAACCAGAGAACATCCTTCTCGATGCCACAGGCCACGTTGCCCTGTGTGACTTTGGACTGTCAAAACCAGACTTACGCGCGGATGAGCTGACGAATACGTTCTGCGGAACGACAGAATACCTGGCACCGGAAGTGCTCTTAGACGAACACGGATATTCGAAGATGGTAGATTGGTGGTCACTCGGTGTGCTTCTGTTCGAGATGTGTTGCGGCTGGAGTCCGTTCTACGCCGAGGACACACAACAGATGTACAAGAACATCTGTTTTGGCAAGATCAGATTCCCTAGAGGTGTTATCAACGAAGATGGGAAGCAGTTTGTGAAAGGGGCAAGTTGATTTTCGTGTTGGGATTCTTACCCTAACCGCCCCTACACAGTTGTTGAACCGGAATCCCAAACACCGGTTGGGAGCTCAACGCGACGCGGCAGAGCTAAAAGAACACACCTTCTTCGGGCCCATCGATTGGAAGGCACTCTCCCTCAAACAAGTTACCCCGCCTTTCAAACCTGTCGTGGAATCGGACGAGTCGGTCGCCAACTTCGACCCCGAGTTCACCACCATAGATCTGAACGACAGGGGGTTGGGCGTCAACGACTTTTTAGACGATGACGATCCATCCGAGGCGTGGGTGAGCCGTAGCTCAAGCACGACGCATCTACCGAACGGCCCACTCGGGTCAGACACTGGTGGTCGGAAGCCAAGCGGCGGTGCGTTTGGGGGACTTGGGATGACATCCATATCCAACACGAAACCGAAAGGGATCGAGATTTCGAAACCTGGGCCGAAGAAGGGCGTGACGATTAAGGGGGGAAGTGGAGGCAGCAAAGGGACAAAGGGGAGGAGAGACGAGAGTCCCCCGCTGACTAATAGCGTGCAGGAGAACTTCCGAGGGTTCACATACCACGGGGAGGATGCGGGGGATCTGATATCTGCCGCAATCGGAAAACTTAGAGGACAGGCTGAAGCGGAGGACACAGTTGACGACGAGGAATTGCAGGAGCCGACTACAGAGGACGAAGTGGAGAACGACGCGAGTCCTGCTGGACGGTACGCAAATCAACGGAGAAGAGGACAAATCGACGATTTCTGAGCATGGATGATCCCGTCCGAGGCTTTCGTTGTACGCCACTGCTATTTTATTAAATCCCCGCCCTCATGGATGCATTCCCTGGCGACAGACCCCTCGCATACTGATATGCTTCTTTTCCCCCACAATTATTGTGTTATCGCCGACCGACTACAATTCTGCTCGTGGAATTTTCACTCCAACCTTTGTTTTCCTAGTTGTCCCATTTTCTCCTGTCGTGGTTTTTTTTTGTCACCCCTAGCAATTCGAACCCAACAAGTTCCTATACACAAGCAATTAATATTCTCCCTCCAGCCTTTTGTATTCCTGATTTGCATCAGTCTTCTCTGACTTTCATCGCGTCCTGCGCACAGCCCAGAGTTGCAACCCCGTTCAATACAACAGACTTTGTTCCATTCTAATTCCAAATACACCCATCACCATATCTAGCAAAGCCCAGCGTTGGTCAGGTTATTGGAAACCAGCCACAGTCTGGATTGGGATCCCCGTGAGGGCTGGGGGCGTTACCAATCGTGCAAGGAAAGGCAACCGGGCCTGGAGACGTTCATGCCGGCTCTGAAGAGGGAGGGTATGATCTTTCCGTGAACGATGGTCTGTTCGACGATGCTGTCGACTTGGTGCGCACTGACGCGACTGTACCAGATCGACTGTCCAGCCGGAGTGCAGATCTAAAATAAAGGGGCAACGGTGAGACGCTCGTCGGAGTCGGACCGGGGTTTAAAAAGATAAGATGTCGAAAGAAGAGAGGGATAACGGAAGCTCGAAGCCGGTGAAAGGTGGTGTGATTCTGAATACCGAAGCCGATTTGAATAGCAGAAAGGATCCTGTGCATTGGAGATCGGATTTGGGTAACCCCGCGGACGACTCCCTTTGTGATGTCAACAGAGGGTAGGGATCGAACCCTGTATGGGTTTTTTCCCTCCGCTCTCAGGGATCACGGATCGGTATCCAACCCCGAAAAGATATTGGGGAACAAAGAACAAGCGGAAACAGACGCCAAGATCCCCCCCCATCGTACTTATTTTGGTCAAGCTCAAGCTCTGAAAGAAGAACTCACTATCACATTTCCAGCGTATTTGTGTTGTCCGACATGGGAATTCTTGATGATTAAGGCACGCTTGAGGTCCCATAGCATGCGAGGAGAGATGTTCCCGGGGAACGGAGCGGGTGCGTTGGATTTTGGGGCACCATCCGAGTCCCCTTCTTCTCCTTCCTCTGGGTTAGGGTCAATTCGAGAAGTTGCCGCGGTGGGAGGTTTCGGCGAGGGGAGGACGTCGTGGAGATGGTCGTGGTCGAGGTTGGTGTCGGCTGTCCACTTGCGCTTTTGTAGGGCGTGAATAAATTCTTTTGATTTAAAAAAAAGGTAGGGTCGTTTTGAGGGACGCGTTTCTGGTGCTTTTTCGCAATGGTAACCTACCGTGTTCGAGGACAGGAGCGGCGACGTGGCAACGATTGTCTCGTCGTTTGTGCGAACCTTGGTTGGGGATACGGGCAAACAAGTGAGGAGCGAGGAGACTATTGCGAGAGAGATGACGCACAAAGCAGAATCACGCAGGAGTATGGTATTGGCAAGATTCCGAATGGTAATTCTCCGGTTTCACTTTCCTCCGATATGGTCGGGATGTAAGTCGTACTCGGACTCACGACCTTCTCGTACAACAGCTCTGCACCCTTGGGCGTATTCTCAACCCCAAACACGACCCTGTATTCCGGGAAGATCAGGACGGTCTCTCGGTCATCGTGGTCGGAAATCGTCGTGTGGCTTCCATTCAGAATGGAGATACGAGAGCCTTCCTGCTGAGTGAACACTCCCGGGACCGTGTGTTGGAGCTTTTCCGCTATCTTGTCCGCAGGTTTCGGTTTCGCCGAAGACGATTTCGACGACTCGTACAGTTTATCGATCGAGGCGGCCAGAGAGTCCTTGACCTCCGTGACCTCTCGTTCCCAATCGGTTTTACCGGTGGATATGACGATCTGTAATATCGCTCAGGGTCAGTTTGATTGTGGATGGTACACGACAGATAAGAGGCTTTTTTTTTGCCTGGCGGATGTAGGGCTTCACTGTCCCAAGCATCTGAGTCTCCATATCCCTGTCAAACTTCCAGTCTTCATGGCCTACAACCCCGCTCAATCAACACGGACGTTATCGGGATGGGAGGAGCTTGAATGACATTTCTAACCTTCAGTGCACGGATCGGGACAGCTCCTGCAGTCCCCGGTGTGGAGCGGGACGGAAGCGGTTTCGAGCAAATCCGCTATTTGCTCGGTGTCTGTCGTTTGGGAGAGGACGAGAGTCTTGAGTTTCCGTAGAGCGCTCGCCATCGTCGGACGTGGAATACCAAGAGTGAAGAGTGTTCTTCCTGGGCCGAGCATATGCACTTGTCTACCGATGCGCAGTCCGGCACCGGACCCGGCCCGTGGGCGTCAGTCGCTGTGGATGCTTATTCGCGTATTGGCAGACACACCTGTGTCATGCACCACACAACGTAATTTGGGCTCTATTGCTTATCAAGATGCTTTCGACTTCCCTTCGTCCCATCATGCCTGACCCGGACAACAGTTACCTCATATCTATTGACCGCTGCTTGCAGCTTACTTGCCGCTCCGCTTGCACACCCAGCTCACGACCCCCGTCGTGTTTAATCTGCACATTCATTGGCCGCCACTCTGCCACCCGCATACCACGATGCTTCCTCCCTGCACATAAGGGGGGCAGAACGGGTTGAACGCCGTCAACTGCCAGGTCTCCCCAACCCTCATCACACTCCCTCGTTCCGCAGATGTCTTCTCGTCCAACCCCGTACGTCCAAGTCCTTGTCTGCTAAGCCACCCGTGATGGCTCAAGTTCTCGGATTGCAGGATCTCAAGCCGGTCGTATAATTCGAGGTCAGAATACACATACGATCGTGGTCACGATGCAGCGATTAGACATCCTCATAGCCCACCACCCCCGCGGAAGAGTGCCAGTGCGGGCAAACGTCGCAAGGGCCCTGACCCTCCTATCACGATCGCGTGCGTACCTGATATCTCACTCGTCTGTTGCGAGATTCTCTGTTCCTGACCATTGTCACAGAGTCATGGGCGCAACCGGGAGTGGAAAAACATCTGTGGGTAGAGCAGTACAAAGACGATAGGAAACTCATTCCCAACAGTTTATCAACCTCGCAAGCCGTTCCAACCTACGGATTGGAATGAGCCTGGAATCGTGTACGGCCGAGGTGCAACTCGCGGATGAGTTTACGCTCGATGGAAGAAGGGTCATTCTCATCGATACCCCTGGGTTCGATGACACTTCGAAAAGCGACACGGATATTTTGAAGATGATCGCCGCTTTCCTGGCCACCACGTAAGAACATATCAACTTCTATCACTCTCAGATCTCTCAAACCAACCCTCTTGCCAGGTACGAGAAAGGTTCTAAGCTTGCCGGGGTCATCTACGTCCACCGCATCTCCGACAAACGGTTCACCGGAATCGCGGGACGGAATTTCAAGATGTTCCGTGAGCTTTGCGGTGACACGACCCTCAAGAACGTCGTCCTCGTAACCAACATGTGGGCCGAGGTCTCTGACGATGTCGGCGAATCTCGCGAGGACGAACTCTCCACCAACTTCTTCGCACCGGTCCTCGACAAGGGCGCACAGATGGTCCGCCATCACAACACGGCGCAATCCGCCCACGATATCATTCGGATGATCATGAAGAATCGTCCGGTCGTGTTGCAGATCCAACGGGAACTGGTGGACGAACATAAGGATATCGTCGACACCGCTGCTGGTGAAGCTGTCAACAAGGAACTCAACCAGCAGATCAGACGGCACCAGGCCGAGTTGAAGGCAGTTCAAGAAGACATGTTGCGAGCTTTGGAGGAGAAGGACGAGGAGACGAGGCAGGAACTGGAGGATGAAACGCGGAAACTGCAGGAACAGATGGAGAGGATCAAAGCGGATTCGGAGGGGATGGCTTCCAACTATTCCAAGGAGAAGGAGAGGATGGAAGCCAAGATTAAGGAAATGGAACAGGAAGCGAAGAGGGAGAGGCAGCGAGCCGAAGCCGAACATCAACGACAGATGACTGAGCTCAATCACCGTCTCCAAATAACGGCTCTTGAGTCCAGGATTGACCGAGTTAGGTTGGAGGGACAGGTTCAGAATTTGCAAAGTCGATTGGACGAGTCTGACGACGACGGCGGTTGTGTAGTCATGTAAATTCGCCCTCTCAGCCGCTTTTGGAATGTGTTTCGTAATGTACAACGCGCTCTGTCAACACTCTCACTGATAATCAATCCTCC
>Ga0307514_10003464_pt1 | contig 15139 bp, 11 predicted proteins | sample 16_EM_MG_FD_203088 | JGI IMG/M metagenome (GOLD analysis project Ga0307514, IMG submission 203088) | Populus trichocarpa ectomycorrhiza microbial communities from riparian zone in the Pacific Northwest, United States - 16_EM | ecosystem: Host-associated > Plants > Roots > Unclassified | place...
CCCCGGACAGTCCTCGCGACCGCCGGCCCGGGACGCCGACGCGCCGCGACCCCATGCCCACGGAGGTGGAGCACCATGACCGACACCAGCGGACTGCGCCCCGTCGCGACGTTCTGCGGAGAGTGCGACTGCGGCTGTCCCCAGCTGTTCGTCGACCCGAACGCCCCGGCGGAGCAGCGGATCATCCTGACCGACGACTTCGGCCAGCGTGTCCAGATGAGCTTCGACCAGTTCTCCAACCTGGTCGACGACGCCAAGGCGGGCAAGCTGGACAGCATCGCGCTGCCCTGACGCGACGCGCCGGCGCCCGCCTGACGCGGTCGTAGGGTGCCTGGGCGCTACGAAGTGGTAACGAGAAGCAACCGTGCGGCAGTTCGCGTGGTCCAGTCCACCATGAAGATCTCTTTCCTGCTCCACAACGCCTATGGAATCGGAGGCACGATCACCACCACCTTCAACCTGGCCCAGGCACTCGCCGAGCGCCATGACGTGGAGATCGTCTCCGTGCTGCGGCACCGGGAGCACCCGAACTTCACCCTGGACCCGAGGGTTTCGCTGCGGCCGCTGGTGGACCTCAGGCAGGAGAAGGAGCACCCGCTACATCTCCGACCGGCGAAGGTGTTCCCCCGCTCCGAGTACCGGCACGGCCAGTACAGCGAGTTGACCGACCAGCGGATCGGCGAGTGCCTCGCCACGATCGACGCCGACGTGGTGATCGGAACCCGGCCGGGGCTCAACGTCCATCTCGCGCTCCAGGCTCCGCGCCACGTCGCACGCGTCGGGCAGGAGCACCTCACCCTGGACAACCATTCACCCCGGCTGCGCGGCGCGCTGCGCGGTGCCTACCGCCGGCTGGACGCGCTCACCACGGTGACCGAGGCGGACGCCGCCGCCTACCGGCGCAAGATGAGGCTGCCCGGGGTACGGGTGGAGGCCCTCCCGAACAGCGTGCCGGACCCCGGTCTGCCGGCCGCGGACGGCGCCGCGAAGGTCGTCGTCGCGGCCGGCCGGCTGGTCCCGGTGAAGCGGTACGACCTGCTCATCGAGTCCTTCGCCATGGTCGTCGCCGAACACCCGGACTGGCAGTTGCGCATCTACGGCAAGGGCGAGGAGCACGACCGGCTGCGGGGGCTCATAACGGAGCTCGGCCTGTACAACAACGTCTTCCTGATGGGTGCGGTGGCGCCCATGGAGGCGGAGTGGGTCAAGGGTTCGATCGGCGCGGCCGCCTCCAACTTCGAGCCGTTCGGGATGACGATCGTCGAGGCCATGCGTTGCGGCCTGCCGGTGGTGAGCACCGACTGCCCGCACGGGCCGGCTGAGATCATCGAGGACGGCGTCGACGGCCGGCTGGTGCCGGTCGGGGACCGTGACGCGATGGGTGCGGCTCTGCTGGAACTCGTCCGTGACGACGAACTCCGCCGCCGCATGGGCCGCGCGGCCCTGAAGAACGCGCGGCGGTTCGCCCCCGGCCCGGTGGTCGAGCAGGCCGAGCGGCTGTTGGCCGAGGCGGTCTCCGCGAGAAGGGCGGGACGACCGGTCGCCCAGGAACGCGCTCGCGTGCACCGGGTCCTGGTCAGCAAGGGTTTCGCCGCTCGCGACACCGCGATCACCGCGGCGGGCAACGCGCTGCGCGTCGTACGAAGGGGGCAGCGGTGAGCACGGAAACGGAAGGGATGAAAGGGACCGAAGGGACAACGGTGGGCACGGAACCCGAGGCGCGGCCACGCGTCGGCTGTGCGGTCGACACGGACGGCCGGATCACGTTCGACGTGCCGTCGGGGTCGGCGGAGGCCGGCCAGTTGCTGCTTCGGCTGCGTCCGAAGAAGGGACAGCCGGAGAAGACCCTCCACGTCCTCGAACTGGAGCCGACCGGCGACGGCGGCCGACGTGCCGTCCTGGACATCCGGCCCGTTCTGGCGGAAGGCCGGTGGGACGTCTTCCTCCTCCAGGACCCCGAATCGCGGCGGCTGCGTCTGCTGCCGGGGCCGCGCGACGTACGAGTCCTCGTCGACGGACACCTTCGTGACCGGCAGTCACCTCTCGCCGTCCGGATTCCGTACGTGACCAAGGACGGCCATCTGGCGATCCGGGCCTGGCGGCGCACCGCCCACGCGGAGGCCGCCGGCATCGAGGTCACGGACCGGTCGATGACCGTCGGCGCCCGTCTGCACGGCGCCTCGCTCAGGGAAGGAGCCGTCGTGCGCCTGCGTCGGCGGGGCGGCGACGGCGCCGTACACACCTTCGAAGCACGGGCCGGAGACGACGACCGAAGCTTCTCCTTCACCGTCGACTACGAGAAGTTGACCACCGGGACGAGTGCTGGGAGCGGCATCTGGGACGCCTTCGTGCACCCCGCGCCGGAAGCGTCTCCCATCCGGATGGCCAGGCTCCTCGACGACGTGGCGGACCGCAAGGCGGTGTTCGTCTACCCGACGGTCACGGTCTCAGATGCCCTCGTGCACCCCTACTACACCGTCGACAACGACCTCTCCGTGAAGGTCACCAAGGCCGGCTGAGGCTCCGGCGGCGCGCCCGTGGCCAGGGCCTGGCCGGCTAGGCCGCCGCCCCGTCCTCCGAGGGGATCTGTGTCACTTCGCCCGGTTTCTGCGCGAACTGCGTGCGGTACAGCTGCGCGTACCGTCCGTCCAGGGCCAGCAGTTCCTCGTGGGTGCCGCGTTCCACGATGCGGCCGGCCTCGACCACCAGGATGAGGTCCGCGCTGCGGATCGTGGACAGCCGGTGGGCGATCACGACGGCCGTCCTGCCCGCCAGCGCCTCGGTGAGCGCCTCCTGGACTGCCGCCTCGGAGGTGTTGTCCAGGTGCGCGGTGGCCTCGTCGAGGATGACGACGCGCTGGCGGGCCAGCAGCAGCCGGGCGATGGTCATCCGCTGACGTTCGCCGCCGGAGAGCCGGTAGCCGCGTTCGCCGACCACGGTGTCGAGGCCGTCGGGCAGGGAGCGTACGAGGTCGTCCAGGCGGGCGCGCCGCAGGGCGTCCCACAGCTCCTCCTCCGTCGCCGTGGGGCGGGCGAGCAGGAGGTTGGCGCCCACGGTGTCGTGGAAGAGGTGCCCGTCCTGGGTGACCATGCCGAGGGTCTCCCGCAGGGACCGCGCGCTCAGGTCGCGGACGTCGACACCGCCGACCCGGACGGCGCCCTCGTCGACGTCGTACAGCCGCGGCAGCAGCTGGGCGACGGTCGACTTGCCGGCGCCGGACGAGCCGACGAGGGCGATGGTCTGTCCGGGTTCGGCGCGGAAGGAGATGCCGTGCAGGACCTCGGCGCCGCCCCGGGTGTCGAGGGCGGCCACCTCCTCCAGGGAGGCGAGGGAGACCTTGTCGGCTGACGGGTAGCCGAAGCGGACCTGGTCGAACTCGACGGCCACCGGGCCGTCGGGGACCTCGCGGGCGTCCTGCTTGTCCTCGATCAGCGGCTTCAGGTCGAGCACCTCGAAGACCCGCTCGAAGCTGACGAGGGCGCTCATCACCTCGACGCGGGCGCCGGCCAGCGCGGTGAGCGGGGCGTACAGGCGGGTCAGGAGCAGGGCGAGGGCCACGACGGCGCCCGGGTCGAGGGTGCCGCGCAGGGCGAACCAGCCGCCGAGGCCGTAGACGAGCGCCAGCGCCAGGGCCGACACCAGGGTCAGGGCGGTGATGAACACGGACTGGGCCATGGCGGTCCGTACGCCGATGTCCCGGACCTGGCGGGCCCGGACCGCGAACTCCTTCGACTCCTGTTCCGGACGGCCGAAGAGCTTGACCAGGGTGGCGCCGGGGGCGGAGAAGCGCTCGGTCATGCGGGTGCCCATCGCCGCGTTCAGCGCCGCGGCCTCCCGCTGCATCCGGGCCATCCGGCTGCCCATCCGCCGGGCCGGGACCACGAACACCGGCAGCAGCACCAGCGCGAGCAGGGTGATCTGCCAGGAGAGCGTGAGCATGACGGCGAGGGTGAGGACCAGCGTGACCAGGTTGCTGACCACTCCGGACAGGGTGTTGCTGAAGGCGCGCTGGGCGCCGATGACGTCATTGTTGAGACGGGAGACGAGCGCCCCCGTACGAGTGCGTGTGAAGAACGCGACAGGCATGCGCTGCACATGATCGAACACAGCGGTCCGCAGATCGAGGATGAGTCCCTCCCCGAGCGACGCCGACAGGCGTCTGCCGAGGATGCCGAGCGCCGCCTCCGCGACCGCGATCAGCGCGATGAGCAGGGCCAGGCGGACGACGGTGCCCTCGTCGTCGCCCGATACAATCGCGTTCACGACCCGTCCGGCGAGAACCGGGGTGGCGACGGCGAGCAGCGCGGTCACCACCCCGAGGGCGACGAACCGCGCGATGCGGCGGCGGTGCGGGCGGGCGAACGCGCCGATGCGGCGCAGTGTGGCGCGGGCCAGGGGGCGTCGTTCCTGCTCGGCGTTCATGACACTGTGCAGTTGTGTCCAGGCCGTGGTCTCCATGCTCATAGGAGGGACCGTAGAGCCTCAAGCTTGCTTGAGGTCAAGGGAACTCCGCTGTCCGTCAGTACGAAGGATCCGATGACCGTACGTAAGCCTTTGTCTCCGCTTCCGCAACCCGCAGTTGGCGCGGGATGGGAAACCTCTCGGACTGTGACAGCGGTACACCTCCCCGAGATGCCCGACCGCCCCGACTTCTCCCCCGTCTGCGAACTCGCCGACGACGTCTCCGACCTCGCGGACCTCTCCGAACGATCCGACATCCCCGAGGGACGACTCCCCCGTCGCGTCCCGATCCGTCGGATCCGCCAGATCCTGTGTCTGCTTCCGCTCCTGCTCGTCACCGTCGTCGCGGTCCAGCACCGTTCGGTGCTCGCCGAGGGCTTCGGCCATCTGCGGCACGCCCAGTGGCCCTGGCTGGTGGCGGCGATCGGTGCCACGTGTCTGACCTGGGTGGCCGCCTCCGTGACCCGGCAGGGTGCCGTCGTCGAGGCGCTGCCGAAGCGGCGGCTGCTGGCCACCCAGTTCGCCGCGGGCGCGGCCAACCATCTGCTGCCGACCGGACTGGGCGCGAGCGCGGTCAACCTGCGGTTCATGACGGTGTGCGGACTTCCGCTCGCCCGCTCGTCCGCCGCGCTGGCGCTGTACATGCTGGCCGAGACGGTCGGCCGGCTGAGCCTGCTGGCCGCGCTGCTCGTCGTCTTCCCGGACGCGCTGCGGCTGGGCCCCCTCCTCCCGGACGGGGCGGTCGGCCCGCTGCTGCCAGCGGTCGCCGTGGCCCTGCTCGTCGCCGCGGCCGTGCTGGCGTCGATACGACGGCTGCGTACGGCCGTGTGCTCCTTCCTGCGCACCGCGTTGGGCGAGGCGCGCTCGGTGCACACCCGGCCCGCGCGGGCGTTCGCCCTGTGGGGCGGCGCGCTCGCGTTCCCCGCGTTGCAGGCGGCCGGGCTGGCCGCGGTGGGGCAGGCGTTGGGGCTGCCGGTGCCGCCCGCGCACATGGCGGTCGCGTATCTGGCGGCGACGGTGGCCGTCGCGCTGGTGCCCACGCCGGGCGGGATCGGCTCGGTGGAGGCGGCGCTGGTCGTGGCGCTGGTGGCGGCGGGCGGCCCGGCCGCGGTCGCCACGGCCGTGGTGCTGGCCTTCCGGATCATCACCGTCTGGCTGCCGCTGGTCCCTGGGGCGTTGACGCTGGGCGCGCTGGTACGGCTGAAGGTGATCTGACCGGCGCCCGCGCGTCACACCGAGATCCGCACCGGCCCGCCCTTCGGGTCCACGCGCCCCGTCCAGTGGGCCGCCAGGGTGAGGGTCCGGTTGGGCAGGGCCGTGCCCGGTGACAGGCGCGCGCGGTGCACGAGGCGGCCGTCCTGGGTGATCCGCAGGACCGGCCGGGACAGTGGGACCGAGGTCTGCAGAACATACGGCAGCCGGTCGGCAAGGGTGACACGGTTCGGGGCGATCCAGCGCAGGGGCGGGTCCACGAGCAGGGGGACGCCGCCCCGCGGTACGGCTCCGGCGAGCGTCTCCAGGACCGCGCCGGCCGCGTGGACGCCCTCACGGGTCGCGGTGGCCGCGCTCGCCACCGCGTGCAGCACACTGCCGACGGCGAACACACCGGGACGCGAGGTGTGCAGAGCGCCGTCGACGGCCGGGCCGAGGGTGCCGGTGTCGAGGGCGAGTCCGCCGCGCCGGGCCAGTTCGTGGTCGGGTACGAAGTCGCCGGTGAACACGACGGTGTCGCAGGGCAGTACGGCCGTCCTGCCGTCCCGGTGGCGTACCCGCACGCCCGACAGCCGTCCATGGCCGAGGAGTTCGGTGACCGTGGTTTCCGTGAGGAGCGGAATGCCGTGGCGCAGTCGGGTGTCGAGGGCGCGAGCGGGCGTGGTCTGGGGGCTGGGCAGGTCGGTGAGCATCGCGACGACCCGGGCTCCGGCGGTTCGTACGGTGTCGGCGGCGGCGTAGGAGACGTCCTCCGCTCCGACCACCACCGCGCGCGTGCCGATGTGCTGCCCGTGCAGGTGGACGGCCTGCTGGAGTTCGCCCGTGGTGTAGACCCCGGCGGGGCGGGTGCCGGGCACGAGGCGTGCGGCGCGGGGGCGTTCGCGGGCTCCGGTGGCCAGGACGAGCGCGCGGGCGCGGACGGTCTCGGGCCCGTGCGGGCCGACGGTGCGCAGTGCCAGGGGCCCGTCCCAGTCGAGGGCCGTCACGCCGGTGCGTACGACGGCTCCCGCGCGCTCGGCGGCGGTGACCAGGAGGCGGGCGTAGGCGGGCCCGGTCAAGGGGTGCAGCAGGGTGCCGTAGCCGCCGTGGGCACAGTGCCGGGGTACTCCCCCGGCCTGCTGTTCCCGGTCCAGGATCTCCACCCGACGCACGCCGGCGGCGGCCAGCCGGGCTCCGGCGGCGAGCCCGGCGGGTCCGGCACCGACGACGAGGACGTCGACCTCGCGTCCCGCGCTCACGGCCGGGCCTCCTCGGCCGGGTCCGGCACGGCCCCGGTGTCGGACGGTGCCGTCTCGGACCGTGCTTCCTCGGACAGTGCCTCCTCGAGGAGTGCGCGCACCGTCGCCCCGCAGTAGAAGCCCTGGCAGCGCCCGGCCCTCGCCCGGGTCCGGCGGCGCAGGCCGTCATGGCCGGCCGGTGGGATCGTGCTGTTCAGGGCGTCGCGGATCTCCCCGCGGGAGACGCGCTCGCAGTGGCAGACGAGGGTGCCGTACTCCGGGTCGGCGGCGATCAGGTCGGGCCGCTGGTACGGGCGTGGGAAGGCCTCGCCCAGGTTGGGCATGCGGAGCGGGTCCAACTCCCGTGCCGGGCCCGGGTCCAGGCCGGCCTCGGTGAGCAGACCGGTCACGTGTGCGGCGATGGCGAGGGACGCCGTCAGACCGGTGGAGCGGATACCGCCGACGGTGACGTACCTCTGCTCGGGGTGGGCCGAGATGCGGTAGTCGTCGTGTTCGGTGGCGGCGCGCAGGCCCGCGTAGACGGCGGTGATCTCCTCGTCGAGCAGTTCGGGCAGCACCCCGCGGCCCTTGTCGCGGAGCAGGGCGAGCCCCTCGGCCGTGGAGCCGGTGGCCTGTTTGTCGTCGAGGTCCTCGGCGGTCGGGCCGAGCAGGACGTTGCCGTACACCGTGGGGGCGACCAGGACTCCCTTGCCGAGGGCGGTGGGGACGGGCAGCAGGATGTGCCGGACCAGGGCGCGGGCGAGCTTGTCGAAGACGAGCAGCTGGCCCCGGCGCGGGGTGACCGTGAAGTCGTCGTGGCCGAGGTGCCGGTCGAGGGTGTCGGCGTGCAGACCGGCCGCGTTGACCAGCCAGCGGGCGCGCAGGGTGCCCCGGCCGGTGGCGAGGACATGCGTGCCGTCCTGTCGACTCGCCTGCCGCACCGGGCAGTCGAGGTGCAGGTCGACGCCGTGGCGGACGGCCTGGGTGGCGTACGCGAGGGTCGTCGTCCAGGGGCAGACGATGCTCTCGCCGGGCACGTGCAGGGCGCCGAGCGCGCCGGGGCCGAGGTGCGGCTCACGGTCGTACAGTTCGGCGGGACCGATCACCCGGGTGTCCCGGTACGCGTTGCGCTCGGCCTTCTCGGCGAGGCGGGGCAGCGCGGCGAGTTGTTCCTCGTCCCAGGCGACCAGGAGCGCGCCGACGGGTTCGACGGGGATGCCGGACTCGGCGGCGTAGGCGGCCAGCAGCCGGGCGCCCTCGCGGACCAGGCGTGCCTCCAGTGAACCGGGGACCGCGTCGAAACCGGTGTGCAGGATCGCGGTGTTGGCCTTGGAGGTGACCTGGCCGACGTCGTCCCGCGCCTCGACGAGGGCGACCCGCAGGCCGGGGTGGCGGGCGAGGGCGCGGGCGATCGCGCAGCCGACGACTCCGGCGCCGACGACCGCCACGTCGTACGTCGGCGACGGCAGCGGGCCGCGGCTGGTGACCGTCATCCGGCCGGCCCGTCGAGCAGTGCGGTCACCGCGGCCCGGAAGCGCGCCAGGCGTTCGGCGGCCTGGTCCGCGCGAATGCGTGGTTCGTACACGGCGGCCGGCTTCCAGTCCGGCAGCGCGTCGGTGAGGGTCAGCCCCGGTTCGGCGCCCAGCCGGGCCAGAGCGCCCACGCCCAGAGCGGTCGCGTCGGGCAGCGCCGACACCTCCACGGGGCGTTGCAGCAGGTCGGCCTGGGTCTGCATGAGCAGGGCCGAGCGGGTCAGGCCGCCGTCGACGCGCAGCACGGCCGGTGTCTCGCCGAGGTCGGTCGCGGCGGCCTCGGCGAGTGAGACCACCTGGGCGGCCAGTCCCTCGCACAGCGCGCGCACCAGGTGCCCGGGGCCGGTGTCGAGGCCCAGTCCGGTGAGCGAGCCACGCAGGTCGCCGCGCCACCAGGGGGCGGCGAGTCCGGCGAGGGCGGGGACGAACGTGACGCCCCCGCTGTCGGGCACGGCACCGCCCACGGTGTCGAGGTCGGCGGCGCCCCCGATGACGCCGAGGTCAGCGAGCCAGCGGACGGCGGAGGCGGCCGTGTACACCTGGCCGTCGAGGCAGTAGCTGGTGCGTCCGGCGAGCCGCCAGGCGACGCAGCCGACCAGTCCGGAGGTGCCCCGCGTCGGTGTGTCACCGGTGTGGGCGAGCAGGAACGCGCCGGTGCCGTAAGTGCACTTGGCGCCGCCGGACGCGGTGACGCGCTGGGCGAGCAGGGCGGCCTGCTGGTCGACGGCGAGGCCGGTGAGCGGAATCGGGTGGCCGGTGTCGAACGCGGTGGTGGTGCCGACCGGACCGGCGTTGTCGACGACCTCCGGGAGCCGCTCGCCGGACAGGTCGAACAGGTCGAGCGCGCGCGGCGACCATCGCGCGTGGTCGAGGTCCAGGAGCTGGGTACGGCCGGCGGTGGCGGCGTCGGTGACGTAGGCGCCGGTGAGGCGGTGGACCAGCCAGGCGTCGCTGGTGGTGATGACGCCCTCGGTGGTGAGGTGTCGTCGTATCCAGGCCATCTTGGGCGCGGCGAAGTAGGGGTCGAGCGGCAGTCCGGTGAGCCGGCGCAGTTCGTCGGCGTGCTCGGCGAGTTCGGCGCACACGGACTCGGCGCGCCGGTCCTGCCAGACAAGGGCGGCGGTGAGCGGGCGGCCGGTCGCCGGGTCCCAGGCGAGCACGGTCTCGCCCTGGTTGGCTAGACCCAGCGCGTCGACGGGCTCCCCGGCCTCGGTCAGGGCCTGCCGGCCCGCGTCGACGACCGAGTCGTACAGTTCGGCGGGGTCGACCTCCACCAGGCCGCCGGGAAGGTGGCGGGGCCGTACGGCGGCGAACCCGGCGCCGATGACACCCCGTTCGGGACAGATCACCAGAGCCTTGGTGCCGGACGTGCCCTGGTCGACGGCGAGCACCGGACCTGTCATCACGCCCCCTTCTCGGTGATCACGGCCCCGCCAGCCTGCCGCCGCCTCCCGCACCGCGTCAAGCGCCTTTGACCAGCGACGACCTCGCTCCGTGCACTGACTGATGGTCAGTCAACAGACCTATGGTGAAAAGAAGTTCGAAATGATCCGGGAACCATGGATGGCACACCGACCGCACCCCTATAGTGACCGCCGACCGACGCGATCTCCTCAACCGCCGCCCCGAGGAGGGCTGTTGTTACTCCACCCTGCCGTCGCCCCGCCCGACCCGAAGTCCGGGGCGAGCGGTTGATGGCCAGAGACGGAGCACGCCCCGCGTACGATCCCGCAGGCCCTGACACCGAACTGCGCGCCGCTCTCCAGGAAGTGCGCACCGGGCGCTGGATGTCGATGCGCGCCCTGCTGGAACGGACCACGGCCTGGTGGCAGTGGACGCAGCGCACCCAGGTCCTGGCCGCCGGGGCGGCCGGCACCGACGTGGTGCGGGCCTGGCTCGCGGAGGAGCCGCACAGCGTTCCGGCCGCGGTGATGCGGGCCCGGGTCGCGGTGGAGCGCGCGTTACGGGCCCGGCGCGAGGGGCATCGCCGTACGCACGAACTGTGGATCGAGGCGTGGGACGTGAGCGACGCCGCCACCCGGGTCGCGCCCCGGGACCCGGTGCCCTGGGTGTGTCTGCTGGCGCTCGCGCAACTGGACAGTCGGCGGCTGTGGGAGGAGCACCGGGTGGCGCCGCCCGAGCCGATGCTGCCGCCCGGACCGTGGGGGCTGCTGGCGGAGGCCGAGAGGCGCGACCCGTACAACCGCGAGGCCCACCACCGGGTGCTGCAGTTCCTGTACGCGCACGCCGCCTCGGACCGGCTCGCGGAGGCGGTCGGTCACGCCAACCGGGTGGCGGACACCGCCCCGCCGGGCTCGGCGCTGCACGTTCTGCCGCTGTATGTCCGGGTCGAGCGCTACCGGCGCGGCAGCGGGCGCTCCGCCGCTCTCGACCTGCACTGGGTGGCCGACGACCCCACCCGTGAGGCGAGCCGGGCGTACGCGTCCTGGTTCGAGCGGTCCCGGCCCGCCGAACGCTCCCCGCTGGACCTCAACCATCTGGCCCACGCGCTGTGGGGTGCGCTGCGGTTCGAGGACGCGGCCCGGGTGTTCGAGGCGATCGGCCCGTACTACACCCCCCTGCCCTGGGCCGATCGCGCCACGGATCCGGGCGACCAGTCCGAGGCCGTACGGATCTTCCGGCAGGCGCGTGCGCGCAGCCGGTCGGCGGCGCACGATCCCGACGCCTGACGTCGCCCCCCGTCTCTCCCCCCTTTGTCCCGCCCACTCATCGGAGGTTCCCCATGTCCCCCAGCCCCGATCCGTCGGCCTCCCCCGGGGCCCCGCAGCACGACGAGGAGCGGCGGCTGCGCGAACTCGGCTACCGGCCCGTACTCGCTCGCCGTATGGGCGGTTTCGGCAACTTCGCGATCAGCTTCTCGGTGATCTCGATCCTGTCCGGCTGTATGACCCTGTACGGCTTCGGGATGGGCGCGGGCGGCCCGGCCGTGATGCTGTGGGGCTGGGCGGGTGTCGGCCTGTTCGTGCTGTGCGTGGGCCTCGCGCTCGCGGAGGTCACCAGCGCGTATCCGACCTCCGGCGCCCTGTACTACATGGCCGACCGGCTCGGCGGGCGCCGCTGGGGCTGGTACACGGGCTGGCTGAACCTGCTCGGGCTGCTCGGCGCGATCGCCGGCATCGACTACGGCGCCGCCCTGTTCACCGGCGCGTTCATGAACCTCCAGTGGGGCTTCGAGCCGACACCGGAGAAGACGATGCTGATCTTCGTGGTGATCCTGCTGCTGCACGCCGTGCTGAACCTGTTCGGGGTGCGGCTGGTCAGCGTGCTCAACTCGATCTCCGTGTGGTGGCACCTGGCGGGCGTCGCGCTCATCGTCGGCGCGCTGGCGATCGTCCCCGACCACCACCAGTCGCCGTCCTTCGTGTTCACCGAGTTCGTCAACGACACCGGCTGGTCCAACCCGGTGTACGTGGCCGCGATCGGCCTGTTGCTCGCGCAGTACACGTTCTCCGGCTACGACGCCTCCGCGCACCTGTCCGAGGAGACGTCCAACGCCTCGGTGTCGGCGGCGAAGGGCATCGTGCGCTCCATCTGGGTGTCGTGGCTGGCCGGCTTCGTGCTGCTCGCCGGTCTCACCTTCGCCATCCAGGACTACGACGCCACGCGGGCCAGCGAGACCGGGGTGCCGCCCGCGCAGATCCTGCTCGACGGCCTGGGCACGGACGGCGCGAGCGCGCTGCTGCTCCTGGTGATCGTGGCGCAGCTGTTCTGCGGCAACGCGGAGGTCGCGGCGGCCAGTCGGATGGTGTTCGCGTTCAGCCGGGACAAGGCCCTGCCGGGCTCCGCGCTGTGGCGCAAGGTCAGCGCGCGCACCCAGACGCCGGTCGCCGCCGTGTGGCTGTCGGTGGTGGTCGCCTGCCTGCTCGCGCTGCCGTCCCTGTACTCGGCGACCGCGTACGGCGCGGTGACCGCCATCAACGTCATCGGCATCACACCGGCGTACGCGATTCCCGTGCTGTTGCGTCTGCGCGCGGGCGACCGTTTTCAGCCGGGTCCCTGGAACCTGGGGCGGTGGAGCAGGCCGATCGGATGGGTCGCGGTGGCGTGGGTGGCCTGTGTGACGGTCCTGTTCTGTCTGCCACAGTCGTCGCCGGTGACGGTGGACACGATGAACTACGCGTCCATGGCTCTCGCCGTCGTGCTGATCCTGGCCACGGTGTGGTGGTTCGTCGCCCGCCGTTCGTACGGCACACCCACCACGGCCGCCTACTCCGACCGGGAACAGGCCGAGCTGGCCGAGGGAATCGTCTGAAACCACGCCATCCGGCGCCCGTCCAGGTACGAACCCCTGTGCCGGATACGGCAGGATGAGCGGTCGCGCGGGCCACGGGGGGCCGGTTGGCCCGCGCGATCGCACTTCCCGGAATCGAGCAGGTGGCAACGTGACGCAACTTCACATCCGGCCGTCGGTGAACGCCTTCGCCGCAGTCCTCTTCGCCGGAGGTGACCGGTGAAGCGGGACCTCACCGTGGACGACCTGGTCGTCGCGGGGATCGCTCTGGCCGCGGGCCTGCTGGCGGCGTTCCTGCTGCGCATGCTGCTGCGCTGGTTGGGCAAGCACGCCGACCGCACCCGCTGGGGCGGCGACGACGTCATCGTGGACGCGCTGCGCACGGTGGTGCCGTGGGCGGCGATCGCGGCCGGTGCGGCGTCCGCGGCGGCGGCCCTGCCACTGCTCTCGGCGGTCCAGCACACCATCAACCAGACCCTGACCGTGCTGCTGATCTTCGTCGTGACGATGGCGTCGGCGCGGTTCGTCGCGGGCCTGGTCCGGACCGTCACCCAGTCCCGCTCCGGGGTCGCCGGATCGGCCACGATCTTCGTGAACATCACCCGGGTGCTGGTGCTGGCGATCGGCTTCCTGGTGGTGCTGCAGACGCTGGGCATCTCCATAGCGCCGATGCTCACCGCCCTGGGAGTCGGCGGTCTGGCGGTCGCCCTGGCCCTCCAGGACACCCTGGCGAACCTGTTCGCGGGCATCCACATCCTCGCCTCCAAGACCGTACAGCCCGGCGACTACATCAAGCTGAGCAGCGGCGAGGAGGGCTACGTCGAGGACATCAACTGGCGTCAGACGACCGTCCGCGCGCTCTCCAACAACCTGGTCGTGATCCCCAACGGGGAGCTCGCGAAGACGAACATGACCAACTTCATGCGTCCCGAGCAGCAGTTGACCATCCTGGTCCAGGTCGGGGTCGCCTACGACAGCGACCTGGAGCACGTCGAGCGGGTCACCTGCGAGGTCGTCACCGAGGTGATGACCGAGATCACCGGCGCCCTCCCCGATCACGAGCCGCTGGTCCGGTTCCACACCTTCGGCGACTCCCGGATCGGGTTCACGGTGATCCTGGGCGTCGGCGAGTTCAGCGACCAGTTCCGGATCAAGCACGAGTTCATCAAGCGGCTGCACCGGCGCTACCGCGACGAGGGCATCCGGATTCCGGCGCCCGCGCGGACGGTGGCCCTGCAGCACGGCGCGGTGGTGATCCCGCAGCAGCGTGGCGGCGCGGAGATCGAGCCGGGCGAAGTCGCCTCCACCCGGCTCGACTGAGCCCCTTCCCGGCTGGGCTCTTGTCCGCCTGATCCCTTACAGGGTGGCCGAGTTGTCGTGGTAGTGCCCGTTCGTCCGGCGGTTCGGCGCGACGAGCGAGGCGCTCGCCGGGGTGACCGTCCAGTCCGGGTGGCCGGGCATCCGCGGGGTCTTCGTGCCGTACAGCCAGTCCCGCAGGAAGCCGGACAGATCCTGGCCGGAGACCTCCGAGGCGACGGCGATGTAGTTCTCCGTGGTCGCCGCGGAGTTGCGGTACCGGTCCAGGAAGGTCCGCTCGACGGAGCCGAAGACGTCCTCGCCGATCAACTGCCGCAGCGCGTACAGGACCAGGACGCCGCCGAGGTAGCGCTGGCTGTCGAAGAGGTTCGTCGCGTTCGGTGAGGCGACCGGGCCGGAGGTCCTGCGCCACTGGTCACCGCGCGCGTAGGTGTCCTTCATCCGGGCTTCCATGGTGGTCAGCCCGAGAGAGTCGGTCCAGCCGCGCTCGTAGCGGTAGAGCAGCCCGTAGAAGTCGGCGTGGCCCTCGTTCAGCCAGAGGTCGGCCCAGGTGGTGGGGCTGACGCTGTTGCCGAAGTAGGAGTGGACCAGCTCGTGCATCATGTGCGAGCCGATCTTCGACTCCTCCTGGAGCAGGAAGTTCGGCTTGTACAGCGTGAGGGTCTGGGTCTCCAGCCCGGTGAAGTCGAAGGCGTTCGCGGCGTCGGAGTTGCAGGGCAGCAGTCCGTACGTCTCGAAGGGGAACGCGCCGAGCCGCTGCTCGACCCAGCTGATCTGCCCCGAGGTGAGCGAGAGCGCAGGTTCCAGGGCACTCGCGCGGGCGGTCGGCACGACGTCCCTGAGGGGCAGTCCGCCCGGGCCCTGCCGGTCCTTGACCACGTAGTCGCCGACCGTGATCTGCACCAGTTCGGTGGCCATCGGCTCACGCGAGCGGTAGGTGTACGCGGTCCGGCCGTCGGTGAGGGTCTCGGTGCTCACGAGGAGGCCGCCGGCGACGCCGCGCAGGCCGCTGGGCACGGTGACACGGAAGGTGAAGGCCGCCTTGTCCTGCGGGTGGTCGTTGCAGGGGAAGACGGTGTGCGCCGAGTCCGGCTGCGGGCAGACCGCGAAGCCGTCCGGTGTGGCGACCCAGGCGGTGTGCGCGAGGG
>Ga0307514_10003465_pt1 | contig 15139 bp, 15 predicted proteins | sample 16_EM_MG_FD_203088 | JGI IMG/M metagenome (GOLD analysis project Ga0307514, IMG submission 203088) | Populus trichocarpa ectomycorrhiza microbial communities from riparian zone in the Pacific Northwest, United States - 16_EM | ecosystem: Host-associated > Plants > Roots > Unclassified | place...
TCACTGCCCTCCTCCAAGCCCACCTCTCAACCCTCCACGACCCCAGCCCCCTTACAAACTACCTCACCACCCTATCCACACTAAAATCCGACCTTAACTTTACGCGTGCCAGAGGCTACTCCCTAAGGCCCGGCGAGGGGCTCGAGGATGAGTTTTGTGGTGGCGAGGCAAAGAGGAAGAGGAAGCGCGGTGAGGAGGAGGAGGAGAAAAAGAGGAGAGGAATGTTAGTGGGGCGGTCAAGAGGTTGGATGATGAAGATGACAAGTTTTTTTAAAAAGAAGGAGTGAAATGGACATATCAATGAAGTATTTTTTTTAATATTTTTTTTATGCTGATTGCATGAGTGGTGTACGATATGCATGTTATTTGGCCGTCTTCCTGGTGCTGTATTTTTTTACCGTAATCTGGGTGATATTATGGCCTCTTAAACGTATACCCGTGGATACCCGTGTATATTCGGGCTTTTTCAAAGTATAATGTAAATGTATGTATAAAGAACAAGTCGAGCAGTCATTTGAGGATGATACTTTTTTCCACTCCTTTTAAATGTAATACTTGCTGAATAGTAGCTGAGAATATACAGTAGCGATTGTCAATAAGAGTCTGTATCATGTACGGGGATTTTCTGTGTCATGGGTGGGCAGCTTGGCAAGAGCACTCATTGGCTAATCATCAGAGCGCGTGCGCGTGACAGCAAGAAAACCTGCTGTCATGGCTACGGGAAAATCTCTGTGATACCTACAGAATTGTGTATTCTCTGCGATACTCTCATACTACAATGGCTTCTCAACATAGTGGCTGGTCAAAATCCGAGTCGGAGCGCTTAGTAGCGTGGATGGCAGCGAACCAGGAAGAGCTACGAGGGAAGCAAATAACATGGCATAGGCGTGTTAAAGAGCAGGTGTTCTCAAGTGAAGAGCACATTACAGTCAAAAGAATTACAGATAAAGCAACAAATATGAAGCGCTCATGGAAGGAAGCACGAGCAATGCAACAGCGCTCAGGGTGGGGCACTGAAGCTGAAAAGAATGAGACTTCAGTCAATGAGGCATTGGAGCGGAAATGTACATTTTTTTGGCAGTTAGATGGAATATGGGGATCACAACCGAATGGGACGCTTATTGGAGGAAATAAATCTGTTACCTCGAGGCCTCGAATGCCATCCCGAATACGCCCCAAAATGCCGGAAATAACCTTCGAGATACCCCCCCAAAGATCACCCGAGGTACCGATACCTCCTCAAATACCTTCCGAGGTACCCACCCAAATACCCACGGGGATACCCATCCAAATACCCACGGAGATACCCTCTCAAATACCACCCGAGATACCTTCCAGCTCTTCCAGCTCCGAAAGCCCTCCACCAGTACCTTCAACATCAAAATCACAAGGAGATCTTCCAGTCTCGCTTCCAAAACGCTCAGAAAAGCGTGCAATTATTGGGGAAAAGGAAGCAGGTCGAACAAAGAGACATAGGGTTGAGATGGATGTTAAGTTGGAGATTGCTCGAATGAAGCAAGAAACTGCTCGTGAAACTGCTCGAATCCAAGCAGATGCACATATTAGGCAAATGGAGGTATTTGGCCGTATGGTGCATGATTTACTTGGTGCGCAAGGGTTAGCAAGACGGTCTGAAAAGGTATTGGGAGCAGAGAAGTCGGGAAAGCAGTCTGAGGAAAGGTCGGCTGGTGGTATAGGATCTGATGAAGAGGTTCCTTAATCTCCCAAAGTTCATCTCGACGTCTTACTCCCGCTCATTTTGCTGCTGTATTGCACTCTTGTTCCACATTTTCATTGATATTTCCTCCTATTGCTTGATTTTCTTGTCGCTCAACTTCTGCTTGTAACCAGGTTTCATTATCACGCATAGCATGAAGAAGGTTATGAAGTGCCAGCACAGCCATATCACTCGCTTATGCCCTTTCTCTTTATCTACATCAATTCGTACTTGTATCTCATATAATGTAGGCCAACGCGCTTTAAGTACTCCAAATGCATGTCTAATTTTCACTCGTGGGATTGATAGCTCATAATTGAAGGCAGAATTTGCAGGCTAGGTTCTTTATATTGGGTAGTAATATGTTTTTCAAGTCCATATGCCTTACCTGCAAGTATATCCTTACTCCTCAGGATTGAAATATTTACTAGTACTATAGAGTGCAGTAGCATAGACACCCGAGCTTCCCAATCACATATTGCTTGCAAATTGAAGCCATAGTTCTTTTTGCATGAGAAAGCTCCGGATCGACTATACGTTTGTTTCGGAGAACTATATTTGTTGCATCTAGAAACCGAGAAAACTCACTCTGGATTGGATGCTCAACTGGATACTGCGGCCATCAGGTAGTAGTATAGTAGCCTAGCCCTTTGCCAATATTGAGTGCAAATGGAGTCCTTTCTCCAGTACCTACCTCCTGCTCGATGCATGCGAAATAGATTGAGGAATGCAGTATCAGGGTAATAATCTTGAATATAGATCTCGAAGATATTAATATTATTCTGCCCTGCACTATTGCGTGATAGTAGGTGGTTATATTAAAGAAGCCCTCTTCTCTTCTTCTGATGTTTAGTCGACTACGACAACTATATAGTTTTTGCTACTTATAGTCTTTACCGCAGCCCCTCCTTTACCTCCACTACCAAGGTCATTTGGGACTAGTCTCAGTAATGACTTCACTGACTAGTATCTAGCACGGGAAAACCTCCCGTGCTCCTTGCTAGTCTCAAATGGGCTTGGTAGTGGAGGTAAAGGAGGGGCTGCGGTAAAGGCAAAAATGAGGATGCTAATGCATAGGCATAAACAATCCCCTCAACTTCAGTATCAATATCGCGGCAGTAGTTAATGATGTAATTGTGAGGCTTACAGGAAATTCATTTGTGTTTCACTTTTAGCTATACGAAGGGTTCAGGGTAACATTTTCTATGGAAAAAAAATGTGTCAGGCTTCTGCATTTGGAAACGTTGTTATCTGCCCGAGCGGCAGCGCCTTGTATCTGCAGCTGTGGCTGCGACTTGGCAGAGAATGTACTTACTTACTCCGTAACCGTAAGATAGGAGGGCGATAGGGACTTGATTCTACGGGCTGCTACCATGTATACATCAGGATGGATACAACAGTAAGTAGATACTACCTGGACACTTGGCAACCCTTAACCCAACACCATGCCAGCCAGCCAGCCAGCTAAAAAAACCTCGATCGGAGGGAGTTATCCAAGCACTAGAGAGAGGGTGGATCTGTAGGGCCAGGGGATGTCAGAATGTCAATTCGGGACATGGCAAAACAAAATTCAAAGTTGAAAAGTCAACTGTCGACTTCTCAAAGCCAACTCGCAAAAAAAACAACTACTGCACATGATAGGTGAATAGTCAGATGTGTGGTTTACACCCCAGAAGGGCACAACCTCTTTCAAGACATCTATATCAATGTTGCCCCTCATGTTGCCCCCCTCAATCATTAGGAGGAGGTTAAGGGAGCAGGCGAGCTGCTGGACATTACTAAGGCTCGCCTAGCATGGGCCGGCACTGGACTCTCGAAAAAAGTTATTTGAATTGATGAGACTACTGTAGAGAGGAGATGGCAAACAAGAGACTTGGGTTTTTCGGTATTCAGATGAGAAGTTTGGGAAGGATTGTATTTGGGGGGGGATAAAAATGATGCTAAGGTATCTCAAATGATGTGGAGATGCTTTAATTATGAAAAAAAACCCGCACCCAGTACGAAGTGCAAAGACGCCGCCGCTCCAAAAAAACAACATATGCATGCTCCATCCTACGCAACAAACAAAGTGATCTATTAAAAAAAACTCTTAACCCCCCCCCAACTTACTCCCTGCCTAACCACCTCATCCTCCTGTCTACCTCCGCCCTCTCCCCTGGCCCCACATGTACCTTCGCCCCCACACCACCTGCACTCTTCCCTAGCGGCCCAGTCCCGACACCCGCCCCCCCCATCATTGTCCTCAACCTCATCCCCGCCGCCCTATGAACCTCCCCCTTCCCGCTCATGGCTCTCAGAATCGGAGACGGGGGAGGACCAGTAACGTGCTCTGGTACGCCACTTATGCTTTTTTGTCTGGGTCTTGCTGAGTATGGTGATGGTAATTGTGTGTGGGGGAGGCGGGATGAGAGGAGAATGACAGGCTGAGGGATGGGGCCGAGGTACGGTGAGACCGGGGGGGAGGGGTTGGGGGGGGAGGTGGAGTAGGTGGTACGGGGTCCAGTGAGCATGGCGATGGAGGAGAGGGCAGCGTCGACTTCAGTGAGGGGGTTGGTTGTTATGCCTGTGGAGGGTGTGGAGGTGGAGGTGGAGGTGGAGGTGGAGGTGATGGAAATTGAGCTATAACAGATAACAGCAAGTCAGTAGGGTAGGTAACAAAAATTTATTCAGTCCCATGATAAAGCTTTGGTGAAGCAACTGCGGAATAGAAAGCAGGTGTAGTGTACGAAAGTGCAAGCAATCACGACTCAAAACTGAATAACATAGATCGCTGCAGCCATTCGGAGTTACATCCTGCTTGTGAGCCGCGGCTCTTTGACAAAGACTTCTCCCATGCGAGTGTAGTAGGGATTATGTATTTGTCAACATACCTTCTTCTCCCAGGCGCAACTCTAGTAACTGCACTGACACTCCCCCGGCGGTGTGATGTGCTCGAAATGCACCATTCGCAATGCTGCGAGTCCGCTTGCTCACTGCGAGAACCCGTAAGTGCCTGACCTGGGCTATTGGCTGGGGCAGGGGGGACATACTGAAGAATACAATAACACCCTCTACAATTGGCACACCTTCTGGTACTCAAACTGGTACATTCTCCACACAAGAACCCACACTCAAAGCAATCCTTGGTGACAACCTGCCTTCTCTGCAGTGCCCTAGTCGCGGCGAGCGGCTGTTCATTGCTCTGGGGTTGTTGCATAGGCCTCTCTGTGCAGGGAGTACACCACCACTTTCCACACCCCCTGCAGTAGCGTTTTCCCAGACACTCCGTACACCGCAAGGCAACTCTTCCTCCTCCTCTCCGCAAATGCATATCTGACTTTGCACTTGCCAGGCTGGAGGAGTATATCGGTGCAGGTGGGAACACAACTTCGCAGCTGTCACCATCCCCATATCCGCTTCCCCAGGTCTGCTCAATGTGGTGATGATAGTCCTCACTCTTCGGGTGTGCTCCGCACCCCGCGCATCCTTTGGTTAAGCGCATACTAGTGACTACCATGTCCCGTCTCGTCCACCCCCCAGCCTCGAGGAAATGTGCCTTCCCACGACAGACCTCCGCATCAAACGCAACCTTTCCTCTCAAAAACTCCATCGTCGCGACCCACCACCCCCACAGGGCGGGAAACTCGCCCCTTCGTTTCGCAGAGTTGAGTGTCCTCTCCATCTTTGCAGTAATAAAGACATCTGTCCCACCTGTGGAAGGAGTAACAAAATCCATATCTGGATCGCTAAAGTAATAAATTCCCCTTAGAGAACTTGGGAACTCCTGCATTCTCAGAACGGATGTTGCGAGAGCCATATCCTCGAGTCTGGGGCACGCACGGATAGAGAGAATCTGGATTTTGTGTGAGGGGTTGGCGTTTCCAGGGTGGTCTCCAGATTTGAATAGTGCTTCCAGGAAAGGGGCAGTGACGGAAGGGAGGCCATCGAGGATGAGGGTGCGGACGTTGGAGAGGATGTAGGGCTTTTGAAGGATGGTTTCTGGGTGGATGCCGAATGTGAGGGTGGGGCTTGGCGGAGGGGATGGAGGTGGTGATGGGAGGAGGGAAAGTGTTTGTGAGACTTCCTTTACTGGTAGGGGGGCAGTGTAAGATTCACCGAGGTTCAGGTACCGCCAGGGGCGAAGAGTATGCTTTGTGCTAGAGCTGGCTGCGGGTGGGAAAAGAAGATGGTGGAAGGACTTTGAGACGAGTGCGAGAGAGAGGACTGTCTGGGGTGGTAGATTAGGGAGGATATATTCAAGGACTGCATGCACGTTAGGGGACTGCAAATCAAATGCTGTGTGTCTCTGGCACAACTCACCTTCTAGGGGAAGATCTAGAAAACTAGCTCTTGTACTTTGCTCTTCTGCTGCGTCTGCTGCTGTCCGGTTGTACGTGATATCCGAATAATCCATACAATCAACCACTCTGTATCTTCGTTTTGTGGCTTCCTTCAAAATTGGGTTTGCAATTTCCTGGACTGTTTATACACCAGAGAAACAGAGATAGGGAGTCTGTGAGGGCGTGGCTTGGTGCTACTGAATCTTATCTATGTTACTACGTCAGGCGGCGAACTTGATCAAGAAGTTATAAAGGAGAGAGGGAAGAGAGGTGCCTTTAGGCAAATGAGTGGTATGGGGTATAAACAGTGGGGTGTGGGGTATAGGGAAAGCCTGTCCTCAACCGCACACCCTTCAACTGAAGTATGTATGTACTCTGGCACGACAACAGAGATCGAGAAAACCGGTGTATCAACACGCAATAATTGCAGCCACAGTTTTCACATTACCACTATCATAAACAATACGTTTACGCAAATCGTTCTTAAGCTCAGGATAAGGAAATTTCCAGGCCCTGGCGCCATGGCTAGCCTCACAATAACATCTACCTCCGTAGTTTCAGCCAACCAGATTCGCCCAATTGCCTGCGTGCGTGTTCCAGGGTCGTGGCTAGCTGCATGTGTAGTCCAAGCCATGGCGTGGGAACTGGTGAGAACTAAGCCGCATCCACGGCTAGCTGTACTTTATCTTGCAGAAGTTATGTACTGTAGCAGGGTATCTCACGGGGGCGGGGTGGTGGGGTGGAATTGCTTCTTATCGTGCCAATGGTATGGCGCAAAGTGAGGGCAGGAGGTGAAACATAGACCTGCCCATCGTCATCGTAAAGTGTTTGGACGACTGAGGGGGAGGTCGCGAAGGATGTGGAGGAGGATCGGCAGAAGCAATTTTGGGGGGGGGAGGGAGATGGAGATGCAGTCTCGGCTATCGGTAGGTACGTATGTTTATCCGAGGATAACTAGCCACATAGGTAGGTAAGTAGCCACGAGGTGCAAGCCACAGTTGGATACTATGTTTTCACGACGAATATCTTCTCCACACCCCTCTGATTCACCGCAGCTAATCACCAAAATCCATCATTTTGCCACACAATTGTAGATTCTCCTCACCATATTCTCCCTACCATACTGTATTCTCCCCCCACACGGATTACATCACTGAGCCCGAGTGCTCAATATAAAACCCCGATCTATACACTGCGTCATGTCATCCTTGCACATGCTTCACGCATACCACAACAGGATCAGCTGTGCGCACGTTTTAATATGTGTTTAATGTTTAATGTTTATCATTTATCTTATAATTATATGTCGCACCTTGATCGTGGACGACGTGGATGAGTGGAATTCGGCGACCGGGTCACGAGACCACAAGACCATACAAAGGCCAACAGACTCCTCTGTCACACATACTCCAAGATCAACTATCTTGTCAATTTCTCATGGCCTATTACCCTTTCACCCCAACTCCCAAGAGCTGCACCGTTCTAAAAAAATATATATTTTTATTTTTTTTTCTCATATAGTTTGCATTTGGATTGCATCATGAGTTGAAATATCCTCTAGAAATCTCTCATATCATGGCCGTCAGATCATGTAACTATACTTCCTCCATGCATACCCATATCCTCCAGAAGTTTACTGACCCCTGATCATTGAAGCTAGATGCACATCCTATATCATTCCCCACTTTGCATGTAGGGGATCGCTCCAGAAATCAAGGAAATGCTGCATGTTAATACCCCCAACTCTAATATATGAAGGGTGATATCAAACATCAACGCCGTGGCGGCATGCGGGCATGAATATAAAACTGCAGGTCCAAAATCAGAAGTTACCTCAAATGGGATATGGGAACGAGATGCGACCCAAGGAAAACACAGAGACAATTTAAAAAAAAAAACTCAAAAGGCATTTGCCTCGGTGGTCCCGAGCTCGTGACGAGATTACCACTACCTTAGCGTATAGGACGTGCTCAACACATATGCATGTATCCTTCTCAAGTCGGCTTTGCATACCGGCTATGTCTCCTTATCCGCTCACCATATTTATAAAACAAGTATCTGCATCGCGGATCAAAGTCAGCAACCTCGGCGTAAATAAGCCAGAGATGTTAGCAAAACTCACGGGAACGGCCCCAATGCTGCTGCGGCAAACCCCAAGATTGCCCCTCCCCACTGCATCCCCGCGCTCTCATACAGCTTCCCCCCAAACAACGGGAATCCCGCAGCAAACGAGCTCCTCAGCAGCGAATTCGCCGCCATTGCACTCGCCGCGTACTCCGGGTACGCATCGACCAGGAATGTAAACACCCCCGAATACACCAACAGTGTCCCCGTTGCAAAGAACGTACTCCCAATAATCGGTACAATCCAGTGCACCGATTCCTTCGATGTAAACCCAAACCAAAACAATCCAACCGGCACCAATACACTCCCCGCCACCGCCGGCGGGAGCCTCAACTCTGGGATTGGCCTCCTCCCCAGCACGGTAACTTGGTAGATGTAGTATCTTTTCCACCACGGATCCGTCAGCACCCCCAACGTCATCCCCACAAACAACCCCAGAAACGCCAACCCCGTCTGCTCCAACGTCATCCCATGCAAGCTCGTAAACACCAGCGGAAACGCTTGGAAAAACAAATACAATATCCCCAACAACACCGCCGTAAAAGTACACAACAGCAGCACCATTGGTTCCCACATCAACAACAACCATGGTCTCCTACAACTCTTTGCAATCGTCTCTGCAACACTCCTATCCATCCTCTCCAACTTTGCCCACCACCGTGGATCCCCTCCCTCCCTTTCCCGCAGCTTCCTCGCTCGGTTCCGCAGTAGTACCGGGTGATATGTCTCCGGAACGAAAAAGAACAACGACGCAAGCATCAGCCCAGCCCAGATAGTAGTCACCCAATACGTCCACCTCCAACTCACCTCCCCACTCCCATTGATAAACCCCCCCACCATCGGGCCTAGCGTTGGCCCCAGAAACGGCGACGCAGTATAAATCATCATTGGTGCAGAGAGCTCCTGTCCCATCCACATATCTCCCACCGTCCCCCCCGCCACAGTCAAAAATGCCGACCCCGCAAAACCAGTCAAAAACCGAAACACTAGCAACACCGCTATCGACGGCGCCAACGCACACGGAATCAGCAGCATTATAAATGCCGAAAAGCTCACAAGGTAAATCGGCCGCCGCCCAAAAAACTCTGATAACGGCGCAAGCAGCATCGGACCTAATCCCAATCCACCAATATACAAACTCAGCCCAGAGATGGCGAGCAGCTGGGGGGTACCAGGCCATTCGTTCTCCATGGGGCCGTAGGTGGAGGTATATATTGAGGAGGTGCAGGTTACGTTTAGGGAGGCCAGGGAGACAACGAGAGTGGCGAGCCATTTTTGCAGGTGGCTCTTGCTGCGGGGGTTGTCAGGGTCGAGGTCACCATTGTGCCAGGTTACTTCCCATTGCGAGTCATCCCCCAGTGTGCCAATACCATTTTCAATATCGGGTATCTTGTCACTTGGGATTATTTCGGTAGGAGTGGGTTTTTCAATGTCCAGGGTTGATTCGGCTCGTGAGGGTACTTGATCTTCGACGGCAGTCATGGTGTGGAGGCTATTGCGGTCAATGTCGTCGTTTGTATCAGAATCAGCATGAGGGAGGTGGAGGTGGCCATTTTCCCATCAGCACTGTGGTACATCAAATACTTAGTAGGTAAGCACACGAGATGAGATGTCCGTGACACTGCAGCCGTTGTGTGCCGTGTGTATTTTCCAAAACAATCCATTCGAAGCGAATATCGCATCGGAGCCTTCGATGACCGATGGAAGACGCCATTATCAGATGTTTATTAGTACGTATTAACCCTCTGTCTCCTGACTTCACCCAACCCGCCAGGACCCTAGATATAAAAATCTTCCGTACTGCTATAGCATCGATATCATTCCCGCCGCTCGCCCCTGCTAATTACCAGATCTTTCCAAAAATACTCCAATATGACGGCGTGGCGTATGTGTATGACACCTTTCATGGTTGGGTACTGATTCTGTCTTGGCCTGGCAGAATAACTTGAATGTCTTGAGCGTACTACAGTACCTAGTTTTAAGCGGTATTTTGTTAGTCTAGTTAGACATTCAATACATCCAGTGCGGTATATCCAAATCTATGGGAAATAAATTTATGCAATTTACCTACAATCTCAATATGTTAGAAAATCCATTAAACGCTTATCCCCAAACCCGATTATCAACATCAACATAACACCCGCCCCCAATACGGAACTGGCAACGATATCAATGTCAATGCCAAATTTCCACTGTGTTACTTAGTACATAGGTACTAACTGTACTCCATCTTCCACTACCGAAACGACTCCCGCACTGCAAGTGAGTGCCGCAGGGTTTAAATTTAAGGTCTACGGTAAGGAAGGACGGCAGTGTCAATCGCTCAATACTCACTCTCCACATACGTATACAGCACGGTAATGTAAGGCCATATTGTAAGAAATACTTTCGCCCCCACGTGATATAGGCCAAGGTGCCTAATGGGGATAGCGATGGATGATATTTTGGATTTCCTAAAGGGGATAGACTTGGGGCATATATATAAGCCGAATGTTTTCGCATGTAATTAGATTTCTCTTTGCCAGTATCAACCAGAACAGTTCTCTTATAGCCTTAGAGTTATAGCGATTGAATTCCTCAACGTCGGTCTTAGGACTTCATTCAAGATACCGCCCCTCATAACCTTGTTTCTTACAGGTTATGAGCCTGGGGCTCGCACGCATACAAGCAAAAGCATAAGATAGATTGAGATATCTGAGTCCGCTCAGTAAGATCTACCAAGCAGAAGCAAGTTGCTACGAGCCTGGGTGAATCGCATCACAGCGACACACCTACCGCAGGTTGCGCTCGTCAATATACATGACTACGGAGACCAAAAACACAAGTGTGCCTTGTGCAGACCAAAAGCACCAACGCCAATACCCCTAAGACAAACCACCCTCGGAGAAGACATTCTCGCAGTTTTCGAAGCGGTCAACCAAGCCGAACTACGTGAGGAAGGCAGAAGGTCGTATATTATTGAACCAGCAAAATCCTCATTATATATATATGCCCCCCTCAACCCCTGCCTCATTCCCCCCTGAAGTCACTCCTCTGCAGGATACCCAAGGCCGGCCTCCACCCACTCTGCTTACCATACTAGTTTCTGAATTCCTTTCCACAGCACACCCTATCGTGACAGTCCGGCACGGCACACAGATGTTGGCACAAACAGATTCGCAGAATTAAATTGATTCCAAATCTTATGATGTGGAATGACAAGCTGTACAGTTGATGGACGAGCATTCCCAATCCGGTCACTTATAGAAGATTAGGGTTTTGTCTACACTAGCGCCAATTGTAAGTGGGTACTCCGTATATACTCAAGCATTGATATATTAGAGACTTTTCGCACCTGGCATGGCGGACAATGCAACTACCTCCTACCCTGGTAGCGCTAGATGTCCGCGTTTTACAACTCTGCTAGTCTTAAGCAGTCGGTACGGTACCAGTAGGTATATCAAAAATGTCTGCGAATATCAATCCAGATCAAGTCGCCCTCCTGTCGGCAGCAATTATGATGCTCTACTATGCATGCCTAGCAGCGTATGACGATACCTCTGATACCCACACATCAAAGTATCAGCCTCCAATTGCCTACACCCCGCGATGGGATTGAACGATTGAAGGGGCAGGGTGGGGCGATGCGGAATGCCTGACATATTTTCGATTCTCCAAGTCAGAGATCAGAGAGCTTATTGTGCATCTGAAGTTGTCAGATTGGGGGTTTTTTTTTTTTTTTTTTTTTGAGTCTATACGCCTTTCCCCCCAAAGGGAGCCTTAGGCTATGAGGCGGGTCAGATTGGGTTGATTCTCCACGGTCGCATCGCTATGCTCGATCCCCAGAACGAGCATTATGCATGCTATTATACCGGTTTTCTTCACCAGGTCGCTCGAAGGATATGATCCAAATTTTTGGTGTATCTCAGGGTCATATTTCTAGCATTGTCAATGATCTTGCTTCCCATTTATATACCCAGTTCCAACCAGTATTGTACTGGAATCCGGTTCGACTTTCTCTACAACAGCTACAATTCTATGCAGCAGCGGTTACTGCCACAGTAGGTGTACAAGAGCTAGGGATTTGGGGTTTTATTGACGGAACAGTACGGCCAATTGCAAGACCACTGGTAGGGCAAGAGTGGTATTATTCAGGGCATAAAGAGATTAAGTTTCAGAGTATTGTGACACCAGATGGATTGATTAGCAGTCTATACAGACCAGAATTTGGCCCTAAAGGTGACTGGAAATTATGGCAGCAGTCCGGTATTGAGAGGTATTTGCGGAGTCTCTTTTCTGAATCACCAGTCCTTTGTCTATATGGTGATCCAGCATATGCGCCAGCATACGGAATTATTGGCCCATATCGTGCAACTGCACGTAATGGGATAACACCAGCACAAGAAGCCATGAACGTCACAATGTCAAGTTATCGGATAGTGGTTGAGTGGGGATTTGCCAATGTATTAAATCAGTTCGGATTTGGAGAGTGGAAGCGGAACCAACGAATTGGATTATCAGGGGTAGCAACATGCTATGCGCTTTCCGTACTTTTATACAACTGCCAAACGTGCCTACGAGGACGGAATCGGATTAGTGAGCGCTTTAAGAATAGAGTGCGTCCACCATCATTGAGTACTTAACGTCCTAGTATGTTATTCATCTCGGCCTTGTCCTTTAGATATCTCACTAACAAGGATCTGAAGGATATCTTCTAGTCGAGAAAGTCGATTGTGAAGGACTAACTTCCGCTGAAGTTGTTGGCCGTAGTGGAATGGACTCTGATGATGCAGAAGATAGTTGTGAAGGAGTTAGTGGACATGATTGGGGCTCGGAAGAAGGTTGGGAGGGTGGTTTATTTAAAGCTGAAAGAATCCCAGTTTTAAATTCATCCATTGTACATAGTAGGCTCTCATGAAATTCGGCTTTGTTGGTAGATTCCCGAAGATTTCCTCGAATCTGCCTCCTTTAACGACAACATCTCCGGGATTTGTAAGGTCCACAGTATTGCGTGCATCCATTACAGCATTGAATGTACGTTTCCTCGAAATAGTATGTAAAAGACTCTCTCTTTTCCTCTCAGATTCCTCTTTCTCTCTTTTAATATCATCAGCCTCCTGTCCCTTCCGCTCTTCATTCCGACGTTCTATAATCTCCATCCATTCATCAAGTGCTTGATCCAAGTCGGTAGGGAAGCAACTGCAACTCCTGATTGTAGCTTATATGCTCTAATTACTGCTTCGCGTTCAGTAATTAGAGCAAACACCTTCTTTCTTAAGTCACTAGCCTTATGCCCAGTCTTTTGCTGGAAGAGAACAGCAATATATTGCCAAAACGCACCGGCATTTAATTCACAATACTGTTCGGTACTATTGATGCAAAGGCGTATCAACTGTAGCTTAAGCTCTGGCGTATAGTGAACTCGCTGCTGTTTGATTGGCTGGGTAGGTAGGTGCGTCGGTGGCGCGTAGATGTTTGAGCGGGTGGATGAGCAGGTGGTTGAGTGGGTGGTGGTTGAGTGGGTGGTGGTTGAGTGGGTGGTGGTTGAGTGGGTGTTGAGTGGGTGGTGGTTGAGTGGGTGGTGGTTGAGTGGGTAGTGGCTGAGTGGGCGGTGGTTGAGTGGGTGGTTGAGTCTATGATCTATGTACAGTACCATATGCCGTCGTCAGGACAGACATGTCGTTAGGATTTAGCGCAAGCAAAATTTCACTTAACCGCATTCCGCTTACAAAAAAGTGTTTTGATTTTACGCAGGAAAGTCGATATGCAAGGATCGATTTACAAAAGAGTATATAAAACGTGACTTTAATTTTACGCAAAGTCACGTTTTACTCTGTTCTCGTACCCAGACTCCACTGCGCTGCCAAGACAATTAAAATTGTGCAACTAAGGCAGGAGAGTCTGGAAGCAAATCCTTCCGAAACTCGACCCATGTAATCAGCCGTGGTTTTAAGCTTCGGCCGCCACGACAGATGGCGGCCGCAACTGAGTGTGGATCGGACTTGGCTGTCCTCGTGCTAAGGAAATCGAGGTCTTGAGCCGAACGCCTGCAAAACCTATCGGCCGACAATTCAGGCCTCGTCCGCCACACTGCGGGTGCTGCTTTACTGAAATGCCCAAGTCGGGTTCAAAGACTGTATGAGAGCGGGCCACTCTGTCATAGAACAGCCATTTGCCATAAGCTCACCCACAGCTATATATACCAGAGAGCTCGGGTTTCTACCTATACCTCAAGGCAATGAAAGACATTAACAGCAACTTGAATGTGCATCTATAACTTGATTGTGGGCCTTCCCGACTGCTTGTATTCCGGTCTAGAGCAGCCATTTGCCTACCAAATTACCGTCCGCCATAAGTTCACCCACAGCTATAGCAGAAAGCTCGGGTTTGTACTCATACCTCAGAGAAATGTGAGACTTTAACAGCAGCCCAAATGCGGGTAAATAGCTTGATTGTGGAGCTACCTGTTCCCCGACTGGGGTTGCAAATATCGGCCGACAATTGCGGGTGCTGCTTTACTGAAATGCCCAAGTCGGGTCCAAAGATTGTATGAGGGCAGGCCACCCTGTCATAGAACAGCCACATGCCCACCACCATCCGCCATCCGCCATAAGTTCACCCATAGCTATAGCAGAGAGCTCGGGTTTGTACTCATACCTCAGAGAAATGTGAGACTTTAACAGCAACCCAAATGCAGGTAAATAGCTTGATTGTGGAGCTACCTGTTGTTCCCCGACTGGGGTTGCAAATATCGGCCGACAATTGCGGGTGCTGCTTTACTGAAATGCCCAAGTCGGGTCCAAAGATTGTATGAGGGCAGGCCCAACCTGTCATAGAACAGCCATATGCCCACCACCATCCGCCATAAGTTCACCCATAGCTATAGCAGAGAGCTCGGGTTTGTACCCATACCTCAGAGAAATGTGAGACTTTAACAGCAACTTAAATGCGGGTCAATAGCTTGATTGTGGAGCTACCTGTTTTCCTCCGACTGGGGTTG
>Ga0307514_10003467_pt1 | contig 15138 bp, 13 predicted proteins | sample 16_EM_MG_FD_203088 | JGI IMG/M metagenome (GOLD analysis project Ga0307514, IMG submission 203088) | Populus trichocarpa ectomycorrhiza microbial communities from riparian zone in the Pacific Northwest, United States - 16_EM | ecosystem: Host-associated > Plants > Roots > Unclassified | place...
TCGCATATTTCATTATATCAAGTATTTTTTACCTGTGGCTAAATTAATAAATCGCACAAGGCACTTCACTTTCACTATAGCCCTTTTTTCACTATAGCGAGGGCGAAATAGCTGTGTACAGAAACAATCCGTGGCGGAGCTTCCGTATAGCAAGGTTTTCCGTATGTCAGGGTTCCTTATAGCAAAGTTTACCTGTATATAGCGGCTGGGGGTGCTCTGAAGGATGCTACTCCAAGGAATTGACGTGGGGGCTTCAGGGTAGCATAGATGAGGAGGGTTTGTTTGATTCAATGCAAATTCTCGGAATTCCGAATTTTGCGTATATTAGCGCCTCTCATTGAGACCATTCCGTTTCGTCATCTTACAGGCTCCCACAATGGGGGGTCTTTGGGGAGGTCATATGATTTTGGTGGGATGTGAGGGTAACCATGTTGTAGAGTGTAGTCACTGAAATGCACTGCATGATATCACAGAATCGCCGAAAACGACTAGTGTCTTACGCTTGGCCAAATGACCATGCCCGGGCAGAACTAGGCCGTCGACGGTATCTAATTCTAGGAGACAAACTAGCCAATTGTGATTGCCTCTAGACTTGCTTGTCTATTTCTTTGGCTTGGTTTGTTTCTTGCGTAACACATAGGACCCTACAATCTTCGCAGCACTTACGTTTTTTTTTGAGTCTATATACCTCTCCCTCGAAGGGAGCCTTACGCTATGAGACGACCCCGTTCTTGCAGCACTTACGTATGGCTAGGAAGTACCTGATCTATGTGTGCACAATTTAGGTACTTTCTTCCACACCTTGTAAGACGCTAAAAAAGAAATCTTTAAGAGGCATGAATATCTGATGTGGGTATCTACTAACGCGACCATCAGAGGAGCTTTGTGCATGCCTGGATATATGGAGAGCCTACTCTACCAAGGGATTGCAAAAGGCAAAGAAAAAAGCAAAGCAGCATAGCTTAACCGTACTCTGCTGGGCGGCCACCAGATACCAGATTTAATTCTAGGTACCTCATCTCCTGGTCATTGCAAGTGCAATCCTTTTTGCATTAATATCCATTTTGCACTCGGAGTTTTGCCTAATTAAGGCTTATTTCACTATTTTGCGTTCTGGAACTTCCCCTCCCAAATCGCTACCACGTGTATGGGAGTTACACGCCTTGTTCGTTCCATTATAGTAGACATGTATACTCTAGATGAAGCAACCTTTAGGTTTCAAATTTTGACGTCGGCACTTCCCCTGTTCTACCTACCTCGGGTAAATCCCGTCTGTCATGCACACGGGGGAGCGGATAAATCCATTCATTAGAATATTAACTCATTCATCTCAAACAAGATTGACAGTCCGATTCAAGATCCGGTCATATGCATGACTTGCTTTAGGATATTCTGTTCAGATTTGGTAGGATTCCTATTTATTGCTGTCGTGTGTATGTGAGACATATTATATGATCTGCGAAGCATGGGTTTTCAACTGTCAACGGAGGAGGGCTACCGGTAGGTAGGTACTGGTACCTGGCATGGCATGGGTAGGACATCAGGCTGTGGTGAGGGAAGGGTATTTTGACCAAGGCTTAAACCTAACAGGGTGTAGTTGACATCTCCAATGCATGATGCATGGGCGTTGCCTTGGAATAACAACATATTTCCGATGCGAGTTGAGGGTAATGAATAACACCTACTATAAATATGCAACAATTTACTGGGGATTGCATCGGGGGTTACTGTATAAATAGAATACCGCATCCACTGGGAAAAAAGACTCCATGTCGCTTTTCAAGACATAGGGAAGAGCTAACTTAGAGAAGCTGATATACGTGCACAAAATAGGTGGATGGCAACACGCTCACTGAGGTACAAGACTCCATGTAATTACATTGCTATACACACGTTGATTTTTTGTTTTTTTTAAATTACTACACCCTGGTAATAACGTTGCCTACAGAAAAAGTTTGACCACACAGCCTGACGTCGCTCAATCTACAGGTGGATACACACCAGAATGGGTAGATGAGGACGTGTTAGAGTCGAGGGTCCCGCAAAAAACCAGCCAAAAAGCTACGGAAGTCTTTTACGAGAGAGTTAAATGCAAAGGTATGAAACTTATGAAAGAGTTGGATATTACTGCTGTATATATTCCAGGTGATTGTACGGGATATGTACAACTATGGATACTATCATCAATAAGCTTGTGAAGGATAAAATTGGTGATATTTTGGAGGAAACATTGGTTGATGACCCTAAGGAGGATCCGGATAGTACCAGTGTTGGAGACCGTCGAATTGCAATCACACAAGCAGTAGTAGCTGCATGGTCATGGCTTCACCAATATAAGCAGGACACTGTCATTAAAGCCTTTCAGCAAACCGGAATCTCACTATGCCCAACTGGCAATGAGGATCACAAATTGCATGTTCGGGGGCCAATCTCATAGTAGGACCATGGGAATTGGAGCTGGAGTCTGATGAAGAGGCTGAATTTGTTGATGAAGCTGAAATAGAGCCATCTATGGGTGTCTAGCAACTGGGGCTTTTTTTCAATTTTATTTTCAATTTTATTGAGTTATTTCAGTGCTTGCCCGCGGTGCCGACATTAAATTTACATGGAGTCTTGTATCTCAGTGAGCATGTTGCCATCCACCTGTTTTAGTGCGGCCTGACTACACCTGTTTTGTATGCATGTAACTTCTCTGCGTTAGCTCTTCAAAAGCGACATGGGTCATCCCCAACATGAGTTACCTCGGCCGCGCGAAAATTTGCTACCACGACGCTAAGTCGGTCCTCTACTCCGCTATTATAGACTACCTTCAGCAGCTACCTATTGCATAGACTCTCAACCAAATCCGGCAAAACCACTCGTATATCAGTTATCCATCATGAAAGAGTGCTGCTAACCATGGGGGTAAAATGCTTGTCTTCCCGTCACAGTTGAAGCTTGACGTATTCATGAAGAACTATACTGGTCATTTGTATTCTAGAAGCTGTGTATATTCTCGGACTGTAGCTACCGCCTACTTGATGTACTCGCCTTCCCCAATCGATAGTCTTGTTAGTTGTGTGGGAGCGGGGCCGCTTTCGGGGGAAAGGCGTATAGACTCAAAAAAAGAAAAATAAGTCTTGTTAGTTTCCCTGTCGGTAAACTTCACGCCGCATAAACACATCAGGTACTTTCCCCTCCTCCTTCAGAGAGTGGCAAAATCAAAAGTATTGTATTGGGGGGCTTGAACACGTGATATACGTGTTGTACAAAATGTGGATACTACGGGAGTACCCTGTGCATACCCGAAATATCAATATATCACCAGCCAGCCTGTCAGCTGTAGTATAGAATACAAATCTTCATCCCAGATGAAGGCTTTCACAGAAGCACAACCAGCACAAACGTAAACACGACCAAACCCCGTTTCCCACATCAATTCAAACATCAACCATTACTATATGACATTCATTGCACAAGTCCCTCTCGCTCCCATTTCGACTCTTCCAGTTCCCCCAATTCTTGATGGCACAGAAGTTTTAGCTGGAGAAAAGAAAAGAAAAAAAGATGACACAAAAACAGGAAATGTGGCAAGACAATCGACCAGATTCAGTATATTTCCAAACCATAAACAGGCTTTTGGAAAAGGGGGTATATAAGTAGAAGAAGGTTTTACAGCAAGAGTTCACCACCAACCGCGGAATCTTGAAACAAGGAAAGGAAGCCAAAAATATCAAAAAAACTCCCAATGCTGAGGTACAATGGAAAAAAAAGAAAGGAAAAAGAAGGATTAAGATAACATACTAATCAAACCTACACCACCTCTTTGGCGCTTTCTCTCTATCATCCCCTCCCCGTGGTACACTCCAGTCTATAAGCTTGACCCAATCAACTCCCCGAGTTGATTTGATCGCCATCTTCGAAAAAAAACGGTGAAATGGCTTCCCATATATCAATAAATCAAGTCCAAAGCAACGCCACAAACTGGTACTGAAACAGATGAATCCTGCACTGCATGCGGTGCAAAACGGAACGAGCTCAATTAACTAGACGGAGAAATTTTGAATTGGCTTTAGTACATGAAAGAAATTTAGGGAGGGTCCAGAGAATTGTCTCAAAAAGTGTGGTTTAGACATTGGCGAAGATGAAGCTGTCTGTAGGAATATATTATCGATATCTTTTTTAGCTTGCCACGTCGGAAAAGGGGTGCTCATGGAGTGAGTCAATTAACCATGTTTTCTAGTTCCAGCCCAAGGAATTTTCAGCCTGCATTGGTCCTGAGATTGTCTGGCCTCTAGCGCTTGCCCTTCCGCCACTTCCATTGCTTCCCCTCTTTTCCGCGTTCACGCCTGACATGATTGCGCCACCCATCAATGCACCCGTGGGATTACTACCGGGAGAAAGACTCCTGCTAATTGAGCTAGCGCGGCCGTGGCGGAGCCTCCTCTTCCGATACCTGCGGGCGACGAAGAACATTGCAGCACCATACACAGCAGCGCCCAAAACTATACCAAGACCGACACCAACACTCTTGCCCACAGGACCAGAACTTCCCGGATCATCATCAGTGCCTCCAAGCAGAGTACCATCATCACCGTTATTGCCGTCGCTGTCGTTGTTCCCTTTGTCCTTCTTGCCATTACCAGTCCATGTGTTATCGCCACCTCCAATGACCTGATTACCATCTAGTTGAATACTTGCTAATAGTGGGATTGAGGGATCAATCATGTCAATCAGTTGATAAACGGCCTTTTCATCGTTCTGGTAAAGCCTGGAATTGGGGGAAAGTAGGTCCACTTGAAGTTTGTTGACTAGGTATGTTGGGATGAATAAGTACGCGAGGGTCCTGATGAAACCTACAGTATCCCTGGAGTCATATGGCTGTAGAGTGTGCATTGTGACATTCTGGACTGGGCATTCAAGACCATAAGCTATTCCTTTTGGAAGAAACTTGAAGATTTGAGCCACAGCGATAGGGTGTTTTGATACAAACGGATAATTGTAGCCAGAATCAAACCCAATTCGGATCAAAGTTGCCCCTTCTGGAGTTGGGGGTACACCTAGATCTGGGATAATGACCCCTGGAAGATCTGATGGAAGCTGGGTCTCATCCGTTGTAGTTACTGTACCGGATTGAACAGTTTTTACAGTTGATGTGACTTCGATCAATAGGGAAGTCGGAACCCAGGTCGCAGTATCCTCTTGCGTCGTTGGTGATGTAGTAGTGCGCAAGGATGTTTTTGTACTAGGGGCCTCAGTTTTGGTACCGGAATCTGTTGGCATAGTCGTATCGGTTCTATTTCCGTGGCCAGTGGCGTAAGTGGTAGGCGTGCTGGTAAGGGGCTCGGTTGTGATCGTTCCATTACCAGGAAGTTTGGTCGTTATATGGATGGGGCCCTCCGTTGTCCTAGTTAGTGTTATTGTTGTGGCCGTTAAATCGAACGTGGTAGCTGTCCCGTTGCCTCCGGTATTTTGAGGGTTGCTCAAAGTGGTAATGGTTGAGGTATAAGTAGCTGTAGAAGCTATTGTAGTCGTGTTATCGAAGGGAGTAGGAACCTCTGTATTCTTAGCTGTAGAAGTATCTGTGTTAGGTAAAAGAGTTAGGATGATACGGCCATCAGTGGTTGCCGTAGTCTCGGTTCTAGAAGCCTCTGTGGTAGTTCCCGGTAAAAGAGTTGGTATGATGATTATACCACTGTCGCCGGTTGTCGTAGTCCCGGTCCTAGGAGCCCCTGTGGTGGTTTCATCACCGCCAGGTAAAAGAGTTGGTAGGATGATTATACCACTGTCGCCGGTTGTCGTAGTCCCGGTCCTAGGAGCCTCTGTAGTGGTGTCATCACCGCCAGGTAAAAGGGTTGGCAGGATGATTATACCACTGTCGCCGGTTGTCGTAGTCCCGGTCCTAGGAGTCACTGTAGTGGTGTCATCACCACTAGGTAAAAGAGTTGGTAGGATGATGATACCGCCGTCGTCGGTTGTCGTAGTCTCGGTTTTAGGAGCCCTTGTGGTGGTGCCATCACTGCCAGGTAAAAACGTTGTGGTTTCGGTTCTAGGAGCCGCTGTGGTGGTGTCATCACCGCCAGATAAAAGAGTTGGTAGGATGATGATGCCGCCGTCGTCGGTTGTCGTAGTCTCGGTTTTAGGAGCCCTTGTGGTGCTGTCATCACTGCCAGATAAAAGGGTTGTAGTCTCGGCCCTAGGAGCCTCTGTGGTAGTGTCAGATAAAAGGGTTGGTAGGATGATTATACCACCGTCATCAGTTGTTGTGGTCTCAGTTCTAGGAGCCTCAGTGGTGACTGTTACATTAGGATTCCTTACAACGTCCATGGTGGTTGTCGTGGTCTTAAAGTCCGGAACATCAGCAGTGGGCGTAGTAGTAGTCGTAGTAGTGTTATCTCCTGGAAATACGTTCGGTAGCGTGATTGGCAAGTCAATAAGTGGCTTGGTAGTGGTGGTGGATGCGCCCACTTCCTCCGTTGTAGACGTATTTTCTGGTCGTTGCTTAGTTGTGGTTTCCTCTCCTACCGTGGTTTGAGTGGTGGCTGGAGTGGTTGTAGCAACTACTGTGTCCGGAACGATTGTTTCACCTAAGGTCCCATTGCTTGAGGGGGTGTGTATCTCATCAACAGTGGGTGTGGTAGTAGTCTCAGTAGAAGTGGTCCGGCTCTCAGATTTATTGCTCCCAGATAGGTCAATCGAAATATCAATCAATGGAGGTCTCGTAGTGGGTGCTATTGAAATATTGTTAGTCATCCATCTCGACTATCAAACTGCCCTCAAAAGAATCACTTACAGGTTACCTCGGTAGTAGTGTCAGTGATTTTTTCGTCACTGGTAGGAGCAAGAGTCGGGGTTGTTTCCTCTGTTATGGTAGTGGCAGTGGTAGTCGGCTTTGGTGTCACAGTAGTAGCCTCATCCTCGGTCGTGGTGCGTGGGGTGGTTTCCTTTGGCATGGTGGTTGGGGTTTCCCTTGGCGCAGGAGGAGTGGTTTCCTTTGGCGTGGTGGTTGGGGTCTCTCTCGGCGCAGGAGTGGTTTCTTTTGGGGTGGTGGTTGGGGTTTCCGTCGGCGCAGGGGGAGTGGTTTCCTTCTCTTCCAGCTTGAGAGTTGTAGTCTCGTCAATGGTCGTCAGGGTAGTATCCTCCACTGGCGCAGTTGTTGTATCCTTCTTTGTAGGAGTCGTGGTAACCTCTTCTGTTGTGGGACTTGTGGTTCCTGCATATGTAGTAGTAGTACCTTCCTGGATAGTCCCCCCCTCTGTGGTCGTCCCGCCAGGCTTTGAAGTTGAAGTAGAGCTTGTCATTCCCCCATCTCCTGTGACTATGGTAACTACTACTGGTGGGTTCGCTGTGTCGGTAGGGTTGCTGATTGTCACATTACCCTCTCGCTTGACAAACTTCATCATATACTTTGGGCCGGGGGCGAGCGGTTCTGCGGCGGGTACTGCGGCTGAATCGGCCACCGCCTGCAGAGGTAGAGAGGATAGCAGTGGCAGCACCGAAGTGAAGACGATCCATGTCGCCCTCATCCTTATGAGATCTCCCGCTACTTCTGTATTACCAGTGGGGATTGTACCAGGGAAAGGCAGCACACAAATAGGGAAAGGCGATTATTGCAGGTTGTCGACAGATTACCTTGATTTCTAGCGAGTGGAAAAAAGAGTGTCTGTAGATGATTGACGATGTGAGAAACACCTCAGGAAATTGGGGGCAGCGATCGCGAAGGGCAGCGGAACTTACAGCGGGCGACCGCAGTGTATGTTAGCTTAATAAAGAGTGACCGAATCTTGAGAAAGCGGGTTTAGGAAACCTCCAACTTTGAGTTCCGATATGCCTGTAAGATGGAATGTCAGAATATATTCTCAACCGCCCGAAGCCGGGCCAATGTAGCACCAATACATGTAGCCCACAGGAGAATGCGATCATTGGCAGCAGAGTGACAGGCTATGCAGAAGTACCAACCTTGCGAAGCAGAATTTCCGTCTTGCCGTGCGTTGAAACGGAATTAACCTGTACATCCGAGTCGAGCGTAAGTATGTTTCTTTGTCATGATACTTCCACAAAGGTAAAATGGCAGTATAATGGGGCAGTAGAATTGCATCTGGCTAATGGTGCTATTTGCAAACGACGAGGGAGGCAGGAGGCAAACACAAACACAAACACACCTGTCAACTTGAAACAGCTTATGCCTTCACTTCGAGCGTATGAAGGAATTTGGAGCGTGTAGGATAGGCTCAACGTCGCCAACAAAACCAACAGAGAAGCTCAGAAAGAGTGTGAGTGCAGAGGGAGCACAGTGAAAGAGCGTGAGGGCCAAGTGGTGGAGAACAGGCGTCAAAGGAGTGTGTAGTAACTATGGTAATAATAACGAACACTCGCAGAGCAAAGATGGCTTCCGCAGAAAAAAGTGGGACACAACAGCAGCTCAAGATTGAACACGCATGGTAAGATGGGAGGGGAGAAATGGCTTGCTTGCAGGGACCAGGGGTAACCTGATACCGGACTGCTTGGAGGAAGAGAAGCACATTGGCATAGATTGGGGGAAATTGCTGCGCCGCTGCACATCACTCCGACCTGGGCTGTCGGCCCACCTGAACGCTGCCACCCAAACACTCTGCCCATGAGATGCAGCGACATCACTACCGGTAATCGTGCCTCCAGCATTGCAATTACCTCCCCCTGTGTCTGCAGACCCTGAGATCTACCTAGAGCACCTACTTACCAGCGGGTGTGACACACCATTCGAGCGAGAGAGAGAGAGACTGCCGGCTATGTCTGCCAGCTTGAGAGAGTTGTTAAGGCACCGCCGTACAGGGGTCACTGCACTGGAGGTGCCACCTACCTACCTACCTACCCACCTGCTATGTATGTTGGTAGGTATGGGGCCATAAGAGCCAGCCACCAGTCAGAAAAGGAAATGAAGGCGAATTTGATTGATTAAGGGGTGAGTATTTTTTATTTCGGGAGCAACGGGCGTCTGTCAAAGCAATTGATCCAGTACGGAGTACCTACATCGAATGCGCCGAAGCTTCCAGTCCCATCTACTTCTGAACATTGCGATGTGATGAATTCGATACACCTTCTTGCAATATTGATCATGTGGAGGGCTCTGCTACTTCGTAGGGCTCTACTACCTGGTAGGGCTCTCTGGGGGGCTCTTGGCACCCTTTCAATGTTGACGTCCGGAAATTCTGGCCATTTCTAGGTAGCAAATTGCTGAACTACTGGGAAGCGTAAGTCACATGACCTCGGATACTCTGGTGCCCAGGCCGATTTATTTTTGGGCAGTTTGTAGTACCTAGTATCATGACTTTAAATGATTTACTGAGTGCTCAAACTGGCAGACTCCCAATGGTCTTGATTCATTCATTTACTGTATGTGTTTGGGCCAGTGTGGGCCTACAATAATTTGCTTACACTAGTTGCTAAGATGGGGGTGTCCGACACCCTCTGTAAGTCATGTGATATTTGATACCAGATCCCCACTGTGCTGATGCTCATATAAAATTAACTCCACAGAGCTCTGGCAGAAAAACTCACTCGGTCCTCCCATACTTGTGTAGGTAAGGTTCTAATTATAGCCAACTGGTGAAAAGGAATAAGTGAATACTAAATCCCTCTGGGATAGGTACGTAAATTGTGTGTTTATCAAGACAGTTCTTCATTCAAGCCTCAGTCCCCTTGTATTCTCCTGAAAGCACACATCAAATCTCTCTGGCAACCCCCCTGGTATGACACAACATCATTGCAATTTTCTTGTGCCATACGGATACATTCGCGTAAGAAAGTTGAGGGTATCACTGGACTCTAGTACATGTACCCAGTCGGGCCTAGTCTCGGCCAACCCTCGAGCTTGGCAAAGCCTTTGGGCCGGTTAAGCCGTTTCCAGTACCTATGTCTTGGCAGGACGCCTTTATCTTATCAATCCAATCTCCTCAGGTGCCACACTGTGTAGGTACATATGATACGTAGTCTTATTTACCACTGACTGCATGCTCAGCTCGTACTTATACCTACATGTATGTATGTATGTTTCATTTGGGTGGTCGAATTGCGGTGAATTTTCAGTTACCTGCCTAGGTACTCCGTATGTAGTTGGTGGCTGATGGTCAGACCGACCAACCTACAGTCAACCAACATTCCCGTGATCCCTGTCTTCAATAGCCTGGTCACTCGATCTCTTACTGCTTGCGATTGCACCCAACGTGTGTTCGGCCTCAAGCATCACGAAAACACATTGCTGGGGGTCAAGCGATTCATAAAAGCCCCAACGATGGCTCGATGTTTGTGGAAATACCCCTTGCTCAAAAGCAGTCAATCTATTTATTACAACAGTCGTTGTGGGAGCGCTATTAACGGGCCGAGAGCTCTGATTCGAATTCCAGCAAGCAGGTTCAGAGAGATACAGCAACAGCATTCAATACCAGCTGCGCGGGAAATAGCATTAGTCAGACCATATACAGTTAAAGCTCGAGGTTATTCTGGTCTCAGTCAGGCACTAGAAAGTCCTGCGGAGGATGGTACTGATGGTCTGAGCTCCAAAATACAAACTTTCGTTGGCCGTGGTCCTTATGACTGGGGAGCGCTGCCGGAGAAGATGCCAGATGGCCCAGTGGAGCAATATGACCAATGGGTAATTAATGGAAGGCTAAAGGATGACGAGCACCAGCGAGGTGGGTGTTTATAAGCAAGGGGAGGGCATAAGGTTGGTTTCTAATGGGATGGTACAGGCATAGTCCAGGTTCTGCAGAATCTGCACGATGAGCTTAAGGTCTATCAAGCCCCGAGGGTTATCCATCCGCAACTGGGGCTTTCCGATGTGCCGGCGCCAAAGCCTAGCATTGTACGTACATCACACGGCATGAAATGCGGATATCGTGTACCTATTCTAACATAAAATACCTTGTTAGTTTGATCGTCTGTTAGGACGCAAACCTGTGCCCCCCCCAAAGACTCACCTTCCGGTAACAGTTCCTCAAGGCCTATACCTCTATGGAGATGTTGGATCTGGTAAGACCATGTTAATGGACATGCTCTACCAAACCCTCCCACCAAATATCACTTCCAAGACTCGAATACACTTTCACCACTTCATGCAAGACGTCCACAAGAGGTTACATGTGATAAAGATGAATCATGGGAGTGATTTTGATGCTATTCCATTCGTGGGAGCAGAGTTGGCCGAGGCAGGGAGTGTGCTGTGCTTTGACGAATTTCAGTGCACTGATGTGGCTGATGCAATGATTCTAAGAAGGTGGGATAATGCTGGTGTTATTGCCTTGTAAGGAGCTAGTGATCCTAACATAAAGTCTTTCTTAGGCTCTTGGATTCGCTGATGTCTCATGGAGTTGTAATGGTCGCTACCTCCAACCGACATCCAGATAACCTGTATCAAAATGGCCTTCAGAGGGCATCTTTCCTCCCGTGTATTGCACTTTTAAAGGAACGACTCCGAGTTGTAAACCTCGACTCCCCGACCGATTATCGCAGGTTGGAACGTCCTTCCGCAAATGTCTATCGATATCCACTTGGCCCAGCAGCTGCCACCCATGCCAATAGGTGGTTCTCATATCTCGGAGATCCCAAGGACCCACCACACTCGATATCGCACAAAATATGGGGTCGAGATCTTAAGGTTCCGCTAGCGAGTGGGAAGGCCGCGAAATTCACATTCGGGGAGCTGTGCGGGAGCCCATTAAGCGCAGCTGATTATCTTGAGCTAAGCCGGAGGTACGAGGCGTTTGTGGTAACTGATGTACCAACGATGGATTATAAAACGAGGGATCTGGCGAGGCGGTTTATTACATTTATTGATGCAGTTTATTTGAGTAGGGTATGTTGTGATTTCGCATACAACTTTACATTCTCCGCGTTGGATATTTGCTTTTGCTATGGGCTTGCCACCTCGGAAGTGCAATTTATTTGCGTGGCAATAAACCCACATCCAACCTTATCATATGGGCCGAGTCATGCATACATAACCCTGTAGCTGAGTCCATTATAGATATCACTATCTCTACAGTATTCTAAAAGCCGAGCTAACATGAAAGCTTCGCTCCACAGGCTAAGCTCATCCTAACACTCGCAGCCAAACCAGCAGAATTATTCACATCTAAGGAAGACGTTGCAGGAAAGACCGACGGCATCGAGGGTGGAGAACTTGACTCCGCGATGAGGAGCCTGATAGATGATTTGGGGATGGATATGAAGACACTGAAGAATAGTAGTATCTTTACGGGTGATGAGGAGAGGTTTGCATTTGCGAGGGCGTTGTCGAGGCTGAGTGAGATGAGTAGTTTGGCTTGGGTAGAGAGAAGGGATTAGATGGGTGTAGTATGGGTGGATACCTATTGATAGGAGAGGGTTGGCGGCTTACAAGTCTGGGCGCGAGAACAGGCAGCTCCCTTCTCTGGGTGAAGGTTGTGACAACAATACGGGCAGGGACACGGCAGTGCTAGGCTGAGGACCCCGATGGGGAAGGCTCACAGAAGGTTCCTGAATCCTTAGGTATGGATAGAGTTTCCTTGCTGTTATCAATACTATCCGACCTATCCTACACTTTGTAGCATGGTCTCTCTGTTGATTTCCAATTTTACGCCGCTCTGTTTGCTTTGGTCTTTGGTTCGGTTTATTCATGAGCTTGCGCATGCATCTCTTGATTTGCATTTCGATATCATCCATACACCTTTTATCCCCGTGTTTTCTGGAGTTCGGCGCCTTTAGTGTCGCTAGATTAAGTAGATGGGTAAGGAGGGCATTACCGAGGGGTAGGCGCTATTTTCTTGATGCTAATAGGACTGGGTTGGGTATTTTCGATAGTCTAACTAGGCTTTTCGATATCAGTAGATTTTTAGTAATGAGATATGTATTGTTTGGTAATTTTTTCGGCGAGAACAGATGCCCAGGGCAACCTAGTATCTTGGTAGCTTTGTTTACTCCTGTGCAAGATTACACACTGCTATGTATTAGGAGTACTATTGTGGGTATTGTTTTGCAGTACTTGAATGATTAACACTAAAACCGCCACTTTTCGAACAATTATTAAAAACCGCCATAACCGCAGCCCTTGGTGAGGTGGTTGAGGCCACCTAAAGCTATAGCCCATATATATGCAAATAAGGCCATGTGTAGGATGTTATGATTCACACCAATTTATATACAGACGATATATAGCAGCAACCAGTCAATGGAACATAAGCGCCACAAAAGAACATAAAGCAACATGATTCCTTGATATGATTTAGAAATTCTCTTCCCATTCTAGGCGGACAAAGTAATTTCAAGTATTGTCAAATTTGTGTTGCAGTATTTTTGGTGTAATAATAGCACGGAACCATACTTACCCTCAAATCAACTAAGGTCATTGCCCAAAGTGGTAATCAAACTCGGATACGTGTTAACATGGATTAGCCTCAAGCCAAAATTGATCATGAATTTGGGTTGCAGTTTTTGCACTGGGTCGACACGACGGGGAGGCTTGGGCGGGGCAGCGCGGGGGAAAAAAAAGCTGTGGAAGTGTTTGCTGATGGTTTTCATTTGAGTGTAGCAAGGCGGAGGTGGTATGTATGGCTGAGGCATAGAGTTCGGGTGTCAGTGATAAGATAGCACATCTCGCAAGCCTTCTGAGAATCATCTTGAGTTTTGAGCAGTTTCAGTTTTGCTCTCATAGCCATCACTAATCCATCTTGCCAATAATCGGAGTACATTAGAAGCTTCACGATGCATCGCCCAGCAATTCTCACCTCCATACAAAACTTCCTGCTGCTGCTCCTCCCCCTCCACCCCTACCAAACAGCGGCGGCAAACACCACCTCCCTCACAGGAACATGGACATCGAAGTCCTGGGCTGTCTTTACCGGCCCCGTACATCCTCCGCCCTGCCTCTAGCTACTGAAAGATTGCTGATGTGATTGTGGTGGAAACATAGGATTTCTATAACATCACATCGGACCGTTTGATCGAGCCCAAACTCACTGGGTCCTCGTACTCATTCACTGACGATGGGTTTTTTGAAGAGGCTATTTATATTACTATCTCTAACCGTACGCTGCTAGTACTGACCGCTTGAGTTTGAAGTTTGGTCTGACTTGACTTGCGTTCATGAGCAGCAACAAAACCTTCCTGCCCTAAAGCCCTCCTCCAGTACCAGCGTGGGACATATACTCTTCCCCCCAACGGGAGCCTTGTCCTTCACCCCATTGAAGCAGATGGCAGGCAATTGCTCAGTGATCCATGTACCTTTCAGAAGGTGGTTTACGCAAAACTCAACGCTACTAGGGTGTTTAAGGTATGTTTAGTCCAGTGGGAAGTTAAGACTGTGGAGCTAATTTCGTGCAGCAATGGGAAATCGTCGAAGACGGGTATAGACGCTCATTGGGCCAAACAAACTCCTACAGATTGAATCTGCGGAGTTTGGACGGCGCCTCCGCGAATCCTTTGTATAGAGTTGATTCGAAGCCGAGGATGAATCCTGCTATCTCTGGAATTGGGGGTGGTATTAATGCGGGTGAGCATAAGAATATCATCCGTGGCTTGAGCACTAAAAGTAGGGTTATGGAGAGAATAGTGGAGAGAATGGGGGAGAAGATGGGCGAAGTAGATGCAGACCTAGGCAAAGAGGTCTGGGTTCGGTGGGCCTTGGGGCCAGGTATGCTGTTTGTAGGCGTAGTAGGGTTGTGGTTTTCCTGAGTTACTGTCACTGAAAGTGAGTGGCTAATACTCTGGTTTGTTTTGTATGTTTGTTTGATGGGTTTTTGGGTAGCTGAGCGAGAAAGTGTGGGATTTAATTGCTCCTGCAGGTCTGATGCGGCGTTTGTTTTATCCCAGAGATGTGGGTTCTAAGCAGTTGGATGCAAGTGGGCCAACTGTGGGATCCACCCCTGCTCTAAATTGTACTTAATGCAGCGTTTGGATTTCATTGAAATGAATTTAGGAGGAGCACGGCTTGGTGTTATTGGCTTTCATTTCATAATCTTTTACAAGAAGTGGGGTTCAGTTTTATTGGTTTGGTACACTATGGGCGATACTAATGTCCATAAAGTCAGGGTAACACCTTGAGCAGTATATATGCAGAGTGGAGAGCATTCCATCCATCGACCCAACAGTCAATAGTCAACAACCAACAAGGGCAGGAAAGAATATATAATAAAATATGCCAAATAT
>Ga0307514_10003468_pt1 | contig 15133 bp, 10 predicted proteins | sample 16_EM_MG_FD_203088 | JGI IMG/M metagenome (GOLD analysis project Ga0307514, IMG submission 203088) | Populus trichocarpa ectomycorrhiza microbial communities from riparian zone in the Pacific Northwest, United States - 16_EM | ecosystem: Host-associated > Plants > Roots > Unclassified | place...
GCGTCGAGAGTCCCCTCGCTCAAGGCAATCGCGCTTTCGTGGTGAAACGGGAGACGAAAAACTGAGGCAGTGAGCATCCGAAACGAATAACGGATTGGCCTGCCGGTACTGAAGTCGCACCACGCGATGGCCCTCGCCGATCAGTATCGGTTCGCTTCAACCACGTCAGGGGAGCTCCTCTCCGCGAGGCGCTCGAAAAAAGCACATCTTTGGTAACATGTGTACAACCAAAGCGCTGCGACATAAACAAGTGTCGCTTCGACTTTCAGCAGGCTGAGTTTCCGGAATTCCTGTGGAGGGTGTCTTATGACTCAAATCCGTGATTTCAAGCGAGCAGTTCTGACACGCAGCCCGATCAATTCGAAGCGCTGCGACTCTTGCCTGTGAAGCGATATCGAGTTAATTATCGATGATCCGCTTCGGCTAGAGTAGAACGGCATGCTTACATGGTTCGGCCATAAGCAAGCTTCGTACAGAAACCCTCACCCGCATGACCGGCTCCGGAGGGGGAGCTCGAAGGTTCGTAGCTTTTCACTGTCATCCACGACGTTCAGCGCGAAGCGGGTTGACCCGTCACATGACCGCGCAGACAGAACAAGACTTTAATCGCAGCAATCATGCGCATACTGCACATCTCTGACATTCATTTTAAGGCACCTCAATGCGCTTCTGAAGATGATCCGAATCGGCCCTATCGCTCTCGGATGATCCAAGATGTGCGATCACGCTGCGCCGCATCGGGAAGCTGGGTAGACGCGATTTTTATCGGAGGAGATATCGCCTACCGGGCCGATCCAGTCGAGTATGGTGCAGCTGATCGATGGATTGACGATCTCATAGCAAGCTGCGGTTGTTCCCTTGAGAAAGTCTATGTAGTTCCAGGCAATCACGACGTCGACCGGGGGATCATCAAGCGCCATCGCAATATTCAAAATGCTCAGGCCATGATTGCTGGGGCACCTGCAGCTCAACGAGCTGGTGAGCTTCGTGCTCAGCTGACTGATGAAGCCGTCGGTCACGCAGTCTTCGAACCGCTAGCGGCATACAACGAGTTCGCCAAACGCTTTGACTGTCAGGTCTACCCTACGCATCTGCTCTGGAAGCAAGACATCTCATTGCGCCATGATGTAACGCTTAGGCTACATGGAGTGACCTCAACGTTGCTGTCTGGAGCTGTAGGCAATCCCGATCAAAACGATACCCGAGACAGCCTGTACTTGAGCCCTTGGCAAACGGTCTTCGATCCTGCTGACAATGTTGTGAATGCAGTCATGTCTCATCATCCACCCGACTGGTTCATGGATCATGAGGCCGTAGAAGCAGCTGTCAGAGGACGCACCGCGCTTCATTTCTTCGGTCATAGACATACTCAGGGCAACGTCCGTGATCCTCAATACATGCGGTTTGAAGCTGGGGCGCTCAATCCAGATCCCAATGAACTGTCATGGCATCCCGCGTACAACATCATTGATCTGAAAGTAGAGGGTGAAGGTGAGCATAGGCGACTTCATATCGACACGCAGTTCATGTCGTGGCAAGCCGGACAGCCGGAGCGCTACATCCGGCTAGTTAGTTCAGAAGATACAGAGATATGGCATCACGAGATCCGGATACCGGCACCTGTAGGCCTCCCTCCAGTGCACCAAGCTACACCAGTTACCGCAACTGTCACCACGTCCCTGCCAGCCGTCGTGGCGGTAGATCCTGGGAGCGTTGTCATGAGCGAACAATCAAAGCGAAGAATCGTTACCCGTTGGTGGCGATTGCCTATGGACGCGCGACGAGAGATCGCTCTCAAACTACAACTGATCGTTGAGGCGGAGATCGAGCTGCCAGAGCCAGAGCGTTACGGATTAGCGCTCATGCGAGCAGGAGAGCGCGGAAAAATCGCTGAACTTACTCAGGAGATTGAAAAGTGGGAGACCCAATGAGTACGGCCATTAATCTTGTCAGCTACCAAAAATTTCGCGATTGGATGAAGGAGTTCCAACTGGACCAAGATGAAACTGCGGTCAAAGGACGTTGGGATGCCATTGGAACTCTCACGGACGAAATCGAAGACGATGAGCTTGAAGCGCTGATTCGGCTTGTGCTGAAGACTCGGCAAATCCCCGCTAGTGCGGCGGTTGATAAGTTCGTAAGCCATTTCGCAAAAGGAGGACCTTTCTCCGCCCGAGAAAATGAGCGAGAACTGCAAGTTCTATCGGCCATAGCACTACTGAACATTGCTTCAGATTCACAGAACTACCTCGCGGAAAAAGCCGCGCTCACCATACTCACCAGCTTGGTGGGTGGAGCGCGAAAGCCACGCCTGCCATTCGATCTCTTAGTCTTGGGTACCGCTGCAGCAGGCGCTCTTTCGATCGGAGCGGGCCGTCGGCCAAGCTCCCCCACGCTGCAGGCGCCAACTCATGTGAATTTCGAGGCAGTCGCCAAAGCACTTGGGGAAAACGATTGGACTGCTGCTGCAACAAGCATCAAAACTTCTGGCACGGCTGTCGATGGTGCCATCCAACTTCTTGCGACGCGAACGAAAGATGCGCTGGAGGTATTTTCCTCCATCTTGCAACAGCAAGACGAGGAGTTGCAGATGCTCTGGTGGTTGCTGGGTGGACGCAGCGAAGATCTCGATCTCCCTTTTGATGCTATCTCGGGAGATAAACAGGCCCTGGTATTGGCCAAGGAGCTGGCGGACCACACAAAACTGTTGCCTGGCCCTCCCTCGATCAAAGCGTTGCTCTCCAAAGCGGGACTCAAATCGCGAGGGAAGATCGAGATTGTGTCGGCGATCAATGGATGCGACGGAAAGTGGTTGAACCCACTTGTCGACGGCTTCGAGATTTCACCGGTCCTTCATCCCATTCACTTCGGAATCAAGCGTCGGCTGGAGGTTGAAGATGGCGCGGAGTGGGTTGCAAATTGGTCAGCCGTCACAGGGCTGAAGGCTGATATTGCGTTCATACCGCTGAATTTGGGAGAGCTGTTCTATCGCGAGCAGCTCCTGTTGCAGGCTGAATAGACATGGACATGTCGACTGTCCAGTGTGGCAATCCGGATTGCCGCATATCGGAGACAGGTAAATGTGTCGAAGGACTTTCGACAGACACCTGCCCCAACTTCGGTAAGCCGCCGGCCTCGGTCGATCTGACAGATGCAGAAGATGCAGAGACCGACGTAGTCGTGCTTTCCCCGGCGACGAAACTGTCTCTTGAGGAAGCCGCGATTATTTTGCGTCGAGAAGAGAGTCGCGTCCTAGCAATAGTTGGACCGTTTGATGCAGGTAAGACGAGCCTGATTGCAGGTATGTACGACTTGTTCCAGAAGGGGCCGATTCAGGAAAACTATTTTCGTGGCTCAGAGACTTTGCATGCCTTTGAGACGTCTTGCCACGATTCGCGCGCAGCTTCTGAGAGAAGCATTCCAGATATCAATCGAACGCCTTTGGGAGAAGTTGAGTTCTTTCAGATTGGCGTTACCCAACAGGAGTGCGCATTGCGGGTCTCTCTGCTGATTGGAGATAGGGCGGGAGAGGACTACAGATCGGCGACAAATGATGTGCAGATCGTCTCTTCGTTTCACGAGGTGCAAAGAGCCGACACTCTGACCTTTTTGGTAGATGGCAATCGGCTCGCTCAGAGTGTCACGCGACATCAAGTTCAAGCGGAGTTACTTCGCCTTGTTCAAGCGCTAGTGGATGGTGGGGGGACGTCACCTTGTCAGCGAGTTGCTATCGTATTGACAAAGCTCGATGACATAAGAGCTTCTGAGAACAGCGAGAGGGCAATTGCTGATTTCGAAGCAAGCGTGGCCAAGATCCGAGGGATTTTTGCGGAAAGATTCGTGACGATAGAGCCATTTCGCGTGGCGGCGTCTCCTAAGAACGCGTTGGTTACCCGTGGCGCTGGGTTGGCCGAATTGTTGAACTTCTGGCTGCTACCCAAAGAATTGGCGATTACCAATGAGTTTTCGACCGATTCAAGCGAGCGCGTCTACGGGCGCCTGAAAGTAGAAGATGCCCTCTAATGCTATTGTCGTTGTTGGCTTGCCAAGCAGCGGAAAAACAACATTCCTTGCTGCACTCTGGCACCTGATTTTTGGTCGAGAGCTACCGACTACCTTGAGCTTTGACAGCATCGCTAGAGGGGATCAAACTCATTTGAATAGGATCACTGATCGTTGGCTTGGTGCGCAAGAACAAGAGCGCACCCTCACAAATGGCGACACTATAGTTGGGCTCAATTTACTTGATGGGTCTCGACGCCAAGTGCATCTCACCTTCCCCGATGTTGCCGGAGAAGTATTTAGCAGAATGTGGGAACAGCGCGAGTGTGATCACGAAGTCGCTGAAATGCTGCGTCAGGGGAATGTTGTGCTTTTCATTCGAGCGAACAAGATCTCTCTCCCGATGTGGGTGACCGACATTACTCAACAGGCAGAAGCGCTGGGGGCGGATGAAGCCGAAGAGCAAGATGATCCGGTTTCTTGGACGCCGGCATTGGCCCCGACCCAGGTGCAGTTGGTCAGCCTCCTTAATATGCTTGCTGAAGGGCCGCTTGATATTGGCGGCCGCAAGCTTTGCATCATGTTGTCTGCTTGGGACAAAGCCAGAGGAGAAGGCTTGGCGCCTTTGCCTTTTCTCGTCCAAAAATTGCCTCTACTGCACCAATTCTTAATGACGAACCGCGATACCTGGGATTGGCAAGTCTACGGAGTGAGTGCTCAAGGCGGAGACTATGACGGCACGAACCAAGGCGTGGCGCCAAGACCCGAAGCCGAGCAGTTGCGAGGCGTTGACATCGCAGCGCGGCGTATCATTTTGACGCGAGACGGTGTGGCTGAGACGTACGATCTCACGACGCCGTTGGCGTGGCTGACGACCTGAGCGAACGTGTGACTATTGCTGTCCACCAGATTTTTCATGGCTACTCGGAAGGCCATCGCGAGCTCGCAAGTTCTCTTCGTCTTAGCGCGCGAGACGCGCGCACGATTTCGATTCTGAGTGATATTTCGAGTTCGGGACTGAAGATTCCCGACACAGGTTATCTGACGGGCTATCCACTGCCAGACGCGAGCTTCTATGTGCTGGCTCGTACTTGGGCTGCGCCCGAGGTCCCCCGGCCAGGAGCAGTATGGACGCACTCCCTGCTGATCGAATTCTCTGATCTTGCGGCAATTGGAGAACTGCGCGCACTACTCCAGTTGCATCGGCAACCAGACGGGAGTGATACTTCATGGTTGCATGGCTATCGAACTCCACTTGAAATCGATCCACGTGCGCTCCAGCACCATACCGCGCCAATCGGACATATTTTCGAGCCCCGATGGAGCTTTCCAATTGAAGACTGGCTGCTCACCTTGCTTGCTTCTCTCTACGAGCAGCCGACACGTCGCGTGGTTGGAGTCATTCCGCAGATTCCAGTAAGGTTGATCGAAGCCTCAGTACTGTCAGTCTGGGGCCAGCAATGGCCGCGACTACGGCGATCCTTCAAGTTCTGCATGGCCACGGGATCTGATCGGCTGATCGAACGCTCACCTTTCTTTGACCTGCAGTTGATCCCTGAATCAGAGCAAGGACACAAAAGCCGATTTCAGGGCACGGTGTTCATCGATGACAAGTCTGCGCCGCAGGGTAGTGAATGGATATTCCATGTGCTTGAGGATCTGAGGCACCCCTACGTAAGTGGTCTTCGCGAATTCTTGACCACAGTTGGCAGCTCGGCAATGAAAGGCCGCGCCTCATTTATCCCACTGGTCAAGTTACACCAGCAACTATCTACCCAGGAGATCACAGTAGAGGCTGCACACAGTGCGCTGCATGCGATGAATATCGAATTGGATGGGAGGTCAGTTAACGCAGCTGCCATGCTGACGCGTGTTTGCGCATCGAGCATCGAGTGCATGGACGAGGACATGCAAGATTACGTCCTTTCTCATCTCGATCTACTGTCGCCAGCGGACTTTTCTTCCCTCGCCATCAGGATCGGGGAAACGGTATGGAACCAATCAATCGCGAGATTTTTGGCACTTTTAGAGAAAGGCGGCCGATCTCGCCAAACTGCGATTGAGATCATTCGCAAGCTAGTTGCGCACGATCTAGTAAATCTCCTGTCCCAGGCTCCTGACCTTGTTCGAGATGTTCTACACGAGCGCCCCGATCTCGTGCGAGATGCCGCTCTGTGGTCCTCTAGTGAAGAAGTTATTGAAGGCGCACTTAGCCTACTGAATGAGGATGATCATGACCTGCCGATGGTGCTGCAGGCGATACTCTCAGTTGACTCTGCGGGCTTGCGAAGAAGATGCAAGCAGCGGTTTGCACCTGCACTGCTATGGGAAGGGGTTGTGCTAGCCGCGGAAGCACAGATGCCATCGTTGAGTACAGCTCTTCAAGTATGGATTGCTGCGTTGGCGATCGACACCGAGGCGCTCGCTGAGGCCCTTGTGAGTGCGAATCTTCGTTCGAGAGCTCTGTTGTCGGTCATTGCTCGATCAGTGAGTCCCGATGCTGTTCCCAATGCGTATGGAGACGATCCATGGTTTATCGCTTGGCGTCATTCCAGTGGAGATCTAGATCGCGAAGCCAGCATCTACCTCGATAGCTATTTCTTTGCGCGCGCGCTGGGAACTGTGTCGCGCAGTTGCGCAGAGTTGGTTGAAGTATCTTTTCATGAGGTCTATAAGGCTGCAGAGCAGAACGCAATGACAACCTCTGCTTGGTCATTGATTGAGGGCAAGTTGCCTCAGCCTGGCTTTTGGGAGAGCTGGGATCGATGCAAACAGCTATGTTATGGGGTTGCACAGCTCTACGTGCGTCGTCGTCTTCCGGCCAGTTCATTCGCTTTGCTAGGGCCTCGCAATGATGTATTTCAGGTGCTGGTGCGTGCGGCGTCGAAGGAGTGGAACGGTAGAGATTACCTTAGGGCAGTTGGCTACGCCCTGACATCGATTCAAGGCAGCTCAGCGCAGGAGCGCATCAGGATTGTCGACAAGCAGCTAGATTCATGGATATGAGATGGCGAGCCTTCTCGAGAGATGCTGCCGATTTCCAGCTTGTCCGAACGTTGTGATAGAGCTGGATCCTTTAGGAGTCGGCGAAACGGGAAGATCGTGCAACTCCGAGACCACCGTCTTTGCACTGAACTGACTCGCAGCCGCGTTGAAGTGGCCTCTGCGTTTTTGAGTTCAGCAGGATTGCCGAACCAGCTTGACTTCTTTCCTGCCAACAAATGACCTCACTTGATATCTCAGAGTTCAAGAGCAACGGATACGTGGTTTTTCCGCCCAATGAGCGAATGGAGAGTTGGTTGGAGTCCGCACATATAGAGGCGGGACGTCTGATGCCGAGCCAGCCACCTGTCTCCTGCTGGTTGAGTTGCCATTGCTTCGGCACAGCATTGCCGATAAACCCACGACTTCAGGATCTTCTGTCTGAGTTGCTTCATAAACCTAGCGCAATGCTAGAAAAAAACCAGCTGTCAGTTCTTTACCCCGGATATCACCATGAACGTCAAAATCGGCATGTTGATGGGGCGCAGCACGGCATCTTTTGGCATGCCCTTCTCGTAGGGGTGCTACTGGACGAATTACCTTCAGATCGAATCGACCGCGGGAATCCGCTTGTGTGGCCAGGCTCTCACCTAACAACGCAGGCAGAACTTAGTCAACTGGGCCCGAATCCAACTCGCGAGAAGATCCGTGAAATTATTGATGGAATTTCAAGGAAGACTGTTGGCGATGGAGTCCCTATCTCTGGAGCGCCAGGAACGATGTTCTTGTTGGATCATGCGTTGGTCCATGGCATGGCTGACCAGGCAATCCAAGGGTTTGAGAGGCGCGTGGCGTACTACCGCATCGGCAACCGCACAGAGGAGCCTTCTGAAATCGTAGATCGGCGGCACTTCTTCAAGTAAGAGCGACGCCCGCATAGAGAATAATCCTTCTCAATAGAGACGCACTGTAGCCTTGTCTGAAGAAGCTCCAAGGGAGGATGCAGGTGCTGCGCTCATTCGATGAATGCATTACCGAATGCTTGTGTCACTGTCGACCCAGCACAAAGTACGTCACCATGAAAAAAGTCAGCATCGCGACCGGTATTGTTGGATTGCTTAGTGCCATCCTCGCGCTATTCCATTCGCTGTTTGAGGGGGAAAGCACGCGCTCAGCACGGGCACCCGTGGCCATTTCAGTCGGCAACAACAGCGATCGGATGAGCGGAGTGACAGCCGTCAACGATGCAGGGGTGGTCAATGTTTCTAACAACTTCTTCGCAGGGAGCGGCGAGGGAGAAAAGCTGCAGAAGGTTAGCTCTGCCCTCGTGGGCAGATGGAAGGGAACCACCCGTCAGGTCCTGCCCGACGCTGAGCTCACGACCGACGGCCATATGCAGTTTCAGCAGAATGGTGCCTTCAGTTTCAGCGGCGAGTTCGTCATGCATTCACGCCGAGCCTCCGGAGAAATCGAGTCTGTTGTCTGGACGGTGGCGGAAACTGGCACTTGGAGCGCTCCCTCTGACAGCACCATCTCACTCGTAGCGACTGATTTGAAATCTCTCCGAACGGTGCTGCACCTGCGCGATAAGACCTCCATGGATATCGAAAGCGATGTCGCATTTGCCCCTCCGGGCATGCCAGCTGCGCCACGCTATCGTCTCGAAGACTTCCTTCCCAAAGGGGCCTCGCAGGAATATCTGATCAGCGAGTTGACACCAACGACTCTGCGTGCAACGGGGAAAGACATACGCGGCGTTCAAGTGGAAGTTGTCGCTGTCCGGCAACCCTAGGCAGTGACCGACTCGGGGCGTGATTCTCCTGCCGGAATTTCGTGGCAGCCCGAGTGCTCTGCTCATCAAAGCCGCTCTCAGCTCGACACAACACTTCAACCAGCGTCACAACCTAGCATCTGCCTCCAGGTCTTCCTCTGCTCTGGCCAACTGCAGCCAAGACTGGGCCGCGGGACGTAGCCAGATGCCGATGAGCAACGAGCCGACGGTTCGGCGACCGTCGCCGTCTAACCCGGAGAGGAGACGGACTCTCGTAAGCTCGCAAAATACTGCGTTGGAGACTTTCCTAAAGCCTTCTTGAACATCGTGATAAACGCTATTACCGACTCGTAACCCTATATAGCGCGTATAAACAAGAAGAACTATTGGAGGGGCTATGGCTGGATTTTTCGCGGCACATCGCGACGCATTGAACCTAGCAAAGCAGGGCTCAACGCCGAATCAAGGTTTCAGACTCGGGCAACTTGGCGCGCTTCATGCGGTTCTTGCCCACGCCACCATTCACGATGACCCAGCCATCGTGTGTCTGCCTACTGGCTACGGAAAGACGTCGTTGATGATGGCCTTGCCGCTGCTCACAGGCGCGCAGCGTGTTCTCATCGTTGAGCCCTCCGACGCGCTGCGTAAACAAGTCACCTCTCATTTTCGCGAGCTCTCCACGCTTCGAAGAATCGGTGCCATTCCCGCGGAGCTTCCAAATCCAATGGTCGCCAGGCTCGAAGGGCGGCCTGAAGATGCTGCCGCGTGGGAGCAGCTTGCTGAACAGGACGTTGTAGTCTCGACGCCGTCAAGCGCTTCTCCCTCCTTGGCACCAGGTGCGCGCGAAGATCTGTTCGACCTCATCGTTTTTGATGAGGCTCACCATGCCCCTGCAGATACGTGGGCCGCCTTCTTGGCGCATTTCAAGGGCGCTCGATTCCTCTTTCTCACGGCAACACCATTCAGGCGTGACGGCCGCGTTATTCCGGGAAAATTGGTCTATCGCTACCCAGCGACACGTGCGGTTGACGAAGGCGCTTTCCGTCCAGTGTCGTTCCGCGCCGCTCCGGTTGTTGACCCCCTCAACGACGCTGAGATTGATCGATCCATCGCTGTGACTGCCGTCGCTCAATTGGAAGCCGATGCGCAACAGGGGAAGGACCATCGATTGTTTGTTCGAGCGGCGAATATCAAAGCCGCGCGGGAGCTTGTACCAATCTATCGCGGCCTTGGGGTCGCGGTCGAAGCCATCGACAGCAAAGTCGGCAAGCGAAAGCAGGACGAATACGAGAAGAAGCTTCTGTCTGGAGAGCTGCAAGGAATTGTGTGCGTCGACATGTTTGGCGAGGGGTACGATTTTCCGAAGTTGAAGGTCGCCGCCTTGCACGCGCCTCACCGCTCCCTGGTGCCGACGATTCAGTTCATAGGACGCTTTGCTCGAAGCGACGACACAACCGGAGATGCAACGCTGATCGCACCTCTCGCGCGTATTGTTGACGCTCCAAATGCGCTGTTGAAAGAAGGCGTTGACCTTGCCCTCATGATTGACAACGCGGCTCAAGAAGAACTTGAAGGAAATGCGGAGGAGCAGGCAGTTCTTGAGCGATTCTCCGTGAGCAAGATCGCAGAATCCGACTACGACGCGGTGTCTCCGCTCGTCCTTCAGCTCTATGCGCACGTTCGCGTCTTTCGTTGCTCAGAGGCCCCCGACTTCTCGAAGATTGGCGATACGGTGGGCAAGGCACTACGTGCCGTCAAGCAATGGGTAACGGAGGACGGAACAGTCAGCCTTGTGCTGACGGTCGATGAGAATCCGCCCAAGTGGGCGACTTCTGACGTGTTGATGAACATCCGGCACGACGCATTCTTGTTGATGTATTTCCCAGCCGGCGGGCTCTGCTACATCGGGTCAACAAGGCGAACCGAGAAAATCTATCAAGGCCTCATGAACGAAGTCTGTGAAAGCTCGCGACCCCTGAGCTACGAGGAAACTAGTCGAGCTCGAGCTGGCCTGGATGAGGTGCGCTTTTACAACGTCGGATTGAAGAACACCACTTTCAATTCTCAAGGTGAGACGTATCGGACCCTCACGGGGCCCGCCGCGGAACGTGCGGTCACGGCTGGAGATGGCAGAGCCTATTCGCAGGGGCACTTCTTCGGCAGCGGCATGGCCGGCAACGAAAAGGAGACCATCGGCGCAAGTAGCAGTTCGCGCATATGGAGCAATCAGAATCTCTCGGTGTCCGAATTTATGGATTGGGTCGAGCGGATGAATGCTCGGCTTGTTGGGAACGCCCCGTTCGCCCAAACGCAACTGGACATCGTGCGCGCTGCAACGCAACTGCGAGAAATTCCCCAAGTGGTCATTGCGGGGAGCTGGTCCAAAGCCGGGTTCAAGACGAATCCGCGCATACGGTACTGGCGGGCCGGGGGCGATGCTTCCTACAAGAGACTCACTGACTGCGAGTTGGCTGAGTTCGTCCCTTTGCCGGCGGAAGGAAGAATGGACTTCAAGGTCATCCATGAAGAAGACTCCATCCTCATGCGATTCTCGATCCAGAACGGACCAATGGTCTCTCTCCTGGACGAGGTGATAGCCATCCAGGTCGAGTCGGCAATCGACGATTGGATGCCGCTCGACGAATGGCTGCGAGAGCATCCGCCGGTTTTTTATGCGGCCGACAAGTCCTCGTTTGAGGGAATGAATCTTATGGCTGCACCGCAAATTCAAGCGGCGGCATTGACGCCTGGAGATGCAGAGTTCATTGACTGGAACGGGTGCTCCATCGGAGTCGAGTTTGTACCCAACGATGGAACGGCTGACGCGGCGCGGAAGCGTGCAGCGCTCGCTGGCCAAACCACGGTTCAAGAGCATCTGGAGCAGCACTTGCGGGCTGTACCGGGTCTGGTGGCTCTGTTCTACGATCATCGCTCTGGAGAGGCTGCGGACTACATTGCCGTGACCGTCTCAGCTGAGGGAGATGTTGATATCGCTCTCTATCACTGCAAAGGAGCCGGCGGCGCTCCGACCGGAGGGCGAGTCGGTGATGTATACGAAGTCGCCGGCCAACTGGTCAAATCGGTGTACTACTGTGATGTAGCCACGCTGTTGGCTCATATGCGGGACCGTATGCATCAGCGACACCGGTTTCCCTCTAGCTTCGTTGTCGGAAATCTCCCGGAACTTGCTCAACTGCTGCAAGATACGGTGGCCACAAAACGAAGCTTTACCGTTGTTGGAGTGCAACCGGGCATAAGTCGCGAGGCGGTCGACGCTCATTTGGCTGACCTGATGATGTTCGGGGTTGATTATGCGAAGCGAGGTGGCGTAGCCAGGGCTTATTGGCTTGTCAGTGAGTGACATCAAGGCGTCTTCAACCTCGGCTCTCGGTCGGGGCCTACCGGTTTCTCGGGTGGGCCCGGTCGGTGCGCTCAACTTGCTTGTCACATGTCGCGTCGCGCGTCCTCCCCAAGTCGGGCGACGTGCGAAATCTGATCGTCTAATTGTGACTGCGCCGGCGAAGACTGCACTTCACGCAGCTCGGCTCTCCCATCGTCGATGAGTTACGTCTGGAACCTTCGCCTTCCGTCTACGCCATCGAAATGTTTTGAACTCTATTTCTTCATGCCCGGTAAAGTGCCGAGCAGTTTTTTGAACTCTATTTGTTTGTTTTGAACTCTATTAGCTTCGACCACACCCGCTTCGATGCCGCCATCGTCGATCTCGACGGCACCATGGTCGACACCCTCGGCGATTTCGCGGTGTCGCTCAACCACATGCTTGACGACCTTTCGCTGCCGCCAGTGGCGCCGGCCGCCATCGAAAGGATGGTGGGAAAGGGCTCCGAGCACCTGATTCTTTCCGCGCTCGCGCACGTGATGTCATCCGGCGGCGCGGTGCCTCAGGGTGCCGATGCAGAGCTGCTGCATGCGCGCGCACAGGCGCTTTTCGACCGGGCCTGGGAACGCTACCAGCACCACTATCTCGCCATCAACGGACAGCATTCGGCGGTGTATCCGGGCGTGGTCGAGGGTTTGAAGGCGCTGCGCTCGCGTGGCCTGCGCTTGGCTTGCCTCACCAACAAGCCGAGCTCGTTCGCCAAGCCGCTGCTGGCTGCGAAGGGGCTCGACGGCTTCTTCGACTTCGCCTTCGGCGGCGATGCCTTCGCGCGCAAGAAGCCCGACCCGCTGCCGCTCCTGAAGGCCTGTGAGGCGCTGGGCACCGTTCCCGCCCGCACACTGATGATCGGCGACTCGAGCAACGACGCCAAGGCCGCGCGCGCCGCTGGCTGCCCGGTGGTGCTCGTGACCTACGGCTACAACCATGGCGAGCCGATACGCGGCGTCGATGCCGACGGCTTCCTGGATTCGCTCGCCGAAATCGACCAAGCCATTTCCTGACGGCGCTGCGGCTACTTGCCGAGCAGCGCGTCCTTGAGCTTCCAGTCGGCCGGCGCCGGCCCGAGCCAGATGCGCAGCAGCGCGTTGAAGAACGCCGGCTCCTTCACCGGATCGGGCTGCGGCACGCCGCGCACGGTTACCAGCGTGCCCGTGCCGGGCAGCCAGTCGATGGTGAAGGTGTCGCCGGCCCTGAGCTGCTTCTGGTCGGAGAACATCTGGCCCATGCGCAGCAGCCCCGGAATGAGGTTGACCATCTCGCTCTTCGGCGAGTTTTCTTCCACCCCCTTGGTGAAGAACCTGCCCAGCTCGTCGGCATCGATGTCGCGCAGCATGGTGATGGCCACGCGCTTGGGCCCGGGCGCGGCCAGCGCCTCTTCGGGCGTGGAGACTTTCTTTCCGACGTACAGCCCCGCCGCATACACCTTGAAGATGGCCTTGTAGCGCACCCCCGCGCCGTTGAGCTGCAAGGTGCTGCCACGCAGGTCGAGGGTGTCGTTCAGCTTGACGCCGGCCACGTCGACCTGGGCGGCCGAGGCGCCCAGCGCGAACCAGGCGCAGGCCAGCACGGCCAGGCGGGAGAACAGGGGCGGGAGCGAAAGAGCAGGCACGCGGCTTCCTTGATTTGCGAACGATCGTTCGAATGTATCTTTTCGTTTTACTGGCGGCCCTCGGGGGAACCCTGAAGGCGCTGGCTGCACCCGGCGGCGTTTTCGTGGGCTAAACTCCACGCTCCATGTTCGTTCATCACATCATTCAAACAGGTGAAGGCAGCCGGGGAGCCTGGCCCTGGCGTCGCCATACTTCGCTGACTGTTTGATTGCACGGCGCACGCCGTGCGCCCGCGGTACCGGATCGCTTTTCTCGACTCCGGGCCACACCAGTGAATGACCTTGCCACCGGCCAAGAAGCGCCGGCCGGCAACTGGAGAACGAATCCGTGATCACCGAACTTGAATTCAAGAGCCTCAGCGCCCAGGGCTACAACCGCATTCCGCTGATGGCTGAGGCCTTTGCCGACCTCGAAACGCCTCTTTCCCTCTATTTGAAGCTCGCTCATTCGCAAGGCGGCGGCAAGCACAGCTTTTTGCTCGAATCGGTGGTGGGCGGCGAGCGCTTCGGGCGCTACAGCTTCATCGGCCTGCCGGCGCGTACGCTGTTGCGCGCCAGCGGCTTCGGATCGGAGGCGGTGACCGAGGTGGTGACCGACGGCCAGGTCGTCGAGACCGCCTCGGGCAATCCGCTCGATTTCGTCGCCGAGTACCAGAAGCGCTTCAAGGTGGCGCTGCGGCCCGGCCTGCCGCGCTTTTGCGGCGGCCTCGCGGGGTACTTCGGCTACGACACGGTGCGCCACATCGAACGCAAGCTCGAAAAGAGCTGCCCGCCCGACACGCTGGGCTGCCCCGACATCCTGCTGCTGCAGTGCGAAGAGCTGGCCGTCATCGACAACCTCTCGGGCAAGCTCTACCTGATCGTCTATGCCGATCCGAAGCAGCCCGAGGCCTACGCGGCGGGCAAGCGCCGCCTGCGCGAGCTCAAGGAAAAGCTCAAGTATTCGGTGAGCGCGCCCGTCGTGAAGCCCACGCAGCCGCATCCGCCCGAGCGCAGCTTTGCCAAGGCCGACTACCTGGCGGCCGTGGAGCGCGCCAAGGACATGATCGCCGCCGGCGACTTCATGCAGGTGCAGGTGGGCCAGCGCATCAGCAAGCGCTATACCGAGTCGCCGCTGTCGCTGTACCGCGCGCTGCGCTCGCTCAATCCCTCGCCCTACATGTACTACTACCACCTGGGCGATTTCCACGTGGTGGGCGCTTCGCCCGAGATCCTGGTGCGCCAGGAGAACACGGGCGACGGCGAACAGAAGATCACCATCCGCCCGCTGGCCGGCACGCGCCCGCGCGGCGCTTCGCTCGAACTCGACAAGGCGGCCGAGGAAGAGCTCATCAACGACCCGAAGGAGCGCGCCGAGCACGTGATGCTG
>Ga0307514_10003469_pt1 | contig 15130 bp, 14 predicted proteins | sample 16_EM_MG_FD_203088 | JGI IMG/M metagenome (GOLD analysis project Ga0307514, IMG submission 203088) | Populus trichocarpa ectomycorrhiza microbial communities from riparian zone in the Pacific Northwest, United States - 16_EM | ecosystem: Host-associated > Plants > Roots > Unclassified | place...
CCATCCGTCGTTGGTGCCAAAGCCATCGCCTTCGATTTGAACATGTTGCAATCCCCAATGAATGTCTTGGATAGAGCAGGTGAAATTAACTTCGTTGTCAAAATTGGAGATTTCACCTGCTGCCGAGCTCGTTAAATCTAGGGATCTCAGGAACTTGGAGACAAGACTTCTAACCTCTGGAGAGGCAGAGTACCGAGTCGCCGGGATATATAAAATAGAGGCCTTGTATCCGTAGTTTTCAACAGTGACAGGTTTCGTTCATATCATGAGGGCGATTATGATCCTCCATATCTGAAGCAAATACACTGCTGTCGGTCGCAAAGAAATCGTCATGTTCTTCTGGATGTACCCCATCATAGAGCTCCTTGCTATCTTCCTCGATTCTGCCATTATTCCTACCGGGAGACATTCCCTGTTCGTTTTTTCTTTCCTGATTTTGCTTTCGAAGACGCTGAGAATTGGAAGCGGTTCACACCAGTCTTGTGGCTGCCACATATTGTTGTTTACTTATCGATGGATTTGTGGGCTTCCAGTTCACGGAAGACGGAACCCCTCTCTCGTTATGGGTGCGTAACTTTTGTCTAATCTAACCTAACGACTGCTGACCTATATTCTACTTGCAGTTCCTCCGCATCTTGTGCCTCGTTTTCTTCGGTGTTTCCTTCTTCGTTGCTATTGGCACCTTTAATTAAGCTTCTCCTATGTCTCTTGCAATATCATACCAGGGCATCCATTCTTTGGATTGACTAACGGAAGATCAGACGAGGATCAAAACGAATAGTTGTAAAACACAAGCACCATAGTCATACAGGTCTTTGATAACTTGAGAGAAGTTTCTTGGTTTCTTCGTGCAGGTTCGAAATAGCAATTCGAGCTGCGAGGACGGCATAGTCGGATTGCTTTGTTGTCAGGTAGGCGGCAGTCCTCCGCAGCAAGATTCTAAAATAATTTGAAAAAAATCAACTTGAGAGCAATCGCGAAACACTTATGTCGAGTTCGACGGTCGTAACGCCTTGATATACTCCAGCGACAACTTTCTGTGCGACACTTCATAATGAGCATAAATGTTGAGGATAATAGTCATGTGGCTTACTCTACAGGGTCCACGTAGTGCAAATCCAGGCCATAAGAAAGTTTCTCAATCAGGGCAGTGATCTTAAAGCGAAGCATGTCCATTATCAGCACCTAATCAGTCGAGCTGTGATACCAAACTCAGCTTGTCAAATTGGACGCGTTCCTTGCGCCTATGACAAACTAATCAGTACAGAATACTACCGATATATGATGGTACACCGAGGTGATAGGGCGATCGTGCAGATGTAAGAACGACCATACATTGTGTTGAAGCGACTTGAGGAAGCCAACACGGGGTGCTACTACTTTGCACCATCCTGCCACAACTCCTTCCATTCCGGTCGCTTCGATTGAGACCAACGAGTGGTCGGGCTAAGTGATGGATTTTTCCGAGATGGGGCCGGTGACTCGATGATCGTCTCGTTCTTGAGCATTGAAGAGACGATAGAATGTGCGATTGAACGACGCGTTGAAAAGAGCTGTTTCGTCAACAGAGGAACATAGTTGGGTATAGCAAGAAGTGTCAACACAGATTGGTAAGAATTATTAGGAGCAACCAGGAGTGCGGCAAGATTGGAGGCGGTTTGTTGGGTATGGAGGTCTGGGCTAGAAAAATCTCTGAAGTTAATTATGGGCAGCGGTAGAAAACTTGTTCATCTTCCACCTGTCAGAAAAGCCCTTAATCTTTTCGGCAGCAAAGCCAAGAATTTGATCGACGTATTCCAGACGGTCTGGATAACAACTTAGTGATAGGTTCGTAAGAGACACGAGGAGGGCGGTGACATCTTGTATCGACAGGTCAGGCCGGGCCTATTATTTGAACACTTTATAAGAACAATCGGTTCCATTACGAACCGGAAGGAACAAATTCAACGACTTGTTTCCAAAACACCTCAAACAACTGTACATTTTCGGGAACCCCACTAAACTTCTTAACTGGCCCGTGCTCCTTCTCCTTCTCCCTCCCCTTTGATCCGACTGACTCCTCAACCACAGTTTCACTTGTAGGTGACTCTGGGACATGAGCCATCTCCGACTCACCCAACGAGACCACCGATGCCTCATTGACTGGAGATTGTGGGGTGCCCCATGTGTCAACTTCTGACGCGATACTAGGTGAAGTTGGAGGGGACGAGGTAGAGCAGTGAACTCCATTTTCTCTTGCTTTGGCCTTCTGCGTTTTCACTTTTTCTGCGAGACATCGTGCGGCGGCTTCTTCTTGCCGTTTGGTCTCTTCTGGGTCTTCGCTGCTTCTCGAGCTGCATAGGCAGCAAGGCGGTCGATGAGCGCAATAACGATCTGCTTAATGTTAACATTAGGATGGAGGTGAGCCGTGGCAGACGGGAAAACTCCGAGCGTGTGTAGACGGAATTCGGCAGTGAAGACCTGTAAGATAAGATTAGAAAAAGGAAAACTAAAGAAGGACGAATCGTACCTGAATAACCACTTCCATCAAATACTCCTGGGCGATGACGTCTTTGCAATTAACAGCTTGCTCTAAAATACTAGGTAGGATCGTCTTCTGATAATCTCCAAATCAACTCCGTCCAGTTGGCTAAGCCTGACAAGGTTGGTGCCAACGAGAATGCGAAATTCGCGACGTTCCTTTTCACGCTTTTCGCGGTCTCTCGAATGGCCTTGATGCTGGAGGCGTACCCAAAGCTTGTTCATCTCAATGAAGTTGGTGAGGACGAAAGTAATCGAATCTTGCAAATTTCCGGCAGGGCCAGATGGCAAATTTTGAACAAATGAACGAGGGATGGAACGTCATGAACTATACCCTGAATCAACATGCACAGGCAAATGATCCCTTGTCTGTCTGCTGAGATAGTGTCTCAAGAATAGACCGCGAATAGGATTCAAAAAACCCCTCGACATCTCCATCATATCCTTCATGACCTTCTTCACTGGGGCATCTGGAATTGACATATACACCGAACCGACGTTGATCATAAGATACAAACGAGGAACAATATTGCCGGCATATTGTACCAGCTCGTAGAGGTCAGCTAAGTGATGCCGGGACTGGGTGTGCGCCTCATAAAGATAGTTGGTGAGATGTCTCAATGCGTCAAATATAGCCATATCTGCAGAAATAATGGGCAAACGAAACGCAAAAGAAGTACACACAAAGTTCATAATACTATTTCGGCGACAACGGCGACGTGCGAAGTTCCGCAAGCATCAAACTAGCGCCCTTTAAAGCATCCATAAGTTGACCCAACTCCTGAATTTTTTTCAATTGCGAAAGTCGTTGAATAGACAAAAGACTTACAAAGTGCCGTTTCATTTGTTGGACCTGGATTTTGACCGTGTTAGCCGTAAAGACGAAGGTGCCAAAGCCCAACTTTTGAGTGCAGCAAGGTTCTCAGATTCGTGAGAGCCAAGTTGTGTACGGAAGCGGTTTAAAAATCGATCGCGCTCTGCGATGTCGCCCTTGAGAGTTGATGTCTTCTGAAATACAATGTTCAGAGAGGGAGAAAGAAAAAATGACATGCGATACCTACCCTTCCTCCGAATCCTGAAATTTCTTGCACTGATTTGCACTGATTCTGTTCCTCAACTGCCTCTTTTCCTTCCTTGTCATCTTGGAAGACTCTGGGGGAAAGACACCGGTCCTGGGGTAGTTCCCCATTGTTATCGTCGTCGATATCGGAGACATTTCACTGAGTGCCCTCTTGGACGGTGTCAGGATTGTACCCGAAAACGAAGGCTTTGGGGCTTTGGGATGGTAGAGAGGCCAACATGTAAGCAGAAGAGGAGGCAACGTTCGTGTTTCTGACATATGTTTGGTTACGGCGGTCTTTTTGGCTGCAGCAACGCCGGAGGAGACGAGAGCGTGAGGGGGATTTTCCCGTTCTTTTGTGAGTGGAGGGGAGGAGAGATTTCTCGACGATGCCACTGGATAGGACGGTGCCTTTGTGGGATTTGTGGGTGGTGGTGGTGGTTGTGGCGGGTTTAGCTGAGGCAGAGAGAGTTGACTGTAGAGGATGAGATTGGGATGGTCGTTGCCAGTTTTTGTTGTTACTGTGATGAAGGGGGTTGAGGGTTGAGGTCGAGGTTGGATTCAGCTTGTCGCCCTGGTGCTACTGCGGAAGGGGTGTCGACGAGCTGTGGGTCGATGTAGATGGACTGGTTTATGGGGTCAACATTGTTGATGAGGGCTGAAAGAGAAGACGAGGAGGCTGAGGAGAAAAAGCAGGGGAACCGGAGGGGAAAGTCGTTGATGTGGAGTTATTCAATGTCGAGGGTACTATGGGTTTAGCCGTAGGGGTTGAAGAAGTCCACACACCAAACCCCAGCGCAACTTTCCTAACCAAATTGAACAACAGGGTCTTAAAATAGGACATAAATGGCATCGACTGCAAGTTAGAACATCAGTTACGGTGCAAAAAAAAAGAGATACTGCGAGTTCTTACCGGACACCCTGTGTCCACACAATGAACCCCCTGCGCAACTTTCCTGGCCAAATTGAACAACGGGGTCTTGAAGTAAGACATAAACGGCATCAACTGTGAGTTAGAACGTCAGTTACGGTGCAAAAATGAAGGAGACATGGCGAGTTCTTACCAGACACCCTGTGTCCACACACCGAAGCCCCTCCGCAACTTTCCCGGCTAAATAGAGCAATGGGGTCTTGAAGTAAACGTTTAAATACTACGGAGGACGTTCTGTTGCCCCCAATGAACTTCGACACGGAAAGGACATGACCAACTGAACAACCGCTGGCGGAGCGGAACAATCTTCATTCCAACACCGACAGTGCAGGAACCCCGGTACACTCCAAGACTTCCGGAGTTGGTAGTTCAAGCCTTTGCCGTCATCGAGCGGAAGATTCTGGGCCTCTTCTGTGGCTTATAGTGCGCAATACAACACTATTCTTATTCATGCTTTTAGTCTAATGGTTTATAGGGGTCCGGCACTGTGAAAGGCTGACGTCTGGGAACCGCGGGGCGCATGTTCGATTCCACATGGGACCACAAACCCCCACCACTACCGGACAGGCTGCAGGGCCGAAAACTGGTTTTCTACCTACAGTAACCATCTCAAATCCCCTGTGCCCTAAGCTGAAGAGAAACCTTTTTTCAAAAAAAAAAAATAGTTCACCCCAGTGAGGGAGAGATATGTAAGCGGTCCTCATGGCCTCGCACACCGACTAGCCAGCCTGGAGATAGTGCTGTAATTTTGTTCTCGACTTTAGCCCTTATTGCTGGTAGTACCCTTTTTTTCTCCTTCAAGGCTTTCAGTGCGTTTTCAGACTCCCTTTGTCGCTTCCTCACGTTTACCTTGTCATCATACAGTGCCCCCTCCTCCTAAAACTATGTCAAAGGAATGGCAAGAGGCTTCGAACCAACGTGCGCAGGAAATGAAACTCAATTCTAGGAGTGGTCAGTTTTATCTTGTTTCCTGTTACTTAGCATCTCTCGTAGTCGCCGACTGACTGTCCTACTATTGGTAAATACTCAGTTCTCAGCATAATTGATACTGGCCTCATATTAGGCGCCGTATAACGGGTCACTATGATCACCGAGACGCCGAATCAAAACCTTCAAATTCGGCTTTCAAGAGTGGTTTTCTTCAAGAAGCAATCATGCGCGAAACACCTCTGGGGTTTCCTATCAGGGTGCTGGACTGTGTCTTCCACGGTTTTATTGAGGCCACTTGTGCATCCTTGACATAATTATCTCTAACTCTACTAATCCGATCACCAGTTATTTCCATAACAGCGCATGGTGAATTTATGAATGGCTTCCTCAATGTGGTTAACCGGGAATTGATGCTGTTGCCAACAGGATGTGGGTTTTCCATATAAGTTTTGGGCCTTCTATGTACTGAATTTTATCCAGCGGTTTTGTCTATCATAAGATACCAGCTGAACGCAAGTACTTGACTGATTTGTTGTCCGCCAGCCTTTCCGAGACCTGTCCCTCCATTACAGGGTAGTTGCTACCCTCCCTACTTGCTCCGACTCGAACCTTAATCACCACCACTATGACCTCAGCCTCCCAGTTCCCGAATGTCATCCGCACTGATTTCTGGTTCGCCCAAAATGCTCTCAAGGTCCACAAAAGACAGTTTGCGCAATATTTGGAAGTGTTTAGCGAACCGTCGCAGTCACCTAGGGGAGCATGAAATGGTGCACGCGGGAGGGAGGGAGGACTGGGACATGGAACAGGAGTGGGACAACCTGATTGACGGCTTTGCGGTGTTACAGGATTCCTCAAGCGATGTTTTTCATTTCCTCATCATGCTATACGACAGTGTGCGTTTTTTCTTCTTTTTCTTTTTCCTCACCAGCGTTCTTCATAGATATTTTACACCTTCGAACGCAACTGGGTGTAGACTCGGAAAACGATAAGGATCAAGTATTGCTTCTCAAGTCTGACACCCGTCATTTGATCTGTTTTCTTCTGTCTAACTGCATCAACAGCCTGCCGACGGCGGCTCGACGCAAATCGCAGGCAACCTCCAACCACCAAGAACACAGCACCGTTAATCTCCCTTCAATCGTACTCCCCCGATTGCATTGGTTTTCTTCTGATCAGTACAGGGAGGGTCCTTTCTCTTTTCAGGTTCCAATGCGATGAACGACGCAGAAGCAGGGTGAGACTGCTAGCGTACGGGGTACACCCTTTTTTAATCATTTTATAAAGTTACTAAATTGCTACTCACAGTGAGGGATGCGCACAGCAGCACAGCCGGACTTGGTGAAGTTATCCGAACGCCCACAAGCAAGGCATTGTCGAAGAGATGAGTCCGAAAAGTCCGCTAAGTACTTTGTAACCCACAACGGTGTCCCGAACTCAGATGCAGGTTAACCGACAGATGATAAGTGCGAACAGGAGACGACTCGTCCGGGTCTTGCCCTTGTGGAGGTCCTCCATAATCGTCGTGCCACGACTAGTTCATAATCTCTCTCCCCGACTTCCGCCTGCCCTTTCTCCCGATCCGATCCCACTCCTTACTGCTTCCCTTTCAGCGTTCGCCGTTTGCCCTTCTCCCTGATCTCTCTTACACTCTCTGTCGTAGACAACCATGACCTATATAATAATTGCTGTCTAGAACGCCGTAGCATTACTGAGAGCAATAAATTTAGTATTACTGCCAGCAATACATATAGCGCGGGCTCGATACCAAATAAAGTCGTTGGCACAGATTGATAAGAATTCCCAGTCATACCTACATGTATTTGTTTATTAATTTTACTTCAGTAGTCTACGCCCCTTCTATGGTCTTTGAATCGATAGCCTTGGCTTCAGTGGACTTGGAGTCAATCTCAGGCACTGGGTCTAACAATTTGATGATGTCAGAACCAGTGCCCTTAGCAGTAGACATGTCGGGCACAAAGTAAAGACATTGCCAGTTTGAAGAGCACCGATGGTTACGGACTAAAGCCAAAACATCAGCTAGGAGAAGTCAAATGTATCCAAGTTAAACATACCATGAGTCCGATAAGGAACTCGAAAGTGGACGAGAAACAAGAACCCAGAGATAGCATTTCCCCTCTCCCTTTCTCCTTCGCCGCCTCCATTTCCATTCAACGTTATTCTTGAAATTCTTGGTGAAGAACAAGCACCTCCCTTTGCGCTGCTCTCCGTTAGCGTTAGAAACAGATTAAACAGTTGAGCAAAAAAAAAATAACCTGCAACCACTGCAAGCAATACTTTAGCCTGCGCATGCTGTCTCCGCTGATGGCGGCACTTAATCCACCCGCTTCGAGCAGAACAGCTTGCCACCGACTTCTTTGTACTACTTGTTGTTCATTACCGATCCGCGATTGCGATGCGTGTGCGTTCGCTTGGGTAGGTGTGACTGATCGAATATCAAGGGGTGGAGGAGGTGGCGGCGTAACGAACGGACTAATCAGCCATTGGGTCAAGACGACAACCATACAACCAGAAACTAAAACTCACCCTCGAGCCAACTCGGAACGTTTCCACCGAACCGTCTAGAAGTCTTGTCTGAAGCTTTAGCTTTCCACGACAACTGTCTGGAACAGACGAAGAGGGTAGCCGTTCGGAAGGACTGCGGTATTTATCAAGCTTCCCAAATTTTGCAAATTTTGAAAAGAACAATTGGAAATTTGGACATGTGACCGGACATGACAAGTCGGGCCGCGACTGGACAGTTAATAGAAGCGAGTTAACTTTGTTCTGCATTGCGTACTCGCTGAATTCTGCTACCACTGTTGTTAAAACCAACCGAGGATTGGCCCCCTGCTCCCAGCAGCAACCTACACCGTCCGGCTGCATTGACGAGATTTCCGGTAATATTGTCACCGTTGACGCATAAAGATATGATATCGACCGATAGAAGATGGAGAATCCAGCCCACAGTGTATGCAAGAGACCAAAGCCTGGAGACAGCATGAACTCCGCTCGGGAGTTCAGCATGGTTGGATGGTGTGGAGTCAAGAGGGAAGGGGGGGAGGAGAAAACCGAGAGAATATTCTATCAAGCTTACAAGTGCAAGGAGGCGCGGGTTTCCCTAGCGTGGTTTCCACTGAAGCCTCCGCCTTCGCCTTATTTGGCAGACAATGCACCAATGAAGTTTACTTCGATGACCTTCAATATCTTTCCGATGTTTACAATCCTTTTATTGCCTCATTTGTGCAAACTGCAACAACCGATGTTCTCGTGCTGCTCGCCGAAAAAGTGCGAAATTCTTCCTTCTACACGTTTGGTATCGATGTGATTTCGTGGCTCTCTGGTGCGGTCCTTCGTCCTGATGTTTCTTATCTCGCTTCCGTCCCCGTGTCATTCCCTCCAATACCTCCTCGTCTGTCATGTTGCAAATTTCACTCCGGGAGGACTTCGAGGTCGTCTCGGTGGTGCGACGGGTCACTCGCAAGGAATCGTCTCCGCGGTGGTTATCTCCACACCCAGTCCGATGCTTTCCGTCACCGGTTTGGCCCTGAAAGATCTCGAAGTGCATATCACTAACACGAAAAAGGAGACCACAGGCCTGGTTTCTGCAATGCAAGTCTTTGAAGTGGTGCCGCCGCTGGTCTTTAGCCTTTGAGTGTAAGCCACAAGCCGCGCATCTGGAGCCATCATTTGAATGAGGAATCTTTTTTGGAAGATGGGCAATCACACGTACTGGAAGACCGTTGTGCAGGTACAGATAGAAAAGTACAGCGCGTGTCATCACATGCGACATGTGACCTGAACAGGAGAGCAAGTGACCTCGGCGATACGCTAGTTTATCGAGGCCGGCGATGAGCGACCTTGCTGCTGCAGGTTTACGGGGTCACCGTGACTTTCAGACAAGGATTGTCACACCGACATCTCTGTCCTTGCGACATCATTCAACGATTGAAATTCGACTCTTCGAGATGTGGTTCCATAGATACGTCAGTTAGCTATCCTGATATTAAATGTTTCCGATGCTTATCTTCATGTAGGTGATTGACCGGTGAATGACATTTACGGTCCGTCTATCGACGAACTAAGTCCCCAAATAGACGCCCGTCTATATAGTATAAGTTCCTGTCCGACTGATCCCCTTCTTGTCATCGACCATGGCTAACCGCAAGTCTGCTTCCAAGCCAGCCGCAGGAGGAGGGACATCTCTTTTTCCCAAACCTCAACCTCAGGCTGCAAATAAGAATCGATCTGCAAATACAAGCAATCGTGAGTTACTGCAGCTCTTTTATCCACCTTCCATCGCGCTAACCAGGCGCTATTGTGAAAGCGCCATCAAAGCCTCCAACATCATCGAACCAGCCATCTAGCTCCAATCCCCAGAACCGTAAGTCAATATCGCCCCCCTCCCAGAACACGGTAGACTGATATGCGTCGCTAGGTACTGCACCCAAACCCCTCAACCACAAGTCGTCGCAAACCCTTCATCAAATGGAACTAAATGTAAGCACTTAAGCCTCGACGCTGTCTACCAGCGCTGATATTCTTCACCTCAGCTCAAGGTATCGGTAACGGAACTCCTGTGCCAATGGCCTAGCTGGGATCTTTGGCGGAGGTAAGCATCGCAGAAATCTGGACTCGCCCACATGAGCTCCGTAGGCCTACGTAGGTCTACGCCGGTCCTGTTGGCAATGCCCGAATTCTGTGTATTCGAGTCTTAATATTTTTTCCTATCGCTAGCAGAAGCAACATCTGGACACAAAGCACCTCAAGATCGGTCTGCGCGTAAGTTTTTTTAAGAGCACACCTTTCTCTTTTTCCAGTAACAGTAAACTGAATCCTCAGCAGCCAAAGGTGGAAACGGGCCGAACAACATGCCTCAGAAGGCGCAAGGACGCGCGCCTGTCCCACATTGTGAGACTGACCTCGTTTTCACCCTCCAGTGAACTAAAGTTCCTTCATACAGCCAATGTTTCTCTGAAATCCCAGGCACCGAAACCGAAACCCGTCACTGGGGGTAAAGCCTGTCGCCCCGTTATCTTTACTCACGCTTATACAATCCAATAGATCACTCCCCGACCCAGAACTCTCGTGGTCATACTCAGAAATCGCAGAACCAAGCTCCGGCTCTGCAAAAACCGACAAACCCTGGGAAAAGTAACACTAGTCATCCATGATGTTTCATTCGTACTGAGGGATTTATTTAGACGCTACCAATGGTTCTCTGACTAACGCTCCTTTGCCTACCAAGAATGTGCCGTTGCCCCTGCCGGCGAAACCTCAGCCGAAACCGAAACATGGGGGTAAAATCTTGTCAGTCCGTTTCTTTACTCACTCTTATACAACCCAATAGGTCGCCATCAGGCCCCGAACCCAGTTCCTCCTGGCCCTTCTCAGACAGCACAGAACCAAGCTCTGACCCTACAGAAACCGATAATCTCCGGAAAACGTAAAGTTAATCATCCGTTACTAGCGAAGGGGTTAGGGTTAATGTCGTCTGGACGTGCGTTACCCCGCCGTTGATTTGCGTACGACCCAATCCTTACGTTGAATCTTCGCAGCGAAACATCTTTCGAGCCACCCTTTGACGTCGTCGCCCAGAAACGACAAACTGTTCCAAAGACTCCTGCCCCAAGCAACGTAAATGTTACTGATATTATTGACATCATATGGACTCAATCTTGTTTCTACACCAGCGTCCCAAAAGCCTCAGGCAACAGTCCCAACCCTGAGCCTTGGAGGGTTGTTGAACCAAATGTCATCTTTCTTCGGCCGGACTGTTGCGCCATCAAGACCTCCAGTTGACAAGCTACAAATAAACCAAAGAAGTGTAGGTGTACTCCCTCGCCTCTTGTTTCGCATATTTGATTTTGATCATTAGCACACAACGCCGCCCCTAAGCCATTGGGTTCCGCTCATCAAGATTCAAGTGTCAAATTTGAGCAAAGGTACAACCTTCTCAATCAAATTGTATTAGCATGAGCTGAAAATATTTCTCTTGAAAGGTCGTGACAAATCACCAGCGGGAAATGTAAAGAATGGACCGCATGACCAGTCGGGCAAATCGAATTCCACTTGCGGTCGCTTCCGCCCACGTAGCTGAACCCAGGGATTAGCAGCTAAAGGTACAACGTTGTCTCAGATGAGGAGCAATGGTAGAGGCGATTTTGTACCAATGCCTATTCGCGTACTCATTCCAACATTTTCAGTGAAGGACCGTCGACGCGAAGTGACGCTGAGTTGCTACAAGGTACCTCGAGCAGTCTCGCTTATTATTACCATCTGGACTAAGTTAAAAATGCCAGTCGTCTCGGAACGTGTCAAGCACCTCGCCCAGAAGTCGAGCCAGCGTCAGTCAGTTCAAGGCTCGTGTACAGTCAGAGTTGCCAAGAATACTTCTGCGCCGTGCAAAAAAATTTAAAGTCTGATTGAGCTCCAGCAAAGGTACATTTTTTCACGCACTCACCAGGTTATGCAGCGCTACAAACTATTACTACAAATAAATACAATTGTCGTCTTCGTCTCTCAACTCTGTAGGAACAAAAATATAGCTGCAAGAGTATTTAAAGTTTAGGAAGTCCGCCACCCTCGGCCTTAAACCACCCAGCTGCCTTGCCCTTCAACTCCTTAAGCGAGGCCTTGGGGAAAAAAAAGACATTTCCTATTCTTCCAGGAGTTACAGTGTCACCTTTGGCAGCAGGAAGAGCCTCCCATTTGCCGATGTGATGGTAAATTTGTCCTGCCATAAAAATCACCAAAGCCCCAGGGCCGTACCTCCAGAAAAAATCAGCATCAAGGAAATAAAATTAAAACTAAACAGAGCTAACGACAACTTAAGCCCGAGGTCTGGTAGGTAAAGTTCTCCTCCCCGGTATCGACCGCAATTGAAAATCGCAGTAGGACCATCGTCAAGGCCATCCTGGTGGGTATGGACTTGCAACTTCCATACAACAGCCCTCGCTATCCAAGGCCCTGGATCCGACGTAACCCAGACGCCAGCTTTGAAGGCTTCGGAATAGGTTTCGAAATAGTTGGGATAAGAAGCTTTGAAACAAGCAGAAAGGTATAGGGCGACGGGCTCCGAGGCTCGGTAGTAATGCTCGACCGCCATCAATCCTTTCCCAGACCTAAAGTTATCCGAGGAGAGGCTCATAGGATCTTTCTAAATGATTCTTTACTCAGATAAAGGAAGTGAATTCTGAAAAATGGACTAACCGAATGGCCTTGGGCAAACCAGCAATGAACTAGGTGCGTAACTCCTGTTCTTTCAAAAATAATTGCAGGATCTAGCAAGCCAGACAACCCGTCCACCCCTTCTCGAACGTACTCCGCAGACGAAGAGCTTGGGTAAGCCATAACGGCGTCGTCAGGGTGTCTGATATCTCGCTCTCTAGCCACAGGAGGCAGTTTGGAGTGGAGGTTCTGGGCCCCCTCGTGATAGCGAATGAGAGCGTTTTTCTGATTTTTAAAGCATTATCTCATGTAGAATGAAAATAAGTAGTTGCCTACTGGAATGCCATCCCACGCGACGGTCCATTTGTTCGACTTTCTTTTTCCATCTACGTCCTTCGCAGTTTGTCCGGAAGGGCCTGAGTAGTACTGATGCACGGTGAGAGTGATCAGAAAGCATCGCTCAAGCAAAACATACTGGGATGCTCGCCGCTGGGCGGCTTGAACTAGTCTTGGAAGTAGTGGATAGAAAGTTATGGGCAAAAACGGCGGCTAGAAGAAAGTTGTCTTCGTCCAAGAACCTACCAGAGCAAGCGTAGGCGGATTGGCCTTTCATTGCCTCTATCTTGATGTCAGCGTCTTTGATGTCAGCCTTGGAATTTCGCTTTCTCTCCCTTAAAGCAGACAGTTTGACGCCCTTGATTTTGAAGATAGGGGCATTTTGGGACCAAAGCTGAGCCACCTTTTCCGCAGAGGCAACAAAGTCTTCTAAGTTAGATTTGTCTGATCGATGGTCTTTTGATGGACCAGTGAAAGAGTTCAATTTCGAAGTGTTTGCAGGAGGAACGGGCGCATCGATCTGTACTCGGGCTTTCTTTCCAGTCTGCCGATGCTGATAGTCAGGTATGAAAAACAAGGATGGAAAGCTTACTCACTTTCACAGGGGAATTGGATCGCTTTCGTTTGCATTTCTTTGCCATCAGAGCTCGCGCAAGATCAACAGCGGTGTAAACATTTGGTTGCCTGGTCGCAAGCCACCGGACCAATCGGCGCGGCGTGTTTATACATAGACGCTGGGTTCTTTCTTTCCTTCCCTCAGTCGACGGCCTTCTTAAGCGGAGGCGTGCCGGAGCGGTACGAGTGGCGAAAAACGTTGCCTGCGGGGCTCTTCGTCTCTGCTTCAGTTCTCACAAGCAGGGATGCGTTTTTCGGTCACTTCGCTCGACAGTCAGTGCATTGAACCTCCGCGTCACTCCAGGAATTGGAGGAGACCTTGCTGGTCGCCGGCGGTAACGTCTGAGTTTGAAAACATAACTAGGCTGCTCGAACCTCCGTCCATCGGACGGCCAGTCATGCCCTCCTGGCATCTGATTGATAAACGGGTACTCATTGGATAATTTCGTCTTCACCACCCAACTTTCCCAACAACCGCGCATCTCTGATTTCATATCTATCTATTTTATCAGCAGCTCGCTTTGTAGACAGCAACGAGTAGTCCGCCGCCCTCGCCATCCCCCGGTAGGGGTAAATGGTCTGCTCGAATGGGCGGCGCCCTACGTCGCACTTCCACTCCTTTGAGTATCGCACGCCCTCCGACTCCTGACAAGTATGGTGAGACAAAGTCTCTGCGACGCGGCACTTCTGGAACCAGTCTCCGTGATGCCGCAGCAGCTGCAACTGTAGCCAGCCCGAGTCCCATCGCTGAGAGCCCTGCCTGAGAGGCAGCTGCAGTACAATCGGAAGCTCTCGGTCCTTCGCCTCTTGCGCAGCAAACAACTTCTAAAGATGCAGCAAAGCCAAATGACGGTGACTCGGCCCAACCCGCCGTCGAGGAGCAGACTAGCCCTGCTGGATACGTTCCTCCTCCCCTCGTCGACTCCTCTGCAGGTAACCCTGGAGCCTTCGCGGACGATCTCGAAGAACTTTCTCAACCCCAGGTCGTGCGCGATCCATACGCTCCCGTTGACGAAGAAACCAACCCGGCTGATGCCCCTGCGCATGAAGGATCGACCATCTTTCTTGGCCGAGATATTGCAGAGAGCTTGAAGTCGTACGAATCTTGCCGCGCAAGGCACTGCTGCAGAACGACATGCCCCTGCTGCTGGTCCTGGTTTCAGTACCGCAGTGACGCCGAGCTACGAGGTACCAACCCGCAACATCTGGGCCTCTGGAGGGGTGGAGACGACAATGCCCTTTCTCATTATCACGGTAGCAAAGCCTCAAGCATAAAACTACCAAACCCTCACGGTGGATCTTATGAAGACCCTTTCGCCGATCCCGCTGTTGTACCAACAATTCCCGGGCAACCTGAAGCACCTCGTGTTCCTCAGTGCGTGCGATATTCACAGAAACGAGATCTGTCATAATATTTCTCAAATATCTCTGCTTCCAGACCTCACATTTCGGAGCATCATCAACGAGGCCTCTCTGGAAACCACGGAGACCCGCATGCAAAGATTGTCATGCCATTGCCGCCGTTCAGTGAAGTTGTCGGACATCAATTAGTTCTTAACTGCGACTTT
>Ga0307514_10003470_pt1 | contig 15127 bp, 13 predicted proteins | sample 16_EM_MG_FD_203088 | JGI IMG/M metagenome (GOLD analysis project Ga0307514, IMG submission 203088) | Populus trichocarpa ectomycorrhiza microbial communities from riparian zone in the Pacific Northwest, United States - 16_EM | ecosystem: Host-associated > Plants > Roots > Unclassified | place...
CTCCCCCCTCCGAATCTCCGCCACCTTAATACACCCTTCCTTAACCATACCCCTCTCCAATAACCACTTCCTAATTGTTGCCTCACAACCCCCCGCCCCCAAGTTAGGGGTAATCCAGCCACCTTCCTCCTCCCTCCAGAAATACAACGTCGTGAACGTCCCCTCCATCACGCTCCCAAGCGGGTTATACATGATCACCTCATTATTTGACCCCGCGGACCCTAAAGGCGGGAGAGAACACCGCTTACGACAGAGATCGTAGTGTTGACGGGCAGTGGTTTTGTAGGATGTAAAGGGGGTGGGAATGGTATGGGTGGTGTCGACGTGAAGAGTCCAGGAAGGTACAGGCGTCGGCAGGGGTTGTTCTGAGTCGGGGGGGTATGGGAGGGACTCGGGGAAGAGTGTGGGAAGGGAGATGGAGGGAGTGGGAGCGGCGGTTATGGTGAATTTGGGGGACGCCGAGGAGGGGATCGGGAGGGTGACTCGGACCTAGAAGCTGTATGGTTAGCAAGGCAAATTGAGGTATTGAGGTTGCATGGGTACCCTCAACGGGCCCTCAACATCTACCCCACTACTCCTTATCCTCTCCACAATATCCCTCTCAAAGCCCTCCACACCCTCCAACCACGCAATTACTCCCCCCCACTTCCCCACCCCCTCCAAGGATGTCCCTCTCTGATTAAACCACCTCGCCGCATTCAACAGTCTCTCCCTATGATGACCAAGTAGGTAAAACGGTGCACCATATAAACAGTCGGGATGGTCTTTCAACACTGGATCCCACCGTAGTGAAGTCAAGAGGGAGAACGGAGACGCCCCGGCTATAATAGCGCTGTCAGTGGATCCCATCGGTGCTGGATATCCTGTGATGAGTAAGTGTTGCCAAGATTTGCAAGAGGATATTTTTCTGTTTACTTCTTTCAGCGTAGGCCAGGCACGACTACACTATACAACGATTTACCACACCAAAAAAAATAAATCGGTCTGGGCACGAGATCATATACAATGCTAATATTGAGAGGAAGCGATATATATTCCATCAATCATTTCTCCAGGGTTGTAGGTACTAAATGACGTCTATAATGCGCAGCGGGTGTGGCGTTCCGTTGTGCATCCTGCAAGCATTCTGGTGTGCACGGCCTTCTGCGTTCATTTTCGTATTTGATGCATATGTGTAACAGAAGCACTATGATACCAACGTTTTTTTTAATAAAAAATAATAATGATCACAGTAATGTAAAATCGGCCTCTCAATATTATAATCAACTCCCGAGCCCCCCCCAATCCGCACCTCAAACCGCCCCTCCTCCTATTTGATTCCACACACCCAAATCTGCAACGCGGGTCTCCACAATCTACGGTCTCCCTTGCCCCAATCTTCACCTTCTTGAACCCCTTCAACTCCTTAACTGGGGGTGACAACACTCGCAACCTTGCCATTCACATACAACTGCACAACCTCTGCTCCATCTACCATGCTCGTATTCTTGACCTTGGTCGAAGCTTTGATAATACCTGATGCGGTAGCATTGGTCTTGGAAAGCTTAAGATCAAAGTACTGGAACTGGGAGTATGACTTGCCATATCCGAATTGATATCTAGAAACCAATGTCCCGCTGGGGAAGGCATCTGCATCAACGCACCTCCTCCCTTCATGTAGTTGTAGGACGATGGCACAATGCCGATATCCCTAGGGAACGAAACAAACAGCCTCCTAGATAGATTATAACTCCCAAACAGCACATCTACAAGAGCATCTCCACCCTCCTCAAATAGTAGAACTGCTGCACCAAAGCACTAGCTTTCTCGCTGATCCAAGGTTCAGTGATTGGCTTTGCACTGGAGGGAACCACGACTGTAGGATTTCCAGTATTGGTAACTGCACGAGCGAGATCTGCGGTGAGGTAGGGGTTGTGGACACTCACAGGCCTTGGTCGTGGCCCGAGGGCGTGAGAGAGAGCCGGTCAAGAATCTTTGGATCAAGAGTACCATCAGCAATCAGCTCTGGAACTTTACGGTAGTTGGGCGACCCACCACCCATCTCCATATCATTACCAGCAACGAGGGTCAACATGGTTACTGCGCAAATAGCATGAGCTTGACGCTAGCACTAGCCGTTAACGTTTGATGATCCCTTCAGGGTAATAGAAAGTTTTCATCGGTAACGTGATACTTGTACCCCCACTCCCCCTTGTGGGTATCAGTGAGGAGGTGATGGTCGGCAGCCATTGGGACACCATCATAGGAATTGTAAGAACCCATGACACTCCATGCATCCATATCAATGATACTCCGCTTGAATACAGGGAGGTAACTACCCCAGAAAAAATTATTCAGTCTAGGATGCAATGAAATGTGATTACTTGCGTCCTCCTCAATTACCTCTCACCACCGCGTACCAGCGCAGTGTCAACCCCTGCTGAGGCGTGCCAAAGGCCGCAAAGTGCTTGACCATAGCAGAAGCCTTCCTGATCTTCTACAGACCCTCCACTGGGATATGCATCTTCCGAGTACATCCCCTCAACTCTTCCGAGCCTCAATTTTTGAGCAAGGCCAACCACAGAAGCGAACAAGCTGTTTACACCCAATGCAGCTGCTTCTTGGGCAATCACTTCCGCCATTTCTCCAATAAGCTACGCCAGAGCCAGTATAGAAAGCACCCCATTTGTATACCATATTGGCTTCCAATCCTGAAGCATTGAACACACCGGTCTCCTGATTCATCCAGTTTGGCGTATCGCCTTGTATGATCTGCTCAAGTGTATCCTCGATGGACAAAAGATCCGCAACCCTCGCTTCAACAGGAGCCTTTGGGCTCTTGTAGAGCGGAGTTGACGCAACAGTGCCTGAGGATGTTAGTGTCAGCACAGCTCGCACAACTGCCCTGGTGAGGTGAAGAATAGACGCCATATTGACCAGAGCTAATTGGGGAGAATTGTCAGTTGACGCAGCAGGGCAACAGAAATTTCTCCGCAGGCACAAGGGGCTGAAGGCCCGGAGGTGAGTGTTTGATTTGATCCACATCTGGGCTGATGGAAAGAACATTGCCACTGCAATATATATCATCTCTTTCCACAATGTCAAACCATCAGCATCTGTACCTTAACCAAGTCAGGATATGTATTTTACTACTTCTCTACACATGGTAGCCGTTGGTCCTGATACTGAGCCCACATGTATTATCGATCATATGCAACATATCTTGAGCCCCACAAGTCCTTTCAGACTCCAATCCCTATCTTCCATCCTTTAATACCTCATATATCAATGCTCACCCCAGGGCGGTACTTGCAGATGACTTTTATGTATACACTATAGCTCTCGTTTCAATTTGATCCTATTTGCATGATATTCGATTTTTTTTAACAATTAAATACATGCATCCCGGAAGTGCGCCAGATCCTGGTAGTGCGCCGGATGCCCGTCAACGATAAATTATTGTGGTGCATGAAGCTTGCAGCTGGCTAATTACCCAACCAGAATGCTACTACAAGCTTCATGCACCACAATAATTTATCGTTGTACCGAGTATAATGGATGGCCAAATATCCCACATCTAGTGTTTTGATATACCAAGTGTCTTAACTCAAGTCTGCCCACCAAACAGAGCCCCAAGAGCGGCCTAATTGAGAGGGTTTTTAAGTTTTTAATTCCTTCACGCTGTACAGAAGAATTATCTTGTATGGAAAGCACCCTTGTACTTAGGTCTGAGAGGACTGCCCGGTACTGTATCCATTACATTTGAGGAATCTTGGTGGAAGCTGGAGGTCCACTACATTGGCTTCCATTATATACAAGGCTAGGTAGGGACTCGGGCAGAAGCGACAGGGTATCTTTGGGAAAGATATATAGACCGTATCTACCCTAGAAAACCCGGGTATTGGCGCGTAGCCTATTTGCCAGAGCACAAGAATCAGTGTGCCTGTGACTTAGTCCTTGTGTAAAGAAATGCCTATGGTTCATCCCATTTCTGAGTCCCCAAAATGTGTGGATACAATGATATGGTATATGATGTCTATGTCCGCATAATCACCATAATCGATTATCACTCCCAAGACTCTCCAGTGGGCCTGACATGCTTCGCCAGTTACAGGGAAATTGCGCACCAACAACAGTCCTGTCATCGAACAAATGCTCGGAGTATAATGTCGTTGGATGTGCCTTGGCATGCTAACCTAACGGGGTAGCAGCACCTTTGGTTCCCAAATGGGGCAATCCACATTTCTTTGATTTCTTTTTTTCCTTCTCGTCCATGAAAACTTGGAATTACAAGTACGTCGTGCATCGACACACTTGGGCATTCCAAAGTTAGGTGCTCCCGTCGAGACACTTCCAAGTTTTCTGGGTTCCAACGCTGATCATTGAAATAACCTCAATGAAACCAAAATTACTTTACTGTGCCACTTCGAGAAATCGCAATTAATGAATCCAAAGAAACGATCTAAACTTTTTCTTGTCAGATGTCTCGGGTTTCTACATCCGTGCTATCAAGTGGCTACCTACGCACCAGGTGTTCAGTATCTATATATAGTACTACCATTTGGGGTTAAGTTGCCCCAAACAGATCACATTTTCATGAGTAGAAACGTAGATTTTGAAAAAACTATATATATACCTGAGTGAGACAAGCTGCACCAGTGACAGGCAGATTTGAAGCACATGATCAGTCTAACAGTTTCGGTGATATGTACCCTAGGTAGTCTACCTAGGTAGGTAGTATCGATATTGTACCCTGCCAGGGCTGCGGCTTGGGCTGAGACACCGCTTACTCTTGCTTTAACGGACGGCCCAGGGTTCCGGTGTAGAATATGGCACTAGCCGAGGTAGTTGGTCATTCACGTGTATGTCCTATGTACAGCTGTATCATAATTGCTATCTCAAAGTGAGGCCTAAGGTTGGGCTGTTCGGTACTTGAACATGGTACTTATAGCAAATGGGGTGTGTGTACGGAGTAGGTGGCTGCCAACTGGTAGGTCAATCGGTAAATTCTACCTTGCTCTTCATCTTTTCATTCGTCTGACCCATTCAAGCTAGGTACGTGATTTACTCACGCAAAAAAGTTGAACTTGCCATTCCCAATTTCTTAAACTACAGTAGTTTGTTATACGGCCCCCTAAAAAGTATTGATATTAGGAATTTCTCCAAGAGTCATGCTTCACCGGCCAGACTACATGGATTGTGTGTTATATATTAGGGTCTATGTACCCTTATTATATATATATATACCAGACCCCAACACCCTTAGCGTATCTCCCACAAGCACAAGCATAACCACCCATATCCATAGTCAACAAGGGGAGAGAAAAAAAGAAATCTAGCAGCCCGCGCTTCATTCCCATATCCTCCTTAATTCTTTAACAAAGCAGGAAAACACAATGGTGTAAAAGATCACTCGCTTGCTCGCTAAATATAAAAATAGAGAGAAATATGAGTCAAGAATCGAAGAATTGGCAAAAGGTAAGTACTGGGAAATGCAGAGTTTTTTGCCCGAGGACAGAGTGCGGAATGTTGAATCTAGTGGAAAGGATAAGCAGGTTTGAAACTTGATAACATTCAACGGGGTATCCTTCCAAACCAAACACAGGGGGGAAGGCGTATATGACAGTGTTCTGAGAAGGAAGTGTATGATGATATGCGCTGAGCGATGCCCATTGTCCTTGTATTACTTGAGAAACCCTCTCAAGATGTTTCTTGATCTCTTGCCACAAGTACCTTTTGCTCCCATATTCCCATGAAGCAAGCCAGCCAGCCAGCTCGTGTATAAAAAGCCCATGCCCAAATATTAAAAAGGGTATTTTTCCTTAACAAAATAAATCACCGGTACACCCTAAAACAAATAAACAAAACCATATAACAAATAACAAATAACAAAAAAACAATTAATCCCACATATTGAGGCATGATTTCCTGCAGAAAAATATAAAGACCTTGACATTGAACAAAGATCCGTGGAGCTCGGTCAAGGTTCAAGTAAGGGCCCCAGCGGGGCCTGTCACCTTTCCCAGTAGGCACTGCCGACTGGTCCCTCTTTCTAGCCCACTATTGTATGCCATACTATCAAATGCTGTCATAGATCGGCTTCAACCCATCCAACTAGCAGATGATACAAGCACCACAACAGCGTGCTCCCCCATCAGAGTTTCCCGATTTCTCTTTCATTCGCCGCCTTTGCGGGCTTCCCCGTTTGTGTGGTGGTCGGACGCCATCTGAACTACCTCCTCTAGCTGTTACAGCAGGAACAGTACCATCCGGCATCTCGGCATCTAGGCCTGCTCTCCTTCGTAGCTCCTCCCACACTTCTTGACGCACCATCACTACTCCCCCTTGACTCTGACCATTGCTCGCTGGATTATTCAAAATCTCTCCCAGTAAGGCTTTCTCCGTTGCTGCCGTTGCTGCTCCATAGGTAAGAATTGGTACACCCTGGTATCCGACAGCCCCAGTATTTATGAGTTCTGCTAATGGAAGCTGGTATGGAGGGGCCGGCAAACTGTCGCTGTACCGCGGCGGCCTTGTTGCCGCGGATTCTGGCAGGGTAACAGCGGATCCTGTGGCCGTCCCATTGCTGTGCACTATGGAAGTGTCGGATGGGGACATTAATGAGGAAGGAGCCACAGAACTTCTGGGGGGGGTTGGTGCAGCTGGCGGTGCAGGGTGAGCGTACTGTAGCCGAGTGTCAATTGAAGGCGGATACATCTCTGATGATACAATACTTGGAGGATAGCTTTCGCCATTCACACTGTTTGCATCTCCATCTCGTGATGCCGGTCGGGATGCGCCAGCACGTGAGGATGGATAAGATGGAGCAGACGAGGTGAAGTTATCCCGATCGCGAGTCGCCGCGGATGCAACGCTGCCGGGGCCATACCTACTAGGTGGCCCCGTAGCACGCCCCCCAGGTAAACTACCAAACATTCCTCCGCGTACACTACTAATGTCACTTGTCGCAACAGATGACCCGGTTCTCGACCCCGGAAATATTGGACGACCCATCGCTTCATGCCTTAACCATCGGTCAAAGAGTGATTCGTCTCCTGCAGCTGCCAGTGGGAAAGCAGAATGAAGTACTGGTGAGATGGGAGAGGTAGGCCCAGAATGAAGATCAAATGAATTCCCATTGTATACATAATCAGGTGCAGACTGACCAGCAGGGTATGGACGTTGCAAGTCATCTTGAGGAATCTCGTATGGGTTGAATGATCGGGGGGGTTGGGAATAACGGTTGTGTGCGACGACCGGCTGAGAGGTCGGAGGCGAGATTGTGGACAAGTTGAGATGTGCAGGGACAGGTCGCCGCAAAGCGCTCATATTTGTGATTGTGGATGCGGGGTTACCTGGTGCTTGGGCAAGTGGTGGTGAAACTGGTGGGGTTATAATCATGGACGAAGACATATTGGGAACGGAGATGTTGCGACGATGAGCTGGGTAGGTACTGCGCCTACCCCTGATGCTACTTGTAGGTGACATGGTAGATGCTGGGTGTGTATTCGAGTAAATATCAAAAGCGGCTTGTGGGTAGTGAAAATCAAACTAGCTGAAGAAACGCTGGGCTCTGGGGGGTGGACCAATGGCCTCGATGACCGGCGTAGTGATCGAAACCGTGGGTTGTATTGTGCACGGTCGAGACCCTTCTCCGTCTCCTGCCAGGTCGATGCAACTGGGCGTAGGTTTGTTGTATGGTAGGAGTGACTGCTAAAAGACGGGTCGAGAAAACTAGAAGAGGGAAAAGGGATAAACGAGAAAGAGAAGAAGAAGATGAGAAGGCCACCTCATCTGTCCCTCCATCCTCCTCTCGTTTGTGGGAAGCCCAGTACAGTTGCAGGCTGTGCTGACGCTGCGCCATGCCCCTGGTATGTATGTGTTACCTACAATACCTCCACATCCCCTCCTGCTCTCTCGCCCACCCCGGCAGGGGCAAGGGTAATGTTGTGATACCATTGAGAGGATGCGGCTGAACGGACTCAATGAAAAGTAGGAATCTTTACTTTCTGCATTAGTTAAGTATCTACTCTCACAATGGCTATCAATCAATCACAAGTTGGAGCCCTCGAGTCCAAGCCAGAGAATACTTTAGATGGCTTGTTAATCCAATGGCTTGTGGGGGCTTGTTTGGGGGGGGGTACGAATAGAAGGGCAACTAAGTAGGTGTGGATAATATTCTAGGTAATATTGGTTCGAGGAAGGGCTTATCCGGGGTTAGTACTTCGCGGTTAGCCTGGGATAGCCTGGAGTGAGCCATTTCATACTCACTCCAAATGAAGCTTATCGATTTGGGTTTATCAAACCTGTCGTATGGTTGGTTACCGTACTACTAGGTACTTTACTGTGTGGGGGAACATCAACCTTCTCCATAATTCATTGTATACCTACCGTATCTACAAGCGAGTGAGTGTACAACAGCCCTCCATCGTGCCCCTCAATGATTAAGGCTGGCGGAGATGAGGAAATATGTTTACGGTTGGTGTCGTACTACGGGGTACGGTACAGATTGAGTCATGGTACCCCAACAGAACAATCTAAAACGCAGAAGGAACGAACCATGACGGAATTTTAAAAGTCTTGGCCGGACCTTTTGATCCAAAAGTGGCAAGCAGACTAGCACCAGGCTGCATCGCGTGTGCCGGATCTTGGGATCTTGGGTCAGAATGCTGCAATCAGGAGCACGTAACTCGTGGCCACTTGCGCGTTCTGATGGTTCTGTCAGGCACAACCAAATGTGCTGTAACTACTCACTCAGTGGATCGATCCCCCAAGCCAGAAAATTCTCCGCACGGCTCGGCGTATTTAGGGGTACATGATAGGTATGGATATATATACAGCGTATATATGATATATGATCTTGGTTCTTAGTTTGGCGGGCCTTAGTCTCGGCCCCGACCCTCGAGCTTGGTGGCGAGCCTACCTACCTATGATGTATCCTATTTCACCCTAGGGCTACAGTAGCCTGCAGGGAGCGGCACCCTATGGCCGCGTCATTGCTGCGCCCGTATCTGATTATATAAGCATGTGTGCGCTTGAAACCTAACGCATTAGTGCCCGGCAGCCCGAGGAGCTTCCTCAATTCATCGAGTTTTGAGTTTTCAGGTTTTATAGACAGAAAATTTTAGTAGAGATTCTAAAGATGTTGGGCACTCATTTATGTGGCCTTGGGGCTCTGTGTTGTAGAATTCTGTTGTAAAGTGGAATTATATCAAGGCTGAGTGGCAATATATCCATTCCTACACAGTACAGACACAGTGGTAGGGGGTAAATTCTTTGAAAATGTTTATCGAGTTAGGTAGGTACCACGGCAAGCTTGGAGAACTCCTAGACGACTTGTAGAAGTTCTGAATGATATTCCAGACCAAAGTAAGGATCTTTGTGAGCAAGTTTCTCAGGACATACCAGTTAGAACCATGTCGAATTGGGTATAAGCAAGGTCCAGGAGAAACTCATGTGTGTGGCATTGTCCAGTGATTTTCCCTGATTGCCCACCCAGGAGTTGGTACCTGATTGTGTTAAGTACTCTCTAGCTCGATATTTGCAAGGCACTCTCTACTATATTGATATACTCATTTGCCTAGTCTGGCTACGAGAACAGTGGTTCTGATAATCGATATATCACAGTCTTGTTCTATACGCCTAGATCTCCCACATGTCATCAGTACTTAAAATTACCTCTACTGACAGGCACTGTCAACATACAATACCTCTTCGGCAATACAGGGCCCGCCTACGGGAGCTGTGCCAATTGGTAGCACTGAGCTGAGGCTACGGTATAACACCGACAGGTACTTAGGTGATACATAATATAAAGGATAGCGTTATTATTTCATTATTTCGTTGTTCCCAAACGCGTCCCTCCAATTTCCTCTGATACAATTGGGTATGTTATTACTACAAAGCACAAGCGATCCATGAGCAATAAGAAGAAAAAAAATTAGTGCATATCGTGGCTGGATATCTTGAATTGGCAAATGCGGAGTCGAGGTGGAAGCAGCTGGGGGCTGATGGTCAGGTATGGTATTAAATGGCCTTAAAGTTGTGCTCCAGGACGATGGTATATCAGCCTGTGGAAGGGCTATAAAGCATTCACCCCCACTACCACCCAAACTATGACAATCACCTTCCTGACCACCCCTGGCGCCACTGCCCTAATTTCGGCACTCCCAGTGGACACCGGCATTCGCTTTATTTCTGGTGGAAGTGTACCCCTTAGTGTATTTGCAGGGCAGTTTGTTATACCACAATCATATCCCGTTGGGCAACAGCCGCCATTGAAGCTGGGAGGACACGAGTGCCATCCTGTCTGACAGTTGCCCGCCGGAACATGAACAGCAGTAGGCGTGGTCTTACGCTCGTCTCCAGCAGTTGTTGGGCCTGTGGTGCGTGCAGGACAGTCCGTCATTGCACAGTCTCGTCCGATACGGCAGCAACCCCCGTTAAATCGTGCGGCGCATGAATAGAATCCCGTAGGGCAGGTGCCGGTCGGAACGGGGGGTGGAAGCCCTTCAACTGTGGTAGTGGCGGTTCCTCCAGACGAGTTATCAGGGACACAACCGTTGGAAGAGCACTTAAAACCTTTGACACAACAACCCCCACCTTGACTAGCGTCGCAGGCCACCTGGTCACTGTTGCAACCTTTCAGCGAACCTTCACACTTGTGGCCATTCGGGCAACATCCGATAGTACCCATACCAGTATCCTGAATTATAATGCACTGTGCATCAACGCGGCAACAGTAGGTAGGCGCGTTTATTGAATCGCAGGCATAGTAATTCCCAGGGCAGCTGAAGTCACGCTTCAAAATCTGAGGCAAGGGAGCTCCATAATGTGGTGCTTGGAGGTCGAGGGAGAGACCACTACTATCTGCATCCCTGGCTCCAAGAACAGAAACATCCCCCTCCAGTGAGAAATAGTCGGGTATGCTGCGTGCGAAGGGGTCGCTGTAATGATAGAATTTCTCGGATTCATCTGGAGGCATTTTACGCACGGCAACTGGGGCGGGGTTGTGACGACGTTCATGCTGGTGCTTGAGTGCCTGTATCGCCTCTTCCGATGACTTAGTCCCAGCTGGCCAGTTTGCAAAGGGCCATGGCACAGTGGATGCTACCAGTGCTGGTGCCAAGAGAAGCAGTGGGGCTAGTATAGAGGCTGCTGAAATATGCCTTCGGGATTGCATTGGTATGAAGGTCAGGGAGGTAATTGCTGGCCCTTGCGGAGGAAAAATTGGCAGTGGTGCAGCGCCCTTCCGTCTGTTGGAAAGCAAGAAGCTTGGAATCGCAACCAGACGTCGACCGCAACAACGGAGTGCGGATGGGGTGGGATTGAGCCACAACCTTCTGAGTATTCCAGGGCTGCCAGCATGCAAGGTGACGAATGGCTGTCGTTGATAGGTATACGGTATAGGGGTTGAACAACAGGTGCGCCAAGATATTTTAGTCGGGTTCGCTTAACTGGATAGTCCCGAAGTCTTGACGACACTAAAGTCAAATATTCCGAGCAATCAAGGATAATAATCAGCAATCAACACTTAGCCTGACAGGCACAATCAAGACTAGACAGGAATATAGATCGGAAAATAGACAACCTTAGTCTGGTTGACAAGCACAAATATATAATATATATATTGAAAGTGAGCGAGCTCGCAATCAATTACATATAATCCGATATAACACCACACATCACCCTAGAAGCCCCTACATGAAGTTTATACCTCAGTGAACCTAAAGCCCAGATCTTCCGGTGACATACTCATGGATGCTGAATCCGAGGACCTTCCACCCCTACCAGCCCCCATCCATGTCCCATTGGCGCCAATCCAACTTTGCCTAGGCTCCTGTGGGTGAATTCGTTAGGCTGAAGGATCATGATGTACTTTCTCCTTTCAGATCACATCTTGGTGTCAATAGCCCAGTTTGAACATCGATAACTTCAGTGTCCTTCGGTTGGAGGCTGAGATGAATGAAAGAGGGGATGCTTTCGATGTAGCATAGAGAGCACTGGCAGGCCCTATTGGTATAATCAAGCGAAGGGGGTTCTCTGTGTTGTGCCATCCTGGAGTGGCGCTCTCGCTTTCCATCGAAGACTCCATACTAGGAACTGAATGACTGGCACTTCCCTTCTCGAACGGGACAGCTTCACCTGGAGCGTCTGTTGTATTTTCCACAAGTTGAGCATGTAATGAGTAATGAAAGTTGGGAAGATGAGGTACATCTTAATTGGGTGGCCTCAGAACCGGTACAAGAGTGAGGTATTGGGTATTGTTGATCAGGATGTGGATGCGGGGTCTTTTGTGAAGTATTTCCTTTGGAGAACATGGGTTGGGTGGAATACATGTAGTTAGACCGCACTGAATGGAGAACTAATACTAATTCTACCTGCGTCAGCACGCTGCTATTATTGGCACCTTTAGCTGCACAACCGATATCACGGGATTATGCTTCCAAACTTTAATAAGAGTGCTACTTGACTAGAACTAGTCTGGTTAAGTAGTCCTCATCTTGACTGGACTACCGGATTGGGACATCCACCCATTGTCATGCTTTATATAAACCTATGTATATTAAACGTGGAAGAATATAAGGAGGGGATTACAATCCGCTGATCATTATAAAGCAGCAGCCCACTTATACCGAGGCTACGGAGCAGGTGATGTTCCACGGCTATGGAGACCAGGCCTTGTTTAACCTTGAAGCTAAGCCCTTCGCGACCTGAGGCTGCTGGAGCAAAGCAACCAAGGTCGAAAACTCGGCATGGTACAGATTTCCCTGCTCCGAGCTATTGAGCTTACACTCAGCAGTGGCTCTCGCATCGGGATCATCAAAGAAAGATATAGCGAGAGTGAAGCGGGTGAAACCTCTCGATGGCATTTTCGTGCAGTCACCGTACTGTGCGCATCTCGGTGATCAGGCCAAGGTGTATTTCTGTGCCGTGTCCGACGAAACATGAAAAGGAACCTGAGATTCACCATATAGAGACACTCTTCCCGTTTTGTGTCTAGATGTTTCGTGCCAACCGTACAATTTATTGAATCCGCATCCTAACCAGCTAAGTCCCTTTTTCGTTTACAGTGTGTCCGTCAAGTCACTTTCGATAATCTCGTGCCAAGACTCTTATACCGGTACATTCGATAATGATATAAGACTACGGATAAACATGAGAGATTCCCAGCGCCCGTATCCCCTGTTACTCCGCATCCCTTGTCGCATGATTATCCTGGTCCAACACGCCCCTCTAATCTTGCGACAATATTCAAAGGCCTATACATGCAAGAAAAACCATTACGTCTTCACTCATCCAGTCATGCCCACTCGTTTCCTCAGTTCCTCTAGTCGTTTCCCTGTCACTGGTTTAGTTAGCATGTCAGTCGGGTTTTCCTCCCCAGGAACCCAATGCACCGAGATATCTTCATCATCTGTACATTCTCTGACAAAGTGGTGCCGCCGTCGTATGTGCTATGTTTGGCGGTGGAAATCCGGGCTGTACGACAATGTTGATGCCCCTCTATTGTTCTGTCCACACTCTTGGGACAACAGCTCTCTCCATAAACTCCATTACCTTGCTCAGCCACATTGCATCCTGCGCCGCGGATCCAAGAATGATATACTCAGCTTCCGTAGAGGTCAAAGTTGTCACATCCTGTTTTCGGGCAGCCCATGATATCGGTGATTTCTCAGAAATGCTAGAATCCCAGTTGTTGTCTTTTTCTCAAGCTTTTCCTCTCTAGCATTGCTGAAAACGTCTACCTCTGTTTCCTTACAGCCTTGCAGACATATTCCTTTGGTTATTGTCCCGAGGAAGTACACGATCATATGGCAACCTCTGCTGATATCCGAGACACTTGGTTGGGATTCTTGATGCATAATCGGTTGACAGCATAGCGGGCATCTGGCCGCCACATTCTGGCGATGCACAGAAGTCTTCCAACCAGAGCTTGACCTCGGCCGCCTCAGGTGACTCCTCAATGGCAATGTGTGGTGTTGGGGCACTTTTGACTACAAGTACTCGACGGCCAGTGCTGGATACTTTTCGATCCTGTTACTGTGGCTCGCCCGCTTGCCCATTCAACTATCGCGGTGGAGGTAAAGATACGCTGGAGCTGGGGTTATATACACAGAGTCCTAAATACATCTGTTTCATATTCGGTGAGTGTGGGTATGCATTCCATATGTAGGGGTAGTTCTTGCACCTCTTCAACGTTTTGAGTAAACAGAGACTGTAATTAAATTCATTTCTATCATCTCTCCATCTATTTTCTATTGCACAGGGATTTCAATTACCTTCAAGTTTGTAACAGACCAGATTTGCACATCCTAGGACAAAACCTGGCTGTACCCTGTACTGTTCCTGCACACACGTATCCCACCCTGACTTATAGTGAAAAAAGTGCCATAGTGATAGTGAATGGCTCCTTGCGATTTATTAATTCCACACAGCTAAGGTACACTTGCTATTTTTTTAGATTGAAGGTTCGATACAGCAGCGTCGGCAATAAATCTGGGCACAACAACAATACAAAGATAGATGCAGAATGCAGCAAGAAATATATACCTAGTAGAAGGATTAAAAATGAGTGGTGATTCATCTGGTTGGCACAACCCCTCCGTCATCATGACAGTACCAGCAGCAGTGCTGGTTCCGCCGACTAAATTAATGGTTGGGAAAAAGGTATTTTCTGCTACATGTTACTCTTCACTTTCTATAACAGCTTAATTGCAAGGAGCCATATCGTTTTAGTTGATTTGATAACTGCTGAAGAAGAAATACCGAGCGCAAGAGCTGTAGGTATTTGTGTTGAATAGCACGAGTAGTGAAAGGATTTTTGTTTACTACCTACTCGGGTTTGAATAACAAGAAATCTACATAGATGCGAAATCCCTCTATCAAGACTAGGTTGCTTGCTAGGTACTGGTTAAGAGATCGATGCGTAAGCCAGAGATCAGAAATATTAATGGAGGAACTGATGGAAGAGCAGAAACTGGAAGTGAGTGAAAGTATCTTGACGAAAAGTAAGCACTGTAGAACTGCTAAGAAGAGGTGGTGGTGTACTTCCTAAAAGAGAAGATCATTCTCTATACTCGCGGAGGCCTGTAGTAATACACTCAGATACATAGGAATAATATCAGGCTCAGCATGCTGGTCTAGA
>Ga0307514_10003471_pt1 | contig 15126 bp, 15 predicted proteins | sample 16_EM_MG_FD_203088 | JGI IMG/M metagenome (GOLD analysis project Ga0307514, IMG submission 203088) | Populus trichocarpa ectomycorrhiza microbial communities from riparian zone in the Pacific Northwest, United States - 16_EM | ecosystem: Host-associated > Plants > Roots > Unclassified | place...
TCCTCTGGAGGCAGCTGGGGGAGATCCGAGCCAGCACAAATGGTGGAATCGGTCTGTAAAGTGAGAAGAGAAGAGAGTTCGGTTAGAGCGCCGGGTTGATTGGATTCTACGAAGCCACCACCGGCGTGGTTGTCGTAAAAATCGGAAGGGTGAAAAAGATGGTTTAGAAGGATAGAGGGAGGGATGTGGACGATGGCATCGGCATCGTAGACCAAGGAGGGACGGGACCACTCCGCCTGTGGGGGCACAACTTGTCCAAACATCCCAAAACAATGGACTGGAAAAATTCAAACGAAGGATGTGGCAAAGGTCCAATTATGGAAGGCGCACACCCACAAACTCCTTTGTTTACAGCGTAGTACCAATGGTTTTCGTGGGCGCATTTGGACCAGCCACCTGTGGGCGTGTCCCCCAAAATAACGTATATAAACGCAACGTGAGATGGCAACCACTCACCCTGTCCTCTTCTTCGTCCTCTGTGTAACAGTCGCTCTCCGGCGCGAGCGGGGGCTTCCATGTTCCCGTTGCGTGTACATGCCACTGAACGTATCGCACGATGGCCCTGTCCATTGCCTTGTTCGTTCATCAATGCGTTGGGTAAGAGAAAGCAACGCACATTTCGAGTCGTCTTTGGAACAGATCGTTCGTCGGCTGAGACAAAGCAAGAGGTAGTGGAAAAGATGTTCCATTACACTCTATAACAAAGGAACCTTCCTTTGTCTGTCAGAATCGCCAGTTGTCTTCACGAGACACCAATGGCGGGTCCAGTCGTGCCACAGGAAAATCGAGGTAGAGTATACGTACAGCCACCCACAATTGTCGCTTGTGGAAGTGGAGAAAGGGATTCGAGGTACTTGCCCACGACAATCCAGATCGCGCGGTCAATCCCGGACCTCCGCTCCTGGATCCCGCCGTTTCTTTGCCATGGCTTCAAAGGCACGGGTTACCCTCCGCAGTCCTCAACCTCGCCTAACCCGTACTGTCGATTCTAGACGACCCGACCCCCCTCAGGCTTGAACGTCCTCCCGGGCCCCAAGTGCCCCTCTTTCACCCAGGCGGCCAGCATACATTACTCTGACAGGACATACGGTCGTTCTTTCCAAAACTCGTCCTTAATCAGGTCACAATGCAAGACGGCCACCCGCGCCGACGCCCTCTTCTTCCTCCCCTTCCCTTTTCCCCTCGCGTCCAACCCATCGTCCTCCATGGCAACCTTGTTGACGCGAATCAGCAGAAAATGACATAGAAAACGACGAATCCCTCACCTCCTCCCGGACAAGAACACTACCTCTTCGCATCCGTTCAGGGACATTGTTATAGTTGACGCCAAACCTTTCGAACAGGAGCTGATTCTTTTGCGCAGAGTTCGTTCCCTTTCCACCTTTCGTCAACACGACAACAACCGTCAATTTATCGGACAACACCTACACGGAGCGCCTCATGAGCTTGCGTCGTCGTTTGTTTTCCTTCCTGCACCAACGCCCAGAACGCAGTATTGTACAAGTTGTTTACATGGGCTGTCCGGCGTGTGCTCTCCAGCTCGTTCATTTGGAATAAACTCTACGGGAGGTACTCACTGTCGGCCTGCCTCCACGAGAAGTAGTCTCTGACGACCTTCTCTGACGGATACAAGACGATTCTGCCATCAAAGGACGGAGGATACTTCAGGCTCACTCCTGGGAAATACTTTGCCCAGTTGAGCACGTAGGAAGCCGTGAAGTGGGATACGGCTGTCGTCAGTATTTTCGCATGCCGCCTGTTGTAAACACTGGTAGATTTTTTGAACAAGAAACTGATCACATAAACACTCTTCAGCTACGGGTGGATTTTTCTTTCAGGTTGAAATCGACCCGCCTGAATTCGTCCGATTCGCCAAAGGCCAGAGTTATGTCAGCGAAGGTTTCCATGACGGAACTCGCGGCCTCGTCCATGAGCTGCAGAGCGCGAGCATCGTTTGGCTTAGCGAACTCGTGGTCTTCCGAAAATCTATAGAAATACGAAATTAAGCTGTACGTTACACACGAGGCAAAATGTTAAACTGCCGATGGAAAGAATGGCCGTCGATCCTCAGCACAATGTATGTGTCTGGCAACAGGGGGTCTGGGAGTTCGAAATTGCGCACGTAGGCGAACTTAGAGCCCGCCATTGTTTGAGGAGCGGAAGATGAGTTACAAGGCAAACCCAAGCGTACCTTCCTGATTTGGGAATCTTTCGCGTGCTTCACATCAAATCACATCTCCTGGCGGCTGCCCGAGTCAGGGCGTCAGACAGACTTGCACTCCAACCACCACCACTCCAGCCAGTCAACGCCCAACACCGGCTCACCAGGAAATTCGCTCATAATTCGCCATTATATTTCACAATGTCCAGCTTGAACATTCCTGGCCCTTCCCCATACGCTTCTTTCTTTCGTCATCGTACCCTAGGTCGTGCTCCCTCTCCACCCACTTGGGCATGTTATGAACAGATTCAGTACGATGACGAGTACAGTGATGATAGTATCTCAGACGGTGGCAGTCGTGGAGAGGATGACGATGAAGACGATGAAGACGAGGACCACGACCGGGATGATTCCTGCTCTGAGGACGATGAGGATTATGGACATCATCCTGATTCTTCCTCGTCTTCTATCCAGAGTCACGAACCACCGCCTTCTCCGGGAGAGTCTGATAAAAGCAAAGACTCACAAGACGAATCCAAGAAGGACGTCAAAGGCAAGGGCCGGGCGGTCGATCCTGAACACGAGGTCGGAGATTCGCCTCAGCCCCCTCCACCAAAGCCTCGAATCCGTTCAAAGAAACGCCACTCCGGTCGCCGTGCTCGTACCCTTAGGCCTATCCTGACCATTCACAAGAGTCAAGGTTTTGTATGGAACCAGGTAGGCAACAACGTCCCATATATCTGTCTCCAAAGGACAATTAGACGCTCACACCCCCCATCAACAGGACCTCTTCGTGCCTCCATACATCAAAGATCGCTGTAAGTCAAGCGTTCCCCTTCGACGTATCAATGCATCCGCCACCTTCATAACACGCATTTCACTAATTATATGCTACCTTGTCTCTCTGATTCTAGACATCGCATCGACCTCGCCACCAAACTCTCGCGGCTTTGTCTCGTCCTCCGTCTCGTCCACCACTTCCTTTCCAGATTACGAGGTTGAGGTTGTGGAGATTCGAGTAGACGAAGGTTACCTGAGCAAAATCATTCCCTGAATCTCATGTATCATCCACACTCCTCAATCCTTCATCTAGTATCGTACACCCCCAACTTCTCGTTTTCGTTGTGTAGCTCGCTTTCCCTCCACTTTCTCGCTAAACTTCTCGCCTGCCACTAAGGATATGGTAGAATCGACCGCATATAAACCAACTCACACACTCCCAACTTCTAGGTATTACTATCCGTAGTTTCTCCACTTTCCTCTCAGTTCGTTGTCTTATCCGCTCAACAATAACATGTCTCAGCCCTTATACTCGCGTGGAAACAATAAGAAGCAAATACCCAACACATAGTAGAGAGTAGTGTACAACCAAGATCAACAACTCGGTAAATAACGTTAACGAAGCAAAGGAGGTCGGTCGAGAGTAGGACGGCTCAGATGGTGGAGAGCAAATCGTTCTCAACTTCTTTCATCCTCTCTAATTCCTTCTCCCTCTCTCTCTGCTTCTCCTTCACGATCTCCCCCTCGCGGATGAGCACGTAGCTAGGCCTCATGTAAGGCTTATAATCCAAATGTTTCTTCACATAGAAGCACATATATGCGGATGATTTCAGGCAATGCTTCAACGTTGTTGGCGTCACCTTCTCATCATCAAATCTATACCACTATAACCCACAACAATTAAGTCCACCGGGAGAAATTCAAGGGGGCACCTACCTCCTCTTGGAAACGAGCAAAGTTGGTATAGTGCCCGTTGTCAATCTGTCCTTCGTGACATATCACACCAAAAAGATCGTATTCGTACAGCGCGTCCGGTCCAGGATATCTGTGGTCAGGGGGATCAGTCGCTCCACACTATTGAAAATTCATAGCACGGCTTACGGGAAGGGATCCGACGCAGCAGCTTTCGCCTTACTCTTCATTGAGCCTTTTCCGCCACCACTCACGACGAACGTGGTATAAGGCGCCATATTGATCGTGGCGGGGAATCTCACACGCGCGTCAATCTTCTTCGCAGCAGTCTTATCTGCCGTTCGATGTTCGAATCTCTTAAAGACAGAACGGCGTCACTCTCAGAGGCTAGATCGCCGCCGCGTCCTCTTACCTTGAATTGGATGCTTAGGACTGGCGGGAGCTCCCGAATGCTTAGTTGTTTAGTTACTTGCTGCGGTTCGGTGCATTAGGTATAGAAGTGAAGGGGAGGAAGACAGGGCTCACGTGTGGGGTCTGCTTGCACTTACTGCAGCTATATTCCTTCGATCCCAGAGTCTCCGGTTTTGTGAACCTTCTCAGGCACGACCCGAGCGTGGCCTCGGTATCCCTATCCCCTTCCACCTCCAGACTAACATCCAGCATCGGATCAATAGTCGAGGTGACGTTCCCACACCTCTCGCACTTCACTTCACTCTGCAGCTGACCCAAAAAGGTCGTGTGTATGATACAGTTACACGAGACGTTCGTAGACCCACGCGAGGTGGCGTGGATCTGATTCAGTGCCGTAATGAAAAATTCGTGGGCGTCTTGTTGTGCGTATCCAGCCAATTCCGAGGAAGCTCTCCACGTGGTGGCCAAAAGCGAGATTGGACCATAGGGCCCCGATTCCCCCGAGTATACCTCCGAGAAGAGCTTGTCCAACTCGCAACAAGTACAGTCTGTATTCTTGCACGCTCCGCGGTTGTGTTTGTCGCTCAGGAAGTAATTGCGGAGGAGAGGGTTGTGGACGAAGCACTGGAGGATGACGTTCAAGAAACACGTCTGACCAAGGTTGAGAAGTCCGCGGCGGCCTTGGCATTGAATCGGTTCAGCATCTTTGAGTGTAGTATTATCCTTTTCGTTTGGCCTCCAGGGGTGGTAGGATTCACGGCTCTTCTTCGCAACTGTCGTATTTCAGTCACATTACAGATAAGGGGTTAAGATGTCCGTACCTTGAAACTTGGTTTCAGCCTCTTCGGCTCTTAAAACCGCCGCAGAGAAGAGTTCTTCGAACGTCGTATTCAAGATGAAGTTGTCACACTCTGAGCAGAAAATTCGCCCAGTCTTCGGATCGGCGCCTGATTCCAATGTCAGGTCGCAGCTCGGGTCGGGATAATGGCTGATGGAGGACTCACAGAAGAAGTGACCGGTATGCCTCAAGTGACCACGAATATGACCCTTCGTCCAACACCCCGAATACGAGCAATGCAGGCAAACAAAAGGCCGCGCCAAGGTCACACTGCAAGTCCCACAGGTAGGTGAGGCGACCTTCTCATTCGCATCAGCGCCATAATTCATGCGTCTCAAAACGTGATTACACACCTTCCGCCGTTTGCTCGGATGAATCGCATCCTGTACTCGCTGAAAATACCAAGTTGCTGCGGTCTTGTACTTTCCAGATAACGCGACCTTTTCGGGACCATCCAGGGCTTCTACGATGTGCACACACCTTTCACTCCCCCCCTCACTCTGCTCTGAAGTATCCGACATAGACACCGACATGGATAGACAAGATGAGCTGCAGCACCTTCACTTGTTGTAAGGTTACAATGTGCGTCCGAGGCTCATCCAAAACAGAACGAGGCCAAAGCGCAAGACTAATCACTGTCCGAAACGATCCCTCCTAATCCTCGAGTCGCGTAAGAGTTGAGCGGATGATTAATAGCCAGATGCGAGCCGCATCGCCTGGCGGAGCGTCGGGAAGGCTGTTGTAAATGGCAGACAGGCGGGATAGCCACCACCTTGATCGGGCCGCCCTCTGTCACGTGGTGCCGAACGCTTCCAATACGGAATGTCATCCAAGTGCGCAGGCTCAGTGCGCAGTGCGCACGCCGCAGTGTCCCTCCATGTCGTGCCTCAGGTCTACCGCGACAGACGTCCGCGAGCCTATGGCGAAATGCATCTTTTGTGGCGTGTCTTCTGAAAGGGGTTTCACTGTTGTTTTCGAGGTAAGCGGACTAACCAAACACGCGACGAAGTGGTGATTTTGATTTGTTTGACTAGAACGAGGATTATATTGTGTTCAAGGACCGTAGGCCCGCCGCAGAGCATCATCTACTTGTGATTCCAAGGATACACGTCGGTGCGTTTCAAATCTCCTTCGGAAACCCAGGGTTAAAGAATAACAGCATCCCACAGCGACAGTGAAGGTGCTGAATCAAGCGGACATCCCTATGCGTAAATCTACAATCAAACTGCGCTATATTCCTCTCACAGGTCTCCCCGATAATCACAGTCACGACCTTGAAGGAGATCGGTACCAGAATTTTCGATGACCTCGGCGTACCACCTGAGAAACGGAGGTACGTCCTCTCGTTCGAATCTCCCCACTGGTTGGTGTGACTGACAGACTCGGTAGGATGGGTTTCCACATTCCTCCCTTCAACTCAGTAAACCATCTCCACCTACATCTTCACGCGTTACCATATCTCGGGGTTACAAAAAAATTGGAGTACCCCACTTCGAAGAGTAAGAGCGGCAAGTCCAAGGGCTTTAACTGGTTTGTAGAGGTGGACCAGGCTATTGAGATACTTCAGCAGGAGAAGATCATCGGCGTGCTCCCTTGCTGATGTCAACCCCCGTCCCCACAAACTCGCACGGACATATGTCGATACTCCTTTAAAAATGTACTTCGCTCGCTGTCTGATGAGTGCTATACTAGGGCTGAAGATTTCAAACAGAACAGCCTACCTGAGGTCACCGTATGTGAATGTACGGCACCGGTATGACCGTCATTTCATTTCCTAAGATGATCGGCACAAGCTGGCAGAACTCAGCCCCGCCACACTCCAGCCACACTCAATCCACTCACGTCTGCGATGCTACGGAAGAAGAGGGGCAAAATTCCAGCTCCAGTTGCGATCCACGCACAGCAACCAACAGCCTTCTATCCACCCCTTGTTATGCAACAATCTGTGTGGGATTCTATCACAGATGGGAATTTCATCGACGCAAAGATCTTCGCATTTTCCAGACGCTCCCATGAGCCCGGGAGAGTGGACACACCAAAAGCCCTCTTCGTCAACACCCATGTACTTGCGGCCGCATGCGGCTACTTCCGGTCGAGTATGCCCTTCCTTTTCTTTCGAGATTCTCCCGTTGATCATCCCAACAGCGTTCGACCTCTCTGATGGGATTTTGACCAGTCTGACAGCAGGACTCTCTCCGGATACGGATAGTTTCTTTGACATAGAAGAGCAGGACTTGGACAACGACTTCGATGACCCTGTCGAAGATTCTGCTGAGGGGGATACTGTTATCACCCAACCACCTGTTGACGTGGCCGCCCCGGTACCCCCCAAAAGGACCGTCAAGTCATACATAATAAAGTACACGGCTTACCGAACGTTCGTCGTTGACTCATGAAGTCTGGGGTGCGTACTAATGGGTGAAATGTAGCCTGCGTGCGATCATTTGGTATATTTATTCAGGAGAGATCTCTTTCTCCCCAAATGATTCTCCGGAGTCCCCCAGTGCCTCCCCCAAGTCTGTCTATCGGTTTGCCGATGAGGTTCGCATCCCGTGTCAACACCATTACCGCTTCCTGTCTGAGGTTCTGATAGCACAAGATGGAAGATCTCAAGAAACTGGCGTTCGAGGGGATCGCCGCATCCATCAATCGGCTAGGAACCCCGGAACTGGTGGAAGAGGCGTTCAGCGTTTTCACTTCTCGGCAAGACTGACGCACGATAATCACGGTCAACTTCTGACATGACCTACAGATACCCGGAATTCCAAGGTCTCTACGTCGTACGACTCAGATCAGTCCTATCCTCTCCCTTTGAGAGCAAGCTCCCTTTTCAAAACCAACTACGCCGTTACTTTTTGGGGGAGCTTCCGCACAGCAAAGACTTTCTCAAATCGTCATTACAAAACCTCATGGTTGGAACCACTGCCACTGACCTTCGTTGTGAACCGAGTGGAGACTGCAACGCCATCCTGAGGGTATCTCACCCCTGGCCGGCGAGGACGAAAAACGCGCTACGTGTGTCATTAGACAAAGGCACCTTCGAGGACTTTCATTTCATGCTTCCTCCCGATCCGGTATCAACGAAGTATCCGATGCACTTTGCAGGGGCTGTAGACGGAAAGGTTGCTTCCTCGATCATACTTCGTAAGTTCTAGAATTTTTGGTCAGGTAAGCCGATACTAGACGAACTCTCAGTCTGTTCCCTGCAGCACACCGACCAGTACGATGCAGAAATCTCTCTCGCAAGGTCTGTGATACATTTACATTCATTTCCTCACTCCTCACACAGACCAGTTGGCGGGCCTTTGCGTATTATACGTACACCGACCAGATTAGCTTCAAACCATCTGGATTACGAAACATTGGGCCAGCTCCGGTTTACGGTCCCTCTGATGCACAATTCCGAGGCTATCCGTGCCCACCAAGGGAGGTGCTTCATCTGGCTCGTCACCTTAACTCCCACTTTCCCGGAGTGTTCTCGACACTCGCTGTGTGCGACACGTTAATCGATCTTTCGAGCAATGAAATTGTCTCGTCGATGACTCCAGAGAACGTCGTCGAAGAGATATTTTGTAGGCCGCCACCGTGTGTTCTTTTTTTAAACCCCCACTCACTAAGTCACTGATAATTAAATCAGTACAGCTAGAATTGTCGATGGGGGGGTGAAAGTCATTCGGTCAAATCGCAGCAATCGTCATATTCACTCCCAGTTGCAGAGTATAATTGAAGAGGCTGCTTCTGGGAACAAGTCAGAAGATTTCTCCACGTTCTTCGAGTGTTTCAGCGGACTTTACACCTGATCACGCGCGCAACGTTATCCCTGGTGATCGTTGTCAGGCGTCGTCCCTTTTAAATTCAACATATTCAGACCGTATGGTTCTACGTAGTTGCTCGCAAGCTGTAGTATCTGCTGAGTGACCTCCTCCCGACGGGAGAGTGAAATATTTAGCTGCTCCAGTCACTTAAACAACCACTAAATAGTGCTTGAATAGATCTGGAACCTTGCCATCGGGGAAGACCTCTTCGGTGAATTCGAGGAGGCGGCGACGACGTTCATCCCTCAACGGATCGGCGTTGCCAGGGTTGGGGATCACAGCGATAGTGTCAGGGCAGCCAATTGGTTTGGGTGGGTCGAGAGCGATTGGAAGTATTGGACAGGCCTGTTATCAGAGGACGGGGCAATGAGTCGGTCGTTGGCTGACGTTTAGACATCACAGCGTGGCGATGGGTTGCTTCAGCGACACGCTTGGCTTCGCCCTCGTCATGTATGACCTTGAGGAGATGCTCGATTTGGATCTTGATGTTTAGTTTTACGAGTGCCCCCACGAGAGTCGATCCAAATGACCCCAGGAGAATCAGGCGGACGGGGAAGGCCAGACGGACGAGGAAAAGAATCAGGCAGAGGAGGAAGAGAATTTCATCCCCTAACAAGGGTACTACTACCCAACAAAAATAGTACTTTTCGATCACACCTGGTCCAACCTCCCGTACAATCCCAGGAGACCCGGGGATGGACCATGAGACACTGGCAATGCCTGGACCCATGTCTTGAGGCCTGGCCGTACCATGTGGTCTCGAATAGATCCAGCCCTCTACAAGACGGGCCAGATCAAGAATCTTGACGAACCTCAGATTGACAACTTGAAGGTATTGATCCCGCGCGCTTGTCCCTCGTTCGGTTTGACTTGCCACACTTATCTCACATCGACGATGGGAAAACCGAAGCCCGCGGGCGTACAGTCAACAACGTTCTTCCCTCCTCTTGCGATACAACAATCCGTGTGGGATTCCATCTTAAATGGGAATTTCATCGACGCAAAGATCTTCGCATTCTCACGACGCTCCCGCAAATCTGGCCGGGTGGACACACCAAAGGTTCTTTTCGTTAACATTCACGTGCTGGCATCTGCATGTACCTACTTCCAGTCCAGTGGGTCCCTTCTCTTCCTCAGTATCCACCCAGTAACCACCACCACAGCCTTCAGTTTCTCCGAAGGTATTGAAACTCGCCGGGATGGGGAACTACCTCCGGGTGTAGAATCTTTCTTCGACCTGGAAGATTGTGATTTAGATAGTGACTTTGATTGTCCTGTCGAGGATGATCCTGTAGAACCCCAAGCGCAAGTCTCTCCCGATGTTTCCGAGTGCCCACAAAAACCGGTCAAGGCGTATCTCGTCAAATACACGGCATATCGAACGTTAGGTGGCCAGTAGCTTGAAATTCGTCGTTACCGCTCACAGATAAGGTACAGCTTGCGCGCGATCGTTTGGTATATTTACTCGGGGGATATCACTTTCTCTAGCGGTTCCCCGGGGGAGCTCAGCGCCTCCGCCAAGTCCGTTTATCGGTTTGCGGATGAGGTTTGCATCCGATACCGATATAATCCCAATTTACCCATCTAAAAATTCGATAGCACAAGATGGATCACCTCAAAACACTGGCATCTGAGGCAATATCATCCTCAATCGATCGGTTATCGTCGTGCGAGTTGGTTGAGGAAGCGTGCAGTGTTTCGTGTAACATTTTCATTTCTCGGCAAGGTTCACCCATGGAAACTATTGCCCAACTTCTGACCAATTGCGACCATTAGATATCCGGAATGGCGCTGTATCTACGTTGAACTACTCGCGTCCGTTTTGTCCAGCGACCTGGACGCCAAAACTGCTTTTCAGACCAAGCTATCCGCTTACTTCTGCGGGGAGCTCCCCCACTGCAAGGAGATTATCACGTCCACGCTTCTGTGCCTCCTGGACGAATCTACCATCCGCGACTCGGACATTGGCGAGAACCTGGCAGTGGAGCACAACGCTGTCTTGAGAGTGCCCCGCCCATGGCCAAACAGGACCAAAGAGGCATTGCGTAGGTCCTTGGACAGCGGCATCTTTGACGGTTTCGAGCTCGAGATTGTCAATGGCCGGGAAAAATCAGTCCGCCTAGTATACCTCGCCCCCGCGGTCATGGATGATGGGATTCATTCACCCCTCTGGCGATGTGTGCCCTTAAGCTCTCGCGTTCAGCTGCCATAGCTGACAGCCTTTCAAATTTTTGCTTCCAGGGAACGCCCTCTGCGAGTTGGACTTCTCTCCTTCGACGTTAGTGGCAAGCCTCCATAGCTGCCTCATTCCTCTAACATGGACTAGTTGGCAGGCCCTCGCGTACTACACGTACACCGGCTATGTTGCTTTTAAGCCACTCGGATCACAAACCACCGGACCGGTCGCAGGCGTGGGTCCCTCGGACCCATGGTTTCGAGGGGACCCATGTTCAATGAAAGAGATGTTTGGTCTGGCTTGCAAGGTCTCAAACTCTTCTATATTTCCCTTAACACAACGCGTGTTAATGCGATCAAGGTAGCTTGGGTACCAAGAATTAACGGACGTCGTGACCGCTGAAATGTTGTCAAGTCTCGAGCCAGAGAACGTAGTTGAGGGGACATTTTCTGACTCCCAACTGTGCGCCTATTTCTTGGCTCCTAGCGATTATCCGTCGTATTGCTAACATGTGAATCAGCCCTCCCGAAGTGGTCGAACGGGGAGTGGAGATTATATGCAGTTTCGAAAATCGCAGCGACCCCCGTATTCATTCCGACTTGCGTGAAATCCTCGAGGAGGCTGCCACCGGATCGAGGCTGGGTAACTTAGATGCGTTCTCGGTGCTTCTCAGCAATCTCTAGTCTCAGCTGTTTGGAACTATATAGTTGGATGAAGGGAGGGATGTGCTTCCCCGAGCCAGCCTCCAGATTTTGGCGAGAGCGTCATCACGGGTATTCTAGCGAAGAAGTACGATTCCAGCATTTGTATCATCTTTAATGTTTCTACGAAATCACGTAACTGCTCACTCAGTCTGCCACACGTGGAACGTTCTGAAGACACGAAAAAGGTGAAGGTCCTGATACCCCGCGCGAATTTTCTGAACCAGGGGACGTGTCCTATACGCAGCATGAGAACCACGGTTACAAAGCTTACGGGTGCTCAGCATTTCACCTGGAGAGTTTCCCTAAAACTACCTGCACTTGGCCCTGATACTGGAAGGTCGTCGTATTTCACGTAATCGTCCATGTCACTCGCAGCTTCTTCCAAACCTGCTGGATCGGGAACATGCGCAGATACAGCCTGTAGAGGGAAGTCCCCAAGGGGTCCTATCGGAAGGAACCGCATTGTGCCCTCGTTCAATGCATTCAGGATCTGATTGTTCTGTGCGGCGGATAGCGTAGATGGGTTTTGCATGGGAATGTCGATGGGCCACCCAACGAGCTGCACACCATAGGTTTCGAGGTTTCCTTGGTTTTTCCACCGCATTTCCGCCGTTCGGATTCCGCTCGCCTTCCTGAACGAACGATGAGTAGGCATAAAGAGATTATATTAGCGGCGTATGGCCACGAACCGTAGAGCAGTCCGCACCGCTGCGTACACCTCAGATTTCAACAGTGAGGCAGGTGTCTTCTTCGACTTTGAGATTGCAGGAACGGAGGCGGGTGGAGCTCCGGTTGCCAAAGGTTGTGAGTTGTCGTTCCTTCTGCAGTGTTCTTTGAATGCCAATGCGCCAGAGGCGCCGCCCCCTCTTAGACCCCGCCAGTATTCTCGACCGATAGTGCTGCCACCAAGGAAGCCATCATCAGAGGGGTCAGAGGGGTCAATGGCCAGAACAAAAGACTGGACGGATAGCGTTGCAGCCAACGTCTCCAAGGTCTGAGAGATAGATCTCAAAGCACTCTGGATTCTCTCCCGCTTGTCGTTCGATTCAGCAAAGCCAAAGAGATACTTTTGCTGAGACTCAGCAACATAATGTTTGATCTAAAGTCCCTCAGAACTCAGGCCACCTATGCGGAGCTGTAGAGTTCCTGTACGAACTTGTTCAAGTGGCCGTTGTTCTCTTCTCGCGAACGACCTCATCGCGTCGAGTAGTGTCTTGTCGATAAACGCGTCGAGGCGTTCGAGAAAGAAGACGTCCTTTTCGTTCGCAATACTCTGACTTGATGCCATACGGAACGTTGTCGTGTGAATTAAGCAGGATGGTGGTGCAAGTGCAAGCCGCGTCGGAGTCTGCCAGTTGCCACGGTCATAACCTGCATCTGACCACCATCTCTCAACGATCACCATGTTCTCTTCCTTCTGGGCGTGAGTCTCGGTCTCCCCGTACTGTTTGCGACCTCTAACATTGTTTTTTCCAGAGCACCGGTCGACCCGACCGCACAGAACTTCTTTCCAGTCTCATCCCGTTACACCGACTCTGATCTCCTTGGCCCACTCGAGCCGAAGGACACGGAGTGGACATGTGCTGGAGGTTTTGCTGTGGAGACACAGATTTTCTACTGTTTTACCGACGAAGGCACGAGCATCATGGTACAGATTATCTACACATCAGTTGGGTGAGTTACTCCTGACAATCAATTCACGGTGATCAAATCCTTATCCTCGCTTGACCAGACTTTGGCCCACAACTCAGCTGGTGACCAGAATTTATGATCCAAATACCAAGGAATCGACTTGGAGATCCATTAACGTCACCAACTTCTATCCCGGTGAAGATAAACGTTCCAGCAAGTCGGACGAGTTCACCGTCACCCATAAATCTACCCCTGGGGCCGACTTCGAAGAATCTTATTCTATCTTCGGGAGATTCGGCGATGACTTACAGGTCTCAATAGACGTCAAGCGACCCGCTGCTATCCCGGGTTTCAAGATTGGCAAAGGTCCGAAGGGCGGTTTCTCCTATTTCGGACCTGACATCGAGAAACCCGAGGGTTACGTCGTCCATCGGTTCTGGCCGAGGTTCCAGTCCACGGGAATGATTGTCAACAATGGCAAGGCGACCTCATTCACCGGCCCCGGAATGTTCGTGCATGCCATCCAAGGGATGAGACCCAACCTCGTAGCCGCCAGCTGGAACTTCGCTCACTTCTCAAGTGATGAACACGGTGGTGTTTCTGCTATCCAGATGGAACTCACCACCATCGACCATTATGGGAAGAAAGGTGCCGGATCTGGCAAAGTGGTCGTGAACGTTGGTTCATTGGTTGTTGGAGGGAAACTGGCTGCGGTTACCGCTGAGACGAAGTGGCCTGGGGAGCCCGTTCCGGATAAACCCTCCGTGATCTCCCGGGCAACCCACCACGACGAGTCCTTCGACGATTTCACGGGGTATAATGCCCCCTCGGCTATCAGCTACCACTGGGCTGGACCATCGGTCGTTCCAGGGGCAGAGGGGAACCTCAGTGCTGATGTTTCAATCCAGGTCGGCAAGCCTGGCGAGGAAATTGGGTTGATCGAAAAGGTGGACGTTATGGCCGAGATCCCCGTATTCGTCAAGGCCGTCGTCAGCTATGTGGCTGGAACAAAGCCATACATCTACCAAGCAAGTTTTTATTTATTTCTCTCCCTCTTTAGTACAACTATTTACGGTGTTTCCAGTGGCTCAACCCCGCAACGTTGAAGATTACCGGACCAGATGCTTTGGTCCCGGGGCTTTCCGCCGGGCTGGAAGTGAAAGGCCGTCTGTATAATGAAGCCACGTTCATATCTTGATTTTTCCCCTTGATTTTATATACCTTTACCCACAGCCGGACCTTGTAATGATTCACGATTTACGATACGTACGATGCTACGACTTGAACTCGACTCTCCAGACCCTCTTCCCTCGACGTCATCTAAATGTTCTGCCGTCGCAATCACATCTGTCTCCTTTCCTGTGCCAATGCTGCGGCAGTCAACGTCGGTTGTCCAGACTCTGACACGGTCCACGATCCACTTAACGCGGCGTACGTCCGAAACGATGGCAACACCCCTTCCTGTCCATACGCCACAGGTGATCAATGCGTATATAACCTGGTAAAGGCGGGTCCGTCTCTAGTTTGTAACTCGGCTCGCGTTGCGGCTTGACCCGTCCGTGACCTCAACGGGGGCCAATCCACCTCCAGCATCTGCGACATCTGGAAAAATCCTCGCGACTAGGCGAAGCTACGCGAGCCTACGGGGGGCTAAGCGGGCTACACATCAACTATCGATGTCCAATTGATGATTGACG
>Ga0307514_10003472_pt1 | contig 15125 bp, 13 predicted proteins | sample 16_EM_MG_FD_203088 | JGI IMG/M metagenome (GOLD analysis project Ga0307514, IMG submission 203088) | Populus trichocarpa ectomycorrhiza microbial communities from riparian zone in the Pacific Northwest, United States - 16_EM | ecosystem: Host-associated > Plants > Roots > Unclassified | place...
GCACTCGATCTCGGCCTCCAAGTGCATCTCCAAACTCGATCGATCTCGGCCTCCAAGTGCAGCTCTCAGTTCACTCGATCTCGGCCTCCAAGTGCATCACCAAACTAGCTCGATCACGGCCTCCAAGTGCAGCTCTCAGTTCACTCGATCTCGGCCTCCAAGTGCATCTCTAAACTCGCTTGATCACGGCCTCCCAGTGCATCTCAGTGCACTCGATCTCGGCCTCCAAGTGCATCTCCAAACTCGCTCGATCACGGCCTCCAAGTGCATCTCTCAGTGCACTCGATCTCGGCCTCCAAGTGCATCTCCAAACTCGATCGATTACAGCCTCCAAGTGCAGCTCTCAGTTCACTCGATCTCGGCCTCCAAGTGCATCTCCAAACTCGCTCGATTACGGCATCCAAGTGCAGCTCTCAGTTCACTCGATCTCGGCCTCCAAGTGCAGCTCTCAGTTTACTCGATCTCGGCCTCTAATTGCATCTCCAAACTCGCTCGATCATGGCCTCGGAGTGCATCTCTGAGTTGTAGATTGGTAGCTATATAGATACATAGATACATAGATGAGAATACAACCTGAATATATGAGTTTTAAAAAGCGTTACACGATTAGTAGTAGCTATGAGTTCCAGGCGCACCAGCAGCGTTCCCAAAGAAGATGTTGTTTTTCCCAGAATGCTCTACTGTGATTCGAGGTGCTTCCAGACGCTCCCAGGTTTGTCGCCGGCGCTCCCAGGTGCTCTGCTATGCAACGCGACCTGTCGCCTGGGCGACGAGAAGCGTGAAATTCTCCGTCAGAGGGTACAAGGTTCCGTCAGAGCCATCAGAACCGTTCGGAACACCCGGGTGTTTCAGACGGAAACTAGAGTTGTTGCTGATGTTGACTCAAGGCATGGCCAGGATCTTACATGAATCACATGCTAACCATCAAGTTATGATGTACGGTTAGAATGAATATTCCCAATGAAGTGATAGTCAAAATGCTTATATTGCTTTGTTCAAATTGATCAAACCAACCAACCTTGACATAACAGACGCAGCTTGCCTCCTTGTGGTTCATATCTTGCAACATCCAATATCTCGCCCAACAACAAGGTCAACACAAGACACAATGGTCAATGCTGCGATATAGAACCTTTTGCCACTTCCAGCAGATAAATACAGCAAATTGACAAAGCAACCCACACAATGCCGTCATCAAGCGAATAAAGCCAAGAGTGGCTTGGAGGCAGAACAGGTCCCAGTATTGGGAGCGTCACGCTACTTACGATCTCAAAAGAAGATTTCGGCGGAGACAAGATGGGAAACAAACTATTTAAGCAACAAAGAGAAAGAGAAATAGATCAAGGATTATGTGGAAAGAGAGACCGCTGTAGCAAGATAGCGAGTTCAAGAGGCAGAGATAGCAATTATGCGAGAGCAAGAAAAGATGAGAAATGTTTAAAATGCACGATTGACAACCACAAATCAAGAAACAACATTTGAGGTGTTGTTGAATGCGATCGGAGACAGTCTGAGTGATCTTGCAAGTTCTGACGATGAGGGTGATGGGGAAAACGAGCATGGTGAAGAAGATACAGAGCGTGGGAAGCTGAGTGAAGATGACGAACCTGGTTGGGTAATGGGCAAAATCTCCAAAACTGTACAGCACTGGATGGAGAGTTTTAGGCCGAAGCAGATGAGGCTTGATGAACTGATGCACCCGGGATGGGGGGACGCGGCCGACTACTTCTGTTAGAGAGATATAAATTATGGGATGACTAAATTGAAGGTTCCGGCAGTTGTGAAGCCCCAAACAGACACGACTGCACCCACACCATCACCGACAACAATTGGAGAGCTTATGCAAACTCTTGACATCGTTCCTGTACAATCAGAAATGCTGCAAGTGTCGTCCTGACTGGAATGTAGTCAAACGTGGCTGGGTGTGGAGAACCACAGTCACACAGTAACATAGCACATCTCATGCCTGACGTGGTGCCCGATTGGTCACAGATGGTGATTGTGAAGCCTGTTGAATCCATAAGCTTTTACCCCTGCTTATTCCATCCCTAGCTAATTACCATATAGAAATCGGTTTCAGACGAAGACATGGTGACTGGTCCTGTGTCACCAGGGGAATAGATCGCCAAATAGGTACTTTTGACGATGTGTCTCGAATAAAAGCAATTTGTGTATCTATTTTGTTGCCTGTCAGCATTTTTTGGATTTCAGTGACCAAATTGTAAGACAGGATTATTTGTCAGTGTGTGTGGAATAGTCTTACAGGCCATGTGAAAGTTCTAGACTCCAAATCAAGTTGATTAACAACCAACAAATAATATATGGGGTTTCCTGCTACGGTTAAATGATAAAGTAAAACCTAAATTTGATATGAAATTTACTAACAAACTTTAAGTCAGTGATGTCATACGACTCATAGAAGGAGCACTCAATGCACAACCTGAACCCAGATGAATGACCGCCATCAGGCTGCATTAATTCATGCAGCCAACTACATAACTCTCCGCTTAGACCTCCTGCACATAGTCGAGATTTTGAAAATTGCTTATGGTACGTCATGGAAATCGAGGAGAATGAGGTGGATAAGGAATTGTGAGGACATCAGGCAGTATATATCTAAGACTAGTGGATAGCTATTTATGCCATAAGTTGCTGGCTGAAAGTGCTGAAACGCAATAAACCTACGTCATTCATCATCCAGACGACGTGTATAGTTGTGGCTGAGAAACTGACATGTCTCGAAGCTTTTGGATGCAAATGATAATATGTTGACACAGTATATTGGCTGCCAATAAAGATTATATGAATTTGGTGTACAATTGTTCAGCACCCAATAACCGTTAATGTGTCTCTGAGGTGAGCTCTAAGGTGAGCGTCAATGGAGCGTCAACGGTTTACAGTTGTATCCATTAAGCAATCAAACAGCTGCATAGTTGCATCCACCCAAAGAGGAAGTATTGGCCGTCTTAATAGACAAAAAGGCAAGCGACAAGCTCCTTGCCCCATCATAGAAATGAGCGTCACCAGAGCGTTAACGATTCTTGGTCTTGCATCTTGGATAATCACTGGGATGTGCAATAGCATTTACCCATAATCAAAGTATTGGCCACCTTTATGCACAAAAATGCGAGCGACAATATCGCTACTACAACCTAACAATGAGCATCCACCGAGCATCAACGATTTTGGGTTTTGCATCTTGGACAACCCAAGGGATATGGATCTGGGTTAACGCATGATCATCCTGTTGGCCACCATGATGTGGAAAGAGGCTATTAATGATATGGTGTCTGCATCATTAAAATCAGCGTCAACTGAGCATCCACGTTTTTGGGTTTGGCATTTTGGATAATCAAACGGCTATGCAGGGGTGTCATCCCATAATCATAATATTGGCTGCCTTTATAAGCAATAATGCTAGGTAGGATATCGCTACTACCTCCTGAAAATGAGTGTCAATGATTTTTGGTATTGCATCTTGGATAATCTAAGGGCTATGGAATGACGTTAACCCATAATTATTCTATTGGGTGATATGGTAGGCAAAAACGCTACAAACGATATCGCTACTCCCTCCAAAACATGAACGTCAATGCAGCATCACCGACTCTTGGTGTTGCATAATGGATAATCAAATGGCTATGTAGTGGCGTTAACCCATAATCGAACTATCGGCTGCCTATATGTGTAAAAATGCTATTCACGATATCGCAACCACCCCCTAAAATTCAGCACCCATGGAGCGTCAACAGTTATTATGGGGGCTCGGTAGGCTGCCCAGCAACGTACTGCACTGCGTTGTTCCTAAATCAAGTTTTTAGCCTTCAGTCATCTGTGTATGTCCCTATATTCAACTTCACAAATATGCATGCCATGTCCTACAGGATTGACTTTTAGTCGTGCTTGTATCTCTAAAGTCAATGTTTAAGAACCAGCATTTTACTTTACTGTAACGTTACGTTTCGCAGCCACTCATGTCTAATTATGCAGGTTTCAAATTACTACCGCGATGTCAGATTCACAATCTTTAAATACCTCGTTGCTACAGGTTATGATATCTTCCAAAAATGAACGTGTCTTTATTTGTGATTTGAACGACCTTACTTTACAAATCATATTTGATGCTTGGTGGGTTTCGATGAATGTAGGCTCGAAGCATCCGATTGCTTGGAATAGTTCTAGACATGCACCTTCATGGTGATTCTATTTACACTGCAGGATTGAGGAGACCAGCAGCCCTGCCATCATATCTATTGTTTGTCATCAAGTTATTCGCCATCCATCAGATCATTGGACCAGCTCAATGAGTGAACACAGGCTGCCAAAAGCGTACATCGCAAAGTTAAACAAATTAACAGAGTCGGAAGATACCGAACTGACTAGTTCACCGGTCGATGAAGTAACTTTAACCATACGGAAGAGACCCGGCAGCCGTGGAATTCGAATTGAAAGTTCGCAATGAAAATTCACATTTGACTTTAGGTTTCATTTATATTGACTGAATTGACAGACAAAACACTCCAAACTGTCAGCAAAGGACTTTAATGCTGCCGAATTTCGCCAAGACACCAGCAATCACTACCTCATGATAGGATTTGTTTCGGGTCATATTCCATGGAACACAATATCAAACATAGAACAACGGTGGTCATACAATACATTACGAAGTGAGTTATTGCTGCCATCGCCCAGCACTCTGAGTAAGATTTGCTGGATGGAATACACACTGACAGTGGATGAAATTAAGAAGCAATTGCTGTCAAGAAATGAACTTAGTTTAGCTTTGGACGGGTGGACATCAACGAACACACGAGCCATAACGTTGGGCATTGCATACTATACAGTTCGAAATTGGGAACTGTGCCAAATACATCTCGCTTTCAATCATTTTGATAGCCAATTCTTTCCCTTGTTTGAAAGCTAATCAAGGATGATAGGTCAAGGGTCACCATACTAAAGCATGGCTAGCCGAACCTTTGATGGATGTTCTTTATTGTTTTGAGCTTACTGACGCCCATTTACATGGAATTACACCTGATAATGCTTCCTCAAATTACTTGATAACTTGGGAATTACAATCAACCCTTGAGGCCTCCGCAGTCTAGTGGCCTGCATTGAGAAACCACATACCTTGCATGGCGCACGTCATTCAGCTTGCTTTCGGTGTATTTATGAGGAGTCTGGGTGCAAAAGGCCGCACCAAGTCTTGGGAAGCCCATGAGCACAATCAGCAATTTGGAGACAATGAAAGTATTGATATTGGGAAGAGTCAAAGAGTTCGAAAAGAGGGCAATGCTAGAATCATCAAAGTGTCTGCGATGAGGCCTGGTTTAGCAACAAAAATTGAGAAAGTACGTATTTCAACATACTTTGAAAGTCCTGAAACTGACATTTATATAGCAGAGAATGCTTGCTGTATTGATTACACTGACACCTGGTCTTTGAAAAGACATCATTGACTGTCAAAAAGCCAAAGTACATCTCGCGGTACTATCTATTATGGATGGGAAGACATGGCCGAATTCGACACTGGAGTTGCTTGAGCGGGCACATTGATTACGAGAATTCACCCGTGAGTTGCTCTAGAATCCAAAATCCAGTGATTACCGATCACGCTTCACAACACTGGATGAATAGAGTATCGTGAAGTATGTCATGGATGTGTTAAGTCCATTCTGGAACCGGACACTGTCAATGTCAAAGCGACATACAGTTACGCTGCATCACATTGTCACTGTATACAACACCATGTTCGATCATATGGATGGCGTTATGCGAGCTTTGGCTAGGAAGAAGACCCAATAGATGGAAGACTTATACTTCACAATGAAGTTTGCAGGCCAAAACCTGTCCAAATATTATAGTGAAGTTACTCATATGACTGGTATGCTTCTCATTTCAGCACATATCCTTCATCCTTTCCAGAAGTTGCGATCGTTTAGGAAGTTGGACAAGGGAATGGATATTAATCCTGAGGATGAGACATCTTATACAACACAATACCAGAAATCATTTCTGAAGTATGTGGAGAATGAATACTGCGTCAAACATCAACGATTGCCTGTCACTAAACCCGAAAGCGTACCACGCTACAATCTTTTCTCTCCAATAATGGCTTCCAGATCTGTTAAATCTTCTTCTGATCCATATGATTTGTCCAGCGATGATGAAGAATACTGAATGCCTAAAAATTTGGCTGAAACGATGCCCGGGAGAAGTGATCACTCAGCACGATTACTGACAGCTGGAAGGCTCGATTCGATTGCACCGCCGGAATTACGACAGAACTGGGGGCAAATTAATCCGAATCAGCGTGCATACCACTCTAACCCTACAGAGATTTGCTGTACATTTTGGATCCCAGATATCACGGACTGGTGGCGACAGCAAGAGGAAACGCACTCCAACCATGTCGATCTCTCTAGTGTGGCACCCGACATATTCTCTATCATACCACATGGTGTCGTTGTGGAGGCCAGTTTTTCCCTGCGGCAAGATGTAATCGGCTGGAGGCAGTCAAAACCCACAAGCGAGACGGTTTGCAGAAAAGTTGTAGTAAGGCAGTTTGCTTAAGCCAATAACGGGTTACTGGCCGGCGATAACCCAGCATTGGATACGACAAATGCTGAAAACAACTTGGAAATGAAGACAGAGGTAGAGGAAAAGACAATGCACAGAATGGCCAAGGTGCACGACTTTTGGGAGATGTGGCAGGGCAGGCACAACCAACATGCAACACAGAAGAAATCTCGCGCTCAAAATAAGCAAACAACTGCCATACAATAAATCTCAGATACTGAAGAGATCATCAAAGCATCCTGGTTACACTTTCAACATGATGGTGCAGCTGCATTTAAATTGTCAAAAAGTTTACCTGTGCCACCAGCTGTGTCTGCAAAGAACCTCTCTGGCAGACGAACACAAGAATTGAATGTCCACCGATTCAAACGAATCAACTGCCATCCTGCTGAAAGTCATCAGGATGGTGCACCTGAAAGTGTTTCAGACACCGAAAATTAGATTGACTTGAATGGGGACTTGGATAATCCATATGACAGAGAAGATGACTGAGTGGCGGACAATGAATCTGAGATAGAGCTTGACAATGGCATCAATGATTCAGATACCCAAGAGCAGTGGGAAGTGAGTACCCCACCAAATGTTCACAGATTGCTTTGGCCAACACGGAGTTCACAGAATGAGGCTGCAAAGGTATTGATGATGGTCGGCACAATGGAAACGAGGAGGAGTGAGTGGATACCGAACAAGTTGGACAGAATGAGTCAATGTATTTTCACCAGGTTCATTATGTAGTTTGACTGAGAACTTCATGTACAGAAATATTTTGGGTAAATATTGAGCAGTCGCCTGTGAATATTGGTTAATAAACAGAAGTATATCGGGCAAGCAGAGTCATTTGGCTAGAGGTATATATTTCAATCGTATGAGAGCAACAAGTGCAAGAAGATTACTGGGCTCGGCTTTGCCAAAGGGCCCAGTCTGGATCAGGCAGAAGGCAAACCAATAATGTCAAATAATCATGAACGCAATTATTGATGGTGGCAGATGTTCAATGGAGAATACATTAAAATGAGTGTCAACAGAGCGTCAACGATTACAGGTCTTGTAAGTATGGTAATTAAATTGTGATATGGTCGCTGCTATGCAGAACCAATGTATTGGCTGCCTGTATAGGCAATATAGCTAATGGGACTGTCACTGCCCCATTCTGAAAATGACCATCAATGGAGTGTCAATGATTTTTGGCTTTGCATCTCGAGTAACCGAAGTGGCGATTAGGTACAGCCATCCATAAACAAGGTATTAGCTGCCTTGAGTAGCAAACACAACAGCAACAGGCTTCCTGCCCCATCCTGAAAATGAGTGTCAATGGAGCATCACCCATTTTTGGTTTTGCTTCTTGGGTAATCTAACTTGCGATTGGTTGCAAACATCCATAAATGAGATATTGGCCGTCTTTAGGGGCAAAAACACTAGCAACATGCTCCCTGCCTCATCCTGAAAATGAGCATCAATGTAGCGTCCCCGATTGTTGGTCTTGCATCGTGGCTAATATAAGTGTCGCATGGTGGCAATCATTCATATATGATGTCCTGGCAGCCTTTTCAACCAAAACAGTGCATGACATATGTGTTACCCAATTGTGAAAATGAGCATCAATGGAGCATCAGCGATCGTTGATCTTGCATATTGGGTAATCAAGGCATTGCGCGGATACATCAGCTCATAACAGAACTACTGACCACATTTCTAGGCTAAAATACAAGATATAAAAGGAAAAATACGGATTCCAAAATGATCGATATTGCAAACTGTAAAACATGCAAACAGAGCTTATTGGCTGCTGAATACCAGATTTTAATAATATACGATTATCAAACTGCCAAATCAAGAGTATTATATGAATCTTCAAATGGAGCCGCTGAAAACCCACCCAATTCAGATAGGTTGGAAGGTAAGCATGGAACAGTACCCGCATTGAAGGTTCGGGTGTATTGACAACCCGGACGGCCAATTTGGCAACAGTTCGGTTCCGACTCGGACCTGGACCCGAAATGACAGTCCTGAACCATTTCTAACACCATGTGGAACTTTTCATGTAATTTCATTGAGATCTGACCATAGGTTCTGTAGTGCTGTATTGATCTCCAGTATCAGTGGACAATACTAATGCATATCTATGGGGTTTATAATACGATCTTGTAACACAACTTGCTATCTGTGGAGCGGAAGATGCTGGCAGTACTTTACTGGATTTCTTACTTATTTCTGCCGAATGCCAGGCATTCTGATACAGACTGTGGCATCAGCAATATGTATTTTTGGCGGTGGGAGCCTCTGGGAGTACATCAGGTGATATAAAGTGCAAACTTAGAAGAGTCAATTTCAGGAGAGTATCAGACTGTAGGAGGGCATTCCGGATGGCCTTCAGAGTAACTGGGATCTCTAATGCCTGGTATAGGAGTACCATGGGCATGATTGTGAAAAGTTTGAGAACATGTTGGAGCGCCGACAACAAGCCTGGGAGTGCCGGTGATAAGCCTGGGAGCACCTCAAATGACTGAAGAGCAGTCTGGGGAAAATAACATCTTCGTTGGGAAGACTGCTGGTGTGCCTGGAACTTATAACTACTACTTATCGTTCAATGATTTTTGAAACTTATGTATTCAGTGTGTATTCTCATCTATGTATCAATGTATCAATGGATCTATATTGCTAAAAAATCTACACACAGTATATCTGGACTGGCTGCAGGCGGTGCTTGAAATGGATTCGAGGTGCACCTGAGAATGTCAATCGAGTGAACTCCAAGATGAAATTGGTTGCCGTGATCGATTGAGTTTGGAGATGCACTTTCAGGCCGAGATCAAGTGAATTCAGAGATGCAATCGAAGGCCGTGATTGGGCGAGTTTTGAGAGGCACTTGGAGGCCGAGATCATGTGAACTCACTGTTGCAATTGGAGGCCATGATCGAGCAAGTTTTGAGATACACTTGGAGGCTAAGATCGAGTGAACTCAGATGCAGCTGGAGGCCGTAATAGAGCGAGTTTAGAGATTCACTTCGAGGACGTGGTTGATCGAGTTTGGAGATGCACTTGGAGGCCAAGATTGAGTGAATGCAGCGAGGCACTTGGAGGCCATAATCAAGCGAGTTTGGAGATGCTCTTGGAGGCCGTAATAGAGTGAGTTTGGAGATGCATTTGGAGACGATGATCATGTGAACTTGGAGGCCATGATCGAGTGAGATTAGAGGAGTAATTGCTGGTGGTCGATGGGAGGCGCGCAAGATGCTAAGACTCTATTCATCAGTTAGTTAGAGTAATCGATGTAAGGGGTGCCAGTTGCTGATACAACTGTATACATCAGTTAGTTAACATGCAACTATGGGAATGTGATGTGGTGACTTTACATTGGAGCTCTCATGGAGAGCGGCCTGTTAGCGGTTGATCTTGTAAGGAGACACACTGGAAGCTGAAGCTACATTCAGGGGTCAACTTGTAATCGCGTAAATGATGGGGAGACTGACATTGTTGGGTGGATGCTGCATTCAGTGTATGCCATTTCTGGTGTATACTGTACTCGGTGTATGCTGAACTTGGTGTATGCTGTACTCGGTGTATGTTGAACTCGGTGTATGCTGTACTCGGTGTATGCTGTACTCGGTGTATGCTGTACTCGGTGTATGCTGTACTCGGTGTATGCTGTACTCGGTGTATGCTGTACACAGTGTATACTGTACTTGGTGTATGCTGTACTCAGTGTATGCTGTACACAGTGTTAACTCATGATCATAGCGTGGAGAGATAGAGAGGGATGACTTAACCTTGTGTTCTGCGATAATGGTAGAGTGATGGACGAGAAAAAGAGATGGGGGATGAAGATGGAAACAATATGGACGATATGACCGGATACGAGACATCATGGGTACGAGGTGCATCATTAGATTTGGAAGACCGCTTATCAGTGTTATTACCCCCCAGATCGGAACTTGGCTCTGCCGTATCGCGCATGGTGAAATCAGTCGTACATGAAATTCTCTGAGTCCCAGTTTCTCAGGACGATTTCCCCCATCATCTCTCATCTCTCTCTTTCTCGTCCCCAACTGTACCATTACCTAAGAACACAAATTTAAGTCATCCCTCTCTGTCTCTCCATGACATGATCATGAGTTAACACTGAGTACAGCATATACTGACTACTACATCATCCGAAGATCGACTGTCTCCTGCTGTCAGCCAGTTTTATCTCTAATCTCGCCAGAACCTGTTGTATATAATTCTCTACATTCGCACGATCACGACTGATCCAATGAATAGGGTGTCAGATCCCGTCGCACCTTCTTTCTCGATCCACCTCCTCGAAACTGACCGCCTCAAAATAGTCCTCCAATCTCGATCAGTCATGGCCTCCAAGTGCATCTCCAAGCTAGCTCGATTTCAGCCCCCAAGTGCATCTCTAAGTTCACTCGATCTCAGCCTCGAAGTGCGTCTCCTAACTCGCTCCATTACACCCTCCAAGTTCCCATGATGATAGTTTCCAAATGCATCCCCAAACTCGCTCGATGACGGTCTCCAGGTGCATCTGAGTTCACTCGATCTCGACCCGCAAGTGCATCTGCACACTCGCGTGATGAAGGCCTCCAAGTGCATCCGAGTTGACTTAATCAAGACCTCCAAGTGCATCTCCAAATTCGCTCAATCCCAGCCTCCAATTGCATCTCCATCAGCAAAATGTAAATCGGTCCGGAAGCAACATGCAATCTTTCCAGACACTCCAGCTGACCTCACCAGTGCTCACTAAGTACTTCTAGATGCTCCCAGACCCCCCTGGATCTAAGCAAAGTTCTCACAGACTCTGCAAGAGCATTCTCACGATGCTATGACATTTGACTGATAGGATAGTCAAATTTTGGAACTCCTAAAACCTCAGTGCAGATCTGTGGGAGACTTCCAGAGAAGCTGAGACCACTATGTAGCTCTGGTCTGGGGGAGACTTCGAGAGCAGCCAAGACCGCTGCGCAGCACAGTGGGAGACATGGTGCCGTATTATCAGAGCAGTGGTTCTTACATTACCATAAGGCATTTCGTCTTTGTTACAGTCACAAGATTCGCTACATCATAATATGGCATGCATCATATAAGTCTTTCTATATATATAGATACTGTCAATCTGGCCGCAAATGGTAGTTGAGCATAATTGGAGGAGCACCTGGACACGCCCATTGAGAGAACTTAGAGATGCACCAGTTGGTGCCCGTTGTGGTGAAACAATGGAACTAGATGGCACAGCGCCAACCATCAACGTTCCGCCGCACCACTCGCGACATCCAAACGGAATTCATGAGAAACAGCAGTTCTCGTTGGAGGGGCGAAGGAATCGGGTGAGAAGATACGATACTAACCAGCGTGGATGAGCCACGCAATTGTGTGGATCCTTGAGTTCTTGGACAGAGTGAGTGAGACCAAAAGTTGGGAATGATAGAGTGTGTATTTTCATTGTATGATAAGATGAGATGGAAATGGGATGATGTCTATCTACTGCAGAGTCTGCCGAATATATACTCCCCGCCACTCTGTCCACCTCTGTTACCCCAGTATCACCATACTCCAGCCGTTGCTCGTTGCAGATCCACCTGGAGGAAATTATCGTGTGAACTTGGAGGCCATAATCGAGCAAGTTTGGAGATGCACTTGCAGGTGGTAATCGAGAATATTTGTAGATACACTTGGAGACCAAGATCGAGTGAACTCAGTGATGCACTTGCAGGCCCGGATCGAGAGAGTTTGGAGATGCACTGAGGCTGAGATCGAGTGAACACAGAGATTTACTTGGAGGCCATGATCGATCGAGATTGGAGGTGATTGATCTAGAGGCGGTCAATCTGGAGGCAGTGAATCTGGAGGCGGTAGATTGGGAGGCATGTGCGATGGAAGCTTAGACTCTATTCATTGGAGAACTCATAATTGTGGGAATGTAGAGAATTGAGTATAACACAGTCCGCTGAGAGAAGAGACACTCGCTGGGAGTGGGAGACAGTCAATCTTGGGATGATGCAGTATGCGGTATATGCAGTTCCCAGCGTATACAGTACTCGGTGGAGGCAGAACTCGGTGTATGCTATACTCGGTGTATGATGTACTCGGTGTATGGTGTACTCGGTGTCAACGCTTGATCATGGTCTGGAGAGAGAGAGAGGGATGGCTTAACTTTGTGTTCTTAGGTGACGGTAGAGTTCAGGATGAGAAGGAGAGAGATGAGAAGAGATGGGGCAAATCATCAAGAGAAACTGGGACTTAGAGAATTTGGTGTGCAAGTCAATTTACCATCTCCGATATGGCAGGTACGAGTCCCCATCTGGCGTGTAATTACACCGATACGAGGTCTTCCCAACCCAATCAGGCAAGTCATACCCCTGATTTCTCATACTCGCTCGTATCCTCCACATCATTCTGATCCTCATCCCCCCATCTCTCTGTTTCTCATTTACTATAATCATCACAGAACACAAAGTTAAGTCATCCATCTCTATCTCTCCATGCCATGATGATGAGTTGACACCGAGTACAAGCATACACCGAGTAAAGTATACACCGAGTACAGCATACACCGAGTACAGCATATACCAAGTACAGCATGAACCGAGTACAGCATACCCAAGATTGTTTGTCTTCCCTTCATTTTCATGATTATGAGTTGACCCCTGAATGTAGCTTCAGCTTCCGGCATGCCTCTCTACACGATCGACTGCCATCAACCAGCTCACCATGAGAGCTGAAAGGTACAGTCATCTTGTCACATTCCCATGTTTGCGAGTCAACTAACTGATGAATGGGACTCAGCACCCGGTGCGCAGTCCATCGACCGCCTCCACATACTAGTCTAATTTCGCTCAATTTCATCTTACGAAGTGTATTTCCAAACCCACACAACTAAGACCTCCAAGTTCGCATGATCACGGCCTCTAAGTCCATCACCAAACTTTCTCGATCACGCTCTAGGAGTGCATCTCTAAGTTCAATCGATCTCAGCCTCCAAGTGTATCTCCAAATATGCTCAATTATCGCTTGCAAGTGTATCTCCAAACTCGCTCGATTATTGACTCGAAGTTTCCACAATCATGGCCTCCAAGTGCATCTTCAAACTCTCTCGATCACGATCCTGGAGTGCATCTCTATGTTCACTCGAGCACGGCCTCCCAGCGTATCTCCAAATATGCTCCATATCCGCCTGGAAGTGCATCTCCAAACTCGCTCGATTACGGCCTCCAAGTGTATCTCCAAATACGCTCGATTATCGCCTCCTAGTGCATCTCTCAACTTGCTCTATCATGGCCTCGCAGTGTAGCTCCAAATATGCTCGATTACCACCTCCAAGTTAATCTCTAAACTCGCTCTTTCATGGCCTTGAAGTGTATTTCTGAGTTCACTCCATTGCAATTTTCAGGCGCACCTCGAATTGCTCTCAAGCACCTTCTGCAGCCAGTCGAGATATACTGTGTGTAGATGAGTAGCAATATAGATATATAGATGAAAATACAAACTGAATACATGAGTTTTAAAAATCGTTGAACGATGAGTAGTAGCTATGATTTCCAGGCGCACACCTGCAACGTTCCCAAAGATGTCGTTTTTCCCAGACTGCTTTACAGTGATTCGAGGTGCTTCCAGGCTTGTCGCTGGTGCTCCCAGGTGTTCTCAAACTTATCACAATCACTCCCATGGTACTTCTGTACCAGTCAGGAGAGATCCCAGGTACTCCGATTGCCGGCCGGAATGCCCTCCTACTGTCTGAAACTCTCCTGAAATTCACGCATCTAAGTTTACACTCCACATCCTCTCAGACACTCCTGGAGGCTCCCTGTGACCAAATTACATTGTGCTGATGGCTGAGTTCACTCGATCTCGGCCTCCAAGTGCATCTCTGAACTCGATCCATGATGCCCTCCAAGTGCATCTCCAAACTCACTCGATTACGGCCTCCAAGTTTGCACAATCACAGTCTCCAAATGCATCTCCAATCTCGCTTTGTCATGGCCTCCAAGTGCATCTCCGAGTTGACTGGATCTTGGCCTCCAAGTGCATCTCCACACTCGCATGCATACGGCCTCCAATTGCATCTCTGAGTTCACTCGATTTCGGCCTCAATGTGCAATTCCAAACTCGCTCGATTCCGGCCTCGAAGTGCATCTTAGTTCACTCAATTTTCACCTGCAAGTGCATTGCCAAATTCAATTGATCAAGGCCTGCAACTGCATCTCTGAGTTCACTAGATCTCGGCCTCCGAGTACAGCTCTTTGTTCACATGATCACGGTGTGGTGACATGGTGGAGCTCCCTTGGCATCCAATGGGAATTCTTCAGAAAGACCGGTCCTGGCTCGAGGAGCATACGAACAGAGGGTGAGTGGATATTCAGGAGCATACGGCTGTGAGGAACCATACCAATTGCATGAATCAATGAAAGCTCAGCAAGAGTGTGTGGGACCAAGTGATGGGAAAGATAGACTGTGTGGATTTCATATAATGAAATGCCGTCTATATACTCCCCTGTATCACCCTACACCCCCCCCCCCCCCCCCCCCCCCCCCCCGGGGCGGGCCCCCAC
>Ga0307514_10003473_pt1 | contig 15123 bp, 19 predicted proteins | sample 16_EM_MG_FD_203088 | JGI IMG/M metagenome (GOLD analysis project Ga0307514, IMG submission 203088) | Populus trichocarpa ectomycorrhiza microbial communities from riparian zone in the Pacific Northwest, United States - 16_EM | ecosystem: Host-associated > Plants > Roots > Unclassified | place...
GATTCGTAATTACCAAAAATACGATGCGACCGGGCTCATAACCTGTTGGACCAATCCTGGCGCAGAGGGAAGCGTACGTCGACTTATGGTGCAGCTGCCAAATTGGTGATGCGTATATTGACTTGTCCATTCATCTATTTGACACGTACACAAGAAGTAGAGTGAAAGCGGCTCCGCCGCTCAGCCCTAACCCAACGCCACGTGATGACCGCACTCAAAGCCTGCCCTTCATCACTGAGTCTTCTAGGCCTTGCGCCTCCGCTTTTGCTCAACATGTTGGCAATATAGCGAGTGATGCTATCATGAAATGCTTCCACAACCTGCGGCTTGGATGAAGGCAAAGCCCATGGGAAATACCATTTGTGATGAGATCCTCGAGTATAGAACTTGTTGCGACCATGGTTGTTAGATGCCTCAATGTACATCGCACATGCCTTGCAGGACAATTTGCTCACGCCTAAATAATCCAATGGGGGTCTGTGATTTCGACATGCGTTGAAAATGGTCTATCAAAGCACTCACAATCGATGCGAGCTTGGACGGGATTCGGAAAGTCCTTCAACACAACGAAAACCGTCTGCATCAAAGCCGATCCATGATCGGCGACGACGAATTCTTGTCTATCTAGTGCTTTTTTGATTACTGCATCCCAACTTTGAGGCATCACGATTTTATTTGGCTCGATTTGGACATGGTTGACTCGGAACACTTTATTGTAAAAGTATCGGCGGAGACGAGGAGAGTGGGCGTACTTTAAGAACACATCGCAGTATGAATGAATAGCGATTACATTCTCAAGGTATCGAACGAGAGGAAAAGGCATCCCACTTCCTTCATTATGTCAGCTGGCTAGGAGTAATCGGCAATGAGACGATGGCTTACCTTTCACCGCCTCAGACCACATGGTTATGCAGTCTGATTTCATGACTATACGAACAAGCTTTTGTAGAGTGTTCATGTGTTTATAAGTTCAGAAAAATTGAGGGTTTCCGGGGGGGTAGCAAGAAATTCGAGGTATATATCCTGTACAAGGAATTTCACATTCAACAAGCTGTCCCATGCATCTCGATGGTGCAGCTCTGTAGGTGGGACCATCGTCAAATGCTTTTCTAACTTCTCTGTGAAATCGATAAACTTGTCATAACGCTTGTTTTGTTTTGTTTTAATCATACTGTATTCACTCTACTTAGAGTATGACAGCCCCTTAATCCCCTCCGCCCCCGGGCTGGCCGGCTAGATGGCGGAGCTCCACTCCTGCTACCCGTCGTCCCCTTGTCATAACGCTTGTTTACGCGACTGGCGAACTTCGAGAAAGAGAGTGTTTGTAGAGAACTTTTCAACTGTGAGATGAGCGGTTTGGCGACAGCCATAAACTCACGGGCAGGCGGCGATTTTTCGGCGTATTGGATCGAAATTTTTTGGTTCGAGTAATGCGTGTAATAGCTCTGTGCAATCTCCTGAAGTTGTAGCCAAACTTTACGGAGATGCGATGATACCTCATTCGGGACACCGTGATTGCCGGCAATGGTGAGAGTAATCGTTCCCCCTAATCCGTTATGCTCTTGAAGCTGTATTGCGATAGCATATACTTCTCCCTTTCCTTTACGGACACAGATTGACGCTAGGGAATCGAGAATGAAATGCAGCCGACCAGATTGCAACTGATCATAGTGGCGATCACCAGGCTCCCGGTCTAGCCAGCTCTCAGCAAAAGCAAAGGCAACGAGATGCTCTGGATCATATATCATTGCGAAACGTCTCGGCGGCGGTTAAGGATGCGCAGTGTGGTTGTGGTGGGGTTAGGCGTTGTGTTGCGCGGGGCTAGGGTTGACCAGCGCGGAAAGGATTTAACCAGTTAACTCAGCCCTGATTCAGAGATGTAGTATAGCTACCATACCCACTACAGACGCAATTCCGACGTCAGGCTAAACATAGGTCCCGCGATCAGATTTTATAGTGGAGTCCACGCACTCTTAGGCATTTGGTGTTGAAGAAAAAGGCCACGTTCGAAACCTTAAAGCTCAGTACAGTACCTGTGAATTCAATATCACCGAGGGTTTCCTCGACAATGGTTTAGCTCCCGCTTAGGGATGCCGCCTCTAGCGAGGGCCTCATGTCGTGTTCAATCGCGCGTCTTGTCATTTGCCGCCCAGTTCTGAAGTGATAGGCCTGCACAAACGCTGGATTCTCAATGGGGATTACCTTCAGAGGTAGAGCTTCGAGGATTTGTAGTAGTATGGTTGATTCGGAGAAAAATATCAGCGATATTCCTCCATGAAATAGCTGTTACACGCACACTACAACATCCGTACTTGGACTGGCGACTCTTACACTTAAGATAAATGGAATAGCGCAATTGGGTAATCTAATAGTATCCTGTTGTGATGTATCGTTGGCTCCATCGATAGTTCTACCGGTGAAAGTTCTAGGAACAACGGGTGAAACTGCAGTAGGGAGATTGGAGGAGGGAACGAATGGAAACGGGGTATCAATGTTAAGATGGGTGCTATGTAAAAACAAGCTCAGCGTTGTTTTCTAGACATAAATAATAAGTGAATACTCACACTAAACACTCCGCTGATCCAAATCATGGCGGATGCCATGTTCATCAGCCCTAGAATCGGACTCTTCATCCACAACTACGTTTGGAGGCAGAGTAAATTTTGCAGTACAGAGTTCTTGATTAGAGCTAGATGATAAACTTCCCAAAAGGCAATATTCCACAACTGAATGGAGGAAGTCCAGTCGAGCCATCAGGAGTTGTGGAGGCTAGTCAGAGACGTTCCCGTGAAAGATTTTCTTTATGCGCATTCGATTGCCCACTTGTAAGAACCAGTTTTTGCCTAGGCTTAGGGACGATCTCCAGCATTCATCTCATGGAAGTCCTGGCATTCCATGGCTAGATGAAATTTGGCAAACGAGCGAACAGCAGTGGAGCCATGCAGCTTTGGTGGGGCGGGGAAGTTGCATATTCAGAAGGCATAGTACCATGTCTGAACTCCGATAGGGGTTTTCTTAGCAACCGATCTAATCTAGTGTGTAGGACGAGGTGCAAATGGGTAGCTACATTGCCAGAAGACAGTCGTGAGTACTCTACATTTGGTGAAAGCATTCACAAACCTCAATGTGAATATTCACGCTCGAGTTCGTCATATCTGGCATTTGATGGAGAGTATACGTATTTGTTTGTTACCCACAGCCCAGAACCATTCCCCAGCCGCCAACACCCCAAGGCAGGGCGACACCTAAAATCACTTACCAGCCCGCCCCCACCATCACAAACAAAAAACTTGCAAGATATTCACCTTCGCCTCCCTCAGCCTCGTTGAGTTGCTGCAGCCAAATTTCATGCACATCATTCCACATTTATACTATTTACTTCCTTTCGGATGATTGGAAGTAGACCGCTACAAACTATCCATAACGCTAGTGCAGAGTGAATACTGGTAGTCCTATTCCTAATTGCCACATGCGGAGTAAGTAATTGAACGCGAGTACTGACATGTTCATGAGTCAGTCGTGCTATGTCCCATGTACGGACATTAGGGGTCCTTATGTTGCCGTTTCGCTGATTCGTTACAAGTCGACCAAAATCGCCGTGAACATGATCGATAACGCCGAAAACCCCAACTAAACATCTTCGCTAAATGCATTTCGATGACCATGACTACGATCATGGCCGTGAAAATAGCCAACAACTTCTCAAACTTGGCTGTCTCGACATAAGTCGCAGCTCTAGTCGTATAGTATAAGTTGGGACCCTCTACCTAATAAACTTAGCGCCTATTGGTATTTTGGCGAGATTTCGGTGACGAGACGATATATCCCAAGGCTATTCGCAAGACAGGGACCACCTACCACCTCTGTCTTTCAGAGACATGATATCACGAGATTTTCTCGGATCTCTCGTCCTGGTAGCCATGGCGTCATGTCACCATAGTTAATTATCATCGGAAACCGACAATAACAACCTCTGCGAATCCTTCTATCTCCGCCTTCAGACATCGCCCATCCTTCCGTAGACAAGAGCGTAAACTTTACACGCTAGCCACGATTCTTCCGACGGCCCAAACTCGTCGAACTGTCACCGTCAAATGCCAGTAAAGAGAGGGACAGGGACCCACCACACGCCCAGTCTTCTCTATTCACTGGAGTAGGAGTTGATATGGGCACTTTGCCAGATACTTTGTCTTCCAGGTGGGCGTTCCTGCACGGGGTTCAGAAGCGCCCGGCCTCGGAATTGGTTGCCATTTTGGGCCAACGACTGGTGCAAAATTGGGATAAATGATTTCCAGCTTCACGAACCATAAAATTCAACGTGCCTGTTTGCCTATAGGTGAGAATTCAGGCCTAAATCCCCCACCTACTTCATCGAAAATCATTCAATACTGCATACAAAGAACGAGAGCAACCAAATCCGGCGATTGGGAAAGTCTACCCGAAGCTGTAACAGGTGGCTAGTTGGCTTTTACGTCCAGTCTGTACGTACTTCAATCACCGTGTATAAATATAAGGATAGGGCTAACCAGTCGGTATCCCCTACACGCTCGGTATCCTTCAATTCGTATCCCTTTCCTTTCAGGTATAGTGTGAGTAAAAGATCGTCGTGTGGCAAAGACTTTGATTGGCTGGCTAGACTTCTGTCGTTACTCTTTTACCCACAATATACCCAAAAGAAAGGATACTTACTCATAACTATACGCGAAAGGAAAAGGTTACGAATTAAAGGTTACCGAGCGTGTAGGGGATAATAGGTGTCGGAAACAGCTGGTGTTGAATGGAAGGCAGAGAGGGGTTTAGACGGTTTATTTTGAATTCCAGCAATATCTAGGAACAGCACCCCTCCCAACGCCCCCTCTGGGGTAAGTGTGAGAGCTTAGGAATACTGCCAGCACTACGTAAAGTTCGTCACCTGCTTTCAAGTTGATAAATGCGAGAACTTGAACCCTCGCCGATTTCGTCTTCCTTTGAAATATCTATCGGGTCCTTTTCATAGTGGCTTTGCGTAGGCTGATGCCCCATTCTCAAGAGATCAAGCCCTGCGAGAAGCTAAGCCACAAGATTCAGGGCCTGCACATACTGTGAGCCTCATGACGCTTTTACTGTCAAAGCACGACGTCTAACAAATCGCAGATGACTACTTCACAGTCACAGGTCCTGCCACGAACCTCGCAATAACTCGGGAGACCAATTCCTTTCTTTCACGGAGGCGTTGAAACTCATGGTCACAACAGGTCACTCGATTCTTCCATCTTGTTGAAAATTCACCAAGTCGATGGATCAGGTCCTGGGGTTATGTACGGTGATGACCAATGCGTCTCGTGGGAAAACTAGACTACACTAAGTCTACGACCTGGTTTCGAGACGAGAAATGCAAGAATCTCAATTTTCATCTGCGGGTGCCTCGCAGTGATTCCCGCAGGTACTCCTTCTGCATTGCATAGCGACTTAATGAGGGGGTCAAGATACTGTTTGGTAATTTCTCTGTTTGTGTATTTGCTAGTTCTTTTACTACCAGCTCTGGAGAGAGTTCATTCCCCAAGTTTCATTTTGTACGCTACTTCTTTCCTCATACGTGTACTACTAATTATTACTTTACTATCGGGACTGAAATTACTGTGAGCCCGTTAGTTTTCGCACTTTTATACATAGATTTAACATATTGCAGGCGACTATCATAGCTTGATCCATGGATACCAGATGAAACCCCACGAAGCCGACGGGTCTTGGAAAGGAAAGAAATGAAAGGTAGATGATTCTGATGCAGAGGATGACAGTGGCCTCCTCTAGTTAGCATTATCAATACGTTGAAACAGACAATTTCATCACAACTGGTCACCTGGCGGGAATTCACGTCGGCCGTAGGTTTTAAATGGTGATTGTGGGTGGTGGGAACGGTATGAATGTGAAAGGAATGCCGGTCTGGTTCTTTGGGTTGCAAATTTGTATTGAATCTCTTATCACAGTACATCAGTGAGAGTAGGCGTTAAGCATATTAGAAAACTCTTATTTCCATTTCCTGATCATTAAATCCTAGTGTTACAATTCATCCTCATAAATCCCCCCAAACCCCATAAAAACAACAAAGGTATCCTACGTCCAAACCAACCACCAAGTAAGCACAAACACTGCTCCAGAAAATAACGCCGTCAATATCGCAGCACCAGCCTTATCCGCCGTCGTCGTCGGCCTCGTCTGCTTCAGTGCCTCATCCGACAACCCACCTCCTCCCGTCCCCGCCGACGGATCCCCCTTACTCGTCCCCGTCGCGCTCGTCCCTGGCGTCTTCACATCCGCTATCAAAAGACTCTGAAACAGCTCCATAGCCGCCATATGTTCACCCACGCCTCCCCGAGCAATGCCATACGTAGACCCATCATACTTCCCCATCAACCAGGAGAGGCCACACGTATCGCCGTCTGGTTGTCCGGTGCAGGCCTGGGCGGCGGCGACAGCGCTGGGGCGGAGCCGAGCCATGATGTAGTCGCGGGTAAAGGGACAGAGTTGGTAGGTGTACGCCATGAAACGAGAGAGGTAGGCTTTGAAGGAGCGCTGATCGGTGTTACAGGTGGGGACCGTGTCGAATTTGGGCGCGCGGGCCTCGCAGGCGGATTCCCGCATTACGTTTGGGTGCCCGTCAGCGCGGTTGAAAAAGGGTTCATCTGTGGCGTTGAGGAAGGCTGTGGTCTCTTTTTGCCAGTATGCCTCGCCGGAGGAGTTTTTTCTCGAGAGCTGCGGGGGTTAGCTGGGATCATGCAGTGACCTCTGGCGCTGGAGTGCTCAGAGAGTGCGAGTGTCCTGAGGAAACTAGTAAAGGAGTGTGAATGAAACCACGCAAACATACTTCATAGTCATACATCGCCGCCGCGCCAGCCATATATATACCGGCATTGTACGACCACATAATCTTTGATGTCACCGAGCACTCCGGAATATGCAATCCATCCAGCACTGTATACTTATCCGTGAGCAGGCCACTCTTCTTACTCCAATCATACGCCTTAACCCCCCAATCCGCATATGTCTGGTTCCCCGTATACCTTGCTAGCCTAGCGCCTAACTGGAACAACAGCCCGTTCGAAACAGAGTTCTTGTAATCGTATCCCTGGTTCGTAGCGACCGCCTGCCACCGCAGCCCACCGCCACACGTCTTGTCATCCCACCGTCCAACTTGCCGGTTAAATACCGCCTGTGCTAATGCCAGCCATTGCGGCTTGTCCTTTGGTGGATCTGGGTACCCGCGCTCAGCGGCCGCGAGAACAGCGATCGCCCAGAACGCCTGGTCGTCATTGCCGAGAGAGAGGGTTTGGTTCGGCGGCTGATAGTCGTTGTCGGGGCCTACCTGGTGCAGCAGCGCCTCTGTAACTATGCCGTTGTATTGGGTGTCGTTGGTGGCAGCCCAGTACTCGATCCAGGCCTGTTTGTTGTCAGAAAATACAGACAGAGCGTGAGGGAGAAACGTACCCCCATAGCCGCACCCCCTTCCCACCAGTAGTACCCGATATTTTTTCCCGTCGTTGAGGGGATCAGTCCGAATTCGCCGGGATTGAACCAGGGCTCGCCAGTCGGATAGAGTGCGCGGAGCTTCACCGCCATTCGCGAGGCGGCTTTTTTGATGGAGGCTGTAGATTCTCAGTAAGCGGTGGGAAGTGGGGAAATGGGAATGCGCGGACCTTTGTCATCGATGTTGAGGTCGATTGCGAGTGCTATGCTGACGAGCGCCAGCAGTAATACAAGAAGTAGTAGCTTCATAGTCTAGGTGTCGCTAAAGCATCAGATTTCGAGTGCGATTTTTGGATCGGCCGAGTCAAGGATGTTGGTGAGCAAAGCGGGGGAATTGGTCCAGTTGGCTTCGTTCGCATGGGCTGAGACGGATGGAGTGAAGCAGGGACGGCGGTGATGACGGATGGAATGAATGATCTCACATGCTGTACCTGACACCGTCCGAAGGGGATGCGAATGTAATATACGTACTGGGCGCCGGATGAGATGGTGAGAGGGGGGGTGTGGTGTACTCAGCCGCGTATGAGCTGGCCTAAAACAAAACCCAACCAACCACTATCCCAGCAAAAACCCAATCCGCGTTCCTGCTGACGGAGTTGTGACGCGACTGGGATTTGCGAGCATTACACGAAATTTCCTGTCACGCAGCTTCCCTACGCCTTAGTTGAACAGGCCAGCTGCAAGGGTTCTGTCGCGACTTGGAAATTCAGGTCGTTTAAATGCTTATATTGTCAGCGCAGTACGGGTCGCTTGAGTGATGAGCCAGAGGTTGATCGTAGAAATGGAAGTGGGCGCAGAACGACTCATTCTATTGACGTACGCCCGTATTACGCGTGGGGAGGAATTCGGAAGAACTCCTGAATTATTACGTGGGGAAGCGAAAATCCCCACCACAGCCGGAGATGTCGACCTGCCATCTTTGTCGTAGGTGCAACAAACTCAGTCTGCGTATTCAGATTCCCTTTCAGCGTGATTCAAGGCTTCTCTAACAGCGACGCCCAGAGAGGTACAATTCCACGGAATTCATGATGCTCGATGCCCATTCCCTCCCTTCCCAGGTTTTCCGGGCCGACAGAATTGTGGGGTGATTGCCGGGTCCGTGCTAGCCGGCGATCTATCAAACGACCTAGTGCACGTGGATAAAGCGCTCAGCTACTTGTTCCCAGCGCTCTAATATTAGCCGCCCACGGACCAATGGGTTTGCGAAGGGCTTGAATAGCTGCTCAATTCCAGAAACTACCATAGATATACACATTCGCCCTGCGTGGTTCATCAACTATCACTCGAGAACAGGCTAGGAAGCCCCTGAGATCTAGTCGATCTTGCTAGTCCCTGGCTTTTTAATACCTGTCCCGTTTCATGCATACGACCTTGCACGGAAGATTCTATAATGCAGTATTCTAGATGCAAGCTTTTCAAAGAAAGACATAGTATAGGAACTCTGTGCAAAACACCGGATCTATCGACAACACGTACGTGGAGAGTAATCGGCAATGAGTGGACGGATGGGTGGAACCCGATGGATATCAACGGTCTTAAGTAGTGTGAGGATAGATTGAGATTGAGGGATATTCATTATCTTCGCAGTCTACCGTACTTTAGCTGTCCTATGGAAGTACCACTTACAAAAAGTAGCAGCACTAAACCTTTCTGCCGTCACTGTCACGGACCTTGATTTTCATAGAGCCACAGGGGACTTGACATGAATAGTGAAGGGGTGGCCCGGTGTCTTCGAAGGCAGGGACAGGTCGGCGTTCGGCGCCGACTGGAGGTGTTCGGTGTGAATGAGGTCATGGAATGTGCGGCCGGGACGCCCCCCGTAGGCAATACGATAACCCTCGTTTCAACATTCAGGTGATGTCCCCTTAACAATGACCATGCAGACGGTCGCAGCAACATTATCTTGGTCTATGGAGCCCTCACATCCCATGAGTTGCGCTGGGATCAAGTACGGAGAATTTAAAGTCTCGATATCCGTAAAGCTTCCAAGGCCGCCGTTCAGCAGTTGGAAAGTTTTAGAGGCGGTAATCACAATCTTATCTTCGCCTGAAATGACTGGATCCTCCAGTACCGTCTGGAGTTTTTACAGCATCCTCCTATTCCCCCCCTATTCCCCTCTTGTAATGCTATTCTTGGTGGAATGACTGATCACTTCCCTCATAACCAATTTGGATTCGTAAACTCTGTGGCCACCATACTCAGTTGGAACGTCTTCAAAGTAGTGAATGGTCGGTTTGGGCGCCTGGAGGAATCAAAACCGTATCAGGGCTTTGCGCCCTACATTAATAACCTAGCCAACCGCATCGTAGGTTGGACCTATGATAATGTCCGCCACGAGGTATTCAATATCTTCTTCATCGTCATCGACAATCAGACCCAAAACTTTAAAATTTTAACCTCGAAGAAACTCGCCTCCCTCACCCCCTACAACTCCCTTCTCAGTAACCCATGGTTCTTCTCTGGATAGCCGTAGCTGTATCCCATAATAACGAGATCTTACTAAATGTCTGCGATATACAGCTGTCATCGACTACCTTATTCTCCACAGACATTTTACTACCATTTTATCAGGATATTTCAAAGTATGTTCGAACGTTCATTAGCCAGGCGGTTATAACTTGGTCTCATCCATTATAAAAGAAGAAAAGCTTGTGAGCTCTTTGCTCTTAGTATTGACATATGGATATGTCAAATCTTGCGCCGTTGTCATTATAATGCGTGACATATTTGAGGTATCTACCGCCTGCGAGAGAAGCTCACATTGAGCATGAACCATTAACCAAAAGTAGTTTTCGAAACGGACCCGGCCGGCCTGCGTGCGTCCATCGTCCGAGTGAGTACCCATGCAGGATAATTGTTTGCTGATTTCATGTTTCAGATGTAGACCGGCCTGCGGGCTTTTCAAAAAAAAGGCCAGACCGTTGGGAACACTGACCAAAAGCATGAAAAGGAAGCGTATGTCATGATAAAATTTCTTAGTTGGTAGCCGTTTAGTGCGGGGGGTGAGGTGGTAGTGGTAGTGGTGGTAGTGGTGGTGGTGGTGGTGGTGGTGGTGCGGAGTACGGGAAGTGAGATGGTGGTGCGGTAGTGGTATGGTGGTGATAGAACGCTTACAAGCTTGGTTCCCCTCTAAAATTTTGTAACGATACGCGATACATGCATGGATCATTGATGAATATCGTACAATTGAGAAAATTGAATCGCGATCATTCGTACTGCGACATATCGACGGTGGAAAACAAGAACCGTAATACAAGTTTTGAAGCACGATCTGACCAACCCACCAGAAATAAATATCGAAGTATATATCGATACGTACTAGTTTCGTGCTTCTAAGGAGAGAATCCTAGAAGCCATCAGTTTCTGTCTCTAACATTCACTTTACTACTATTATTAGAGCTCAAATCATTATCGATGGGACGTAAGTATAGTGAATTTCGAACGTTGCTCTACCAGTCCACTAAGTAGAACCTGGTGATTATTGACATGTCTGTAAGCTCACTTTTGACGGCAACACAAAATTGAGATCCTATGACGCAGTCTCGCACTTAGCAATGGGGATGATGTTTCGGTGCAGAGACAGCTTACCCCAAGAAGTTCTTTATTTGACCTCATCGTACGCGGCATTCCGGCATCCAGTGATTGTTTCGCAAGCTCAAGTTTCTTTCGCTGCAATCTCAACATATCCTACAGAGTTTATTAGACGTTTGAACAATCTCATAGAGCTTTTTCAAAGAACTATACCACTTCGAACGAATCCTGTATGATGTACCGTGTGATTATTACAGCACGGGTCTGTCCGATTCTATGCACACGCTCGACAGCCTGCTGTTCAACCATCGGATTCCAGTGCGGCTCCAATACATGTACCCTTGAAGCAGAGGTGAGGTTAATGCTGTACGTGATCAGTCAAATATGCGCCCGTAATGAGGTATCCATCTCCTACCCTACACCTCCGGCCATAAGTGAAATAAGGAACACAATCTTGGAGGAGTCCTGGTGGAACTGCTGCATGGTCTCCGATCGACGCAGGCGCGACATTGACCCGTCTAATCGGCAGAAGGGGACTTTGGCTTCAGTAAGTGCATGGGCGACAAGGTCGAGCATTCTTGTCCAAACGGAAAATACGACACTGCAATTGTTAGTATATGCTATATTATCTTACAACCTAAACTTACTACTTCGGGGAATTTGATGTTCCATCGTAATCCTCTCGGATTGAGTCGAGTAGTGCTTTCACTTTTGTTGAAGGTCCTTTATAGTTTGAAAAAGTAGCGGATAACATCGGTTCTGGTGTGCTACATACGTTCACACAAGCCTCGCACTCCAAGTCCTGAGCGCCATAGCCACGGGAGCATTGAGTGAGTTCGAAGCACCCAGCACAAAGTTTCCGGTGCGGACAAGCCCTTCCTTCAACCTGTACATCCTCCTCCACCAGCTGCACCCGGCAGACGGTACAGTTCAATTTCAGGTCAGGATTTCTGATGAAACCCCTGGACAAAAGGTCTTCGCCGTGATTGCATATTAGCCGCAGTTTGAGAAGGCATTGCAATGTTTCCGCCATGTTGGACTTATTCAACGCGCCTCTGATGCACATATTCTGCACATGCAGATCGTAAAGGGCTCTTTCATCGCTGCGCAGCCGAAGCGTTTTGATGACTTCCTCTCTTGGAGGGAGTTTATCTCTAATAGCTTCTTTGGTCCTTCGAAGGCAGATAGCCCTCAGTGCAGAGCGTAAGTTGTCAATCCCAGTTTTACCGTCGGTCTGGGTTAAAAGGACATATCTGTGGAAGCCTGCTTTGGTATGCAAGGGCTCGTACCGCAAAAACTTAAAAAGCGTTGCGATATCGTTCAAACCATTCTGAAGTGGGGTGCCGGAAACACACCAACGACGTTCGGCGTCCAATGAACATATGGCTTGTGATCTCTGGGTTGTTTCGGTGCGAATTTCGTGGGCTCGAGATCAAAGTCAGCTACTGTTCCCGACGAACTGAGAGAGAGGGACACTGGGGTAAACCTTCGTCTAAAACAATCCTAAACCAATCTATGGCATGGAGGGGAGAATTTTTGGTCTTCCACTCTTGAGCGACGACTTGGTAGCTAGTGATGATGATGTGGTGCTGAAGTAAATAATTTATGTCTGCGGGCCGGCTCTTCCCATGATACATGAGGTGTTTTATTGTACCAGGACGCATGTGACTATCTAGCAAGTTCAGCAATATCGATCAAGTCATGCTTTGGTCTCGCCCAAATATAGACTTACGCTGATATTTGTTTTTCCCAATTATCCATAGCTGTCCAACGACATTAGCATCAGTTATTAAGCACCTTAGGATGAACTAACTAGAAACAGGCGTTATTATCAATGTACTTGAATCAGAATTCAGTACCTTGGGTTTGCAAGCACCCCGTGGCCGCCTTTCGTCCAAAGATGCAGCTATCAAAGAAAGAATCGATAACGTTTTTCCGAGGCCCATGTGGTCTGCAAGAATCCCTCCCCTGATATTGCTGCTAAAATTTAGCCCAAGAAAGGAGTTTGGAACCCTGTCCTTACCCACCTAGAAGGTTTTTCGACTGTGGAATTTCTGGTATCAAATATCGATAGCCCATTCTCCCTTCGCCTAAGAAAGTAAAGACCTTGTCGTTGATGACTGATGCACCCAACATCAACTATAATTCAGGGTAGATGGTGTGAATATAGGTCATAAACATACCTCATCAGTGGCGTTGTGAGTCTCCAATTAGCATCTTCCTCATCAAGAATCACTGATTCCGAAATCCCGTCTAAGAGATTCATAGCCTCTGTTGTCAAAACAGGTGTTCTACTTTCTTCTGCCTGTTTACGGCTTTTGATATCAATGCCACCGGTCACAGTTGTCTGGGTGATTACGGGGTTCGCAGGTCGCGACAAGATATGAGGATTTTTGTATTCGTATCCAGTATCTGGGAACCTAGGGTGCTGAAGATATACTTTTTCCGCTGACAGATAATCCCCTATGCGGTCTCCATCCTCCCCGTCTCCGAATAGGTTCACGAAGATCTCTGTCATTGTCTTAGGCTGATTCTCTCCCGATCCGTGACTGGACCCGAAAGGCAACACCGCTACCGCTTGGGTGCGCACTAGGCGCCTACTTAGTAACGGTACAATTGCTGTAGCAATAGGCGTCTTCAAGCATCCTAGTTCGATACGCTTGCCGTCAAGAACGCCATGCACAATAATTTTATCCACGGAGTTGCTTGAGACAACTTTAAGTTCCAGTGAAATGTATGGCAGCGTATATCCGGGGGATTTTGCTCTGATATGGTTCAAATTCTGTTGGGAAATGGTTACACATGGTACCTAAGACCTAGTTAATAGATAGAACTGGAGAAGCCAACTATCTATTTTACCATGCCAAAGCACACCTGACATCTTTCCGAGTCGTGGTAGGAAGTCTCGGAAGTGGTGCTGATTGACAGCTCTTGTGAGCTACCAATAATTGTGTCGTGCTCAAGGTCTGAGTCGAGGCCCGTTATCGATGGAATGCAGTGGATTTGAGCATTGTAACTTCCTTCGGAGGTGATGCGCTGCCTTTTGGTGCTGTAATCGTACGTGTGCTGACACCCTTCCGTATTGGGGCGTTAGGGGGAGAGTGCAGTTTTCTCGGGGAGCGTGGCAGATGCGACTTTGCCGTGTGGGAGTTAATTTCGGGGCTTCGGGTTTTGTCAGATTCTTGGGGTCTTTGAGTTTTCATTTGCGCGGAAGCGGAAGCGGAGGGGAAAACTGTAGTATTATGCCATGGCCGCGTAGCGGCCGAATGCAATATGATTAAAACAAACAAACAAACACCCTTCCGTATGCATATTGGCGCAAGACGGTGTTTTTGATTGCAGAGGTAACATCGCTGTGGAAATTGAAACTGGGTGACAAGAAGGATCGTGTTTAGACAGCATTTAGAAGGTTTGTGACATATATACTATGTAAAGTAAGCGGCTGTGCAGCTGCGCAGCTTCACGTGTTTGCACAGAAGTCAATTCATCTCGTTAAGTGGCTATGTCCTGCGAGTGCTAAGCCCGCGTCCAAGCCTCCACCAAATGTTACAGCAACTCCCCATAAGCATGCGCAAGTTTTTACTTGCTTGGGGTATGTACTTTAGCTAGAGACCGAGAATCGGAGAATAGCTGAAACTTCTCCAGAGTTAATGTAGAGTACGGTTAAAAATATCATATACATATACATTCGTTAACATTATATTCATTTTATCCTAACGTCAAGTACTTAAGTAGTCTGCGCCTGTTCAAGAGGTGAGGTCACTTCTTAACTAGGTCAACCTTCTGACAAGGAGATAGTCTAGTTATAAAGGAGGGAGTGGTGATTGGGTTGCAACTAAGGCCACTAGCAAAATTAACGTTACACATTACGCAGCTCATAGGCTGTTTTTCACGGCTTCATCTAATAGTTATACACTTGGTTTGTCTGCTCGAAGCATTCTCATTGGAAGTTGATGGTGGTACATACCATCTTACTGTGGCAAATTACAGAATGCTCATTGGTTGGCAGATGGTCTTTTTCGGTCATGATTAGTGAACCGTGGCGCTTTGCTTGAGTGTGGCTCTCACAACTGCTATTGGTCAGCAATC
>Ga0307514_10003474_pt1 | contig 15122 bp, 5 predicted proteins | sample 16_EM_MG_FD_203088 | JGI IMG/M metagenome (GOLD analysis project Ga0307514, IMG submission 203088) | Populus trichocarpa ectomycorrhiza microbial communities from riparian zone in the Pacific Northwest, United States - 16_EM | ecosystem: Host-associated > Plants > Roots > Unclassified | place...
TGGGCATTACTTTATAACACAGTAATTAAACCTAGCATACTGTCTAGTTAATGGTTAAGCATGTTTTAACTCAAATGATTTAAAATAAAATAGCTCTAATTTTTATATATAACAAAATTAAAATAATTTAAAAAAATTAAATTTTAATCATATCAATTAAATCAAACTAAATTAATTTTTCTTCAATATTCAGCTCAGGCTAAGAAGATAATAGTGTAAGTTCTGGTCAATCTCTCGAGTCTAAAAAAGTTTAGTAAGTGTGATTTATAGAGGTGATCATTTTCGATTCGGTTTATTTTTATATAAAAAAAGTAATTAAACCGAATTTTTTTTTAAAAAAATTGAAACCGGTTCAAACCGACCGGTTTCGGTTCGGTTTTTAGGACAAAAACCGGTTCAAACCGTTTTGGTTCGGTTTTTTCTATTTGGCTCGGTTTTTTCCCAGTTTGGCTCGTTTTTTTTCGGTTTGGGTTCGGTTCGACTTTTTCAGTTTCAGGCTTATAAAACCAAAACGAACCGAACCGGTTGGTTTTATCAAAATTTTAATCGGATTTTTTCACAGTTTCATTTTTTCAATTATTTTTTTTTAATTTTTTTAGTTTAGTTAGTTCTTCAGTTTTATTTTCACCCACCGGTTATTTATATTGTTTTAGCCAATGATATTAGCTGGGCTACCACGATTTCCAAATGGTCATTTCATTGAGAAAAAAAAAAGAAAGAAGCCACCTCAACAATAAATCAGCTATGGTTAATTACTCTCAACTTTTAATCATTACAATGTTCTAGTTCTAAAAAGTGTCCACAGAATTCTTATCCACTTGTTAAAATAATAATAAAAAAAAGAAGATGAAAGCAGAATATTCAAAAGTAGATTTGTCTTAATTTGTCATCACAATTTTTCATTTCTAGTAAGAAAATCAAAATCAGGCCATAATAGTTATGGTATTTGTTTTTTAATAAAAAATAAAAAAATTAATCAGATATAAAACTCAACAAATTCAGAAAGAACTTTCATCTAGCTGCCCCAAAAAATTGTAGACTCGATCAAGTCACCCAGAGCAACCTTACTAGAGCCCAGCAGCACTGGTCAATTTGAGAAATTGACAGAGGTAATTATCGAAGCTGCTGGTTGACCAAGAAAAAAAAACCATATGAAAGGGGGAAAATGGGCACAGGTGAATAATATTTCTGGTGCTCTTCTCCTGGACAATTGGTGCAATGAATTTGATTAATGGGCATAAAAAGGGAAGGACATATGTAGGTCCAACTCAATGTGCAGAAAAAATTAAATCATGCTTTAAAAAGCCAAGAGAGGCATGGCAGCCTAAACTTCTAGGAGACTATGGTTAGAGTCAATGGATCTCTAGCTCCATGGAGCCTCCTAGCTCCTTCCCTGCTGCCAGGGAGAAAAATCAAACCTTTTGGTTGTCTTGAGTTTGGTGTACTTTTTCTTTCTTGTCGCCTGTAATTTTTTGGAAAATAAATAAACCAAACAATAGAATTTAAGGTGTTCAATAATTAGTATTATCCTGAGAATTTGTGGATCAAACAATTGAGAATAGATATATATTGGGATAGGAATTTTTTATGAATATATTTCTTTTTAAAAAATAAAATTTATTTTTAAATTAGCTTGCATGTTAATTGAGAATATAAACTATATTCCTAAGTGATTTTAAAAACGCACTTCACATTAAATATACTTAGAATATATATTTTGCTTCTATATATTTATTTCATTTTCACTCCTTTTCTCCTCATAATTAATAACATAAAGCAAATATCATAATTAAACATGTATCTATATATCCATGTGCGTGTGTGAGTGCACGTATAAAACTCGTTTTTATCAATATATATGCATGTCTGATATATAAATAAATAAATAAATAAATAAATTATATATGGGTTTATTTTTCATGTTACTCTTCTTTTCTTTTTCTTTTTCTTTTGTTAACAAATTAATATTTCATGTTATGCATTATGGGTATGCATGTGCTTCTTACACGTTGCTATCTGATCACTTAGAGAGATTCCTAATAATTCTATGAATTGGACAACCTATGACTACTCGATCGGAGTTGGAAGGGGAAGTGTATATAGAGAAGCTCTTTCCATAAATTCATAGAATTATTAAACCCAACGAGTCTTGGATTAATTTTTATATCCGTGGCCGGCCCTCTGTTTACCAAACCAAAGCGTATCGTGTCGTCTTTCAAGATTTAAACTTGAGACTTGTAAATATCAATCTCAAATCTTAATCATTGAAACATTCATGCAATGACAGCTTTGGACATTTAGCTGAATCCTCCTAACTAGCACTTCCAAATGGATCAGATTCATGGAATCTTGTAGCACATAGTCTATTACCCTTTAAGAATGTTATTATTAGCATGTGATGGAATTGGATATATAACCATGACATTTGCATTTACATGCTAATGACACTCAAACTCGACCCGACTCAATACATGAATCTGGAAATTTGCTGATTTAAAGTATAAACGAAGCTAGTTAGATTTACCTTTAACTTATTTAGAAGATTAACTTGATCAAATCTAGGTAACTCGACAGATCAACCCGTGACTTGATTAACCCGATTAAATTCATGTAAGACACAATCAAATTAGGTCTAATGATTTTATCTTTTTAAAATTTTTATCCAAAACAAAATTAATTTAGTTGTTTTTATTTTTTATTTGTCCCAAACTATATTGTTTTTATACGAATATGGATTGGCATAGATGGTTCATAAGTTGACGCATACTTTTGCCTGGTCTAATATCTTTGGCTAGATAATTTAATTTTGGACAGAAAGAGGGGAGAGACAAATAAAGGGAAGGTAGAGGTGGTGCATGAATGAAATTTCTGGGGTGCTTTTTTCAGCAGACCATGAAGTGCATTGAATATGAGTTGGAATATCGCATGGGATGACAATGTGATGGTCCTTGCTGAGAACGTGGGTACGAAAGTGCAAACAAAGGCTATAGTCATTGGATCTCTTTCAAACCCTATGATCATTTTCCTTCACGTACGTATTGCATATCTGATATCCTCAGCTGCTAAATATTATACCTAACTTGGTAAGATGAGAAGATATATAGGAGTACGAGAATCCAAATACTTCAAGGAATTAGCAAGATGATCTTACGATTTTCAAATTTTCTTATATTCATGCATTCAAACATTAATTCTTCCAAATGATATTTCCAGTTATTGTTCAACATATATCTTCCATTGTTAGGTATATAGATCTTGTGCCAGTCCCGTATTCATTTATGATATAAACAGTCGTGCATCAAGTACATGTACAGCAGAATATATATATCTATATAGTATACCAGCTTGGGAATTTGGGAAAGTTAAAATTCATGTCCACATCTAGCTATCTTCTCTGTTTTCCACAAAATCTCTTGTGAGGACGTAGCTGGTAAGGTTACTGCATATGGTGTTGTAGGCGGCACGAATTTGAATTTCGCTAATATCTTTAGGAAGAGAATAAGTGTGCGTGGAGTTAAGAATTTGAAGCTAGGGGGATGAACATGTGTTTACACACAATGCATATAGAAATTGTTGGTCCTCAAGGGCGTAGCGTGATGATAAAGGATTTGAGATCTGAATAGCAGGTTTTGAGTTTGAGTCAGGGCATGCATTTCTTATAAGAGCCTAGGACAGCCGGGGTTTTACTCGCTTACCTAGACCCACAAAGTACGCTTTCCGGGGATGGGGTTTTCTCGAATCCAAAAAAAAAAAGTTGTAGATTCCTAATATAAAATCATTTATTAATATTCACTGGATAAGCTTTTTGATTGAGATTATTTTTATATAGTATTATAGTTTTAACAACCAAATAATAGTCATGGTTTGAATCTCATAATCCTTTTCTCTTTAATAAATTAAAAATTAAATACAAGATAATTGTGTTAAGTTGAGACCATTCTTCAATAATTGTGAACTAAAATGTAATTGTTTTTATTTTAAAAGGCTAATTTTACATGACTATTTACTTAAAATGGATATGACATTAATTACTACTAAGTTTCAAGGGATATTTTGATATCTGGAAGGTCTTGGCTCCCGTCTGCACCTCTGGTTCAACCCATAAATGAGAGAAGTTTGAGAAAAAAAAGATTTCTTCTTATTGTATATATTTTGCTCAGATATCAGTGCATGTGCTCGATCTAGATAAATCAACAGGAGATTTCATTTATAGGTTGTTTAATATTTATTATGAAACAAAAAGAAATATAAATGATTTAATTTATATCTTTTTTTTTCAATCCTCAACATTTATAATTTATGATGTTTCCTATTCCTCGATAATGTCAATTCGCAGTGGTATGGTCTTCGGCCATTTTTTCTCTCGGTTCCTTCTCTCTGTGCGTCTGATTTTCATAGCTGCAAATATTGTTTTTCTTTCTACAACATGCATGATCAAGTCGATCTATATTCTTTATTTGACAGAAGTGCGTTCTTGCTGAAGAAAAGCAGCTGTCAGCGCCTCCAATTCTTAATTAAATCTATTTTATAATCTCATGAACCGATCAATCCATTCAATGGACGCTAATGAACAAGTTTGTTGAAACAAGTTGGAGAATCGAGAATTAATTAATTAAATACATGGATTTCTTTTTTGCATGCAAGTTGAGTGAGATCTATGGCACTAGTTCTTTGGGATTCAATCCATTATTTTAAAACTCGGCCAATTTGATAAGTTGATCGGCACCTAGTTAACCTAGAATTTAAATCGGTTCATATTAAAAAAAATATAAAAAAAAACCTTTATTAATCTAGTAAAAAATCTAGATTAATTCAGTGACATGATCAGATTTTTTTTTTTTAGAGAACATAGTTTTGAATTTATTTTTTAAAAAAATTAAATTCGTCTTCTTGATGGTAACTTGAGCTTTGTTCTAAATCAACCCGTATCGGGTTTTAAATTGCAGATGGCACTCGTGCAATAAATTCCAAAAGCGTCAATACCATTGGCACGAATTAACTGTATGCAGTTCAATCCTTGATTTCCAGAGCGGTTGTATCTTGCATTACATGACAAAAACTGAGGTTGTCTAAAGGAGCATTAAACTAACCAATCCAAGTTCCATGCGTGTATCCTCTCTTCTAGTCTTCTTGTAATTTATTCAAGGAAAGCAGGCCACCGCAAGGGGCAGCGCAGAACTAGCAGGTTGTAACCGGCCGGCCAATCAAGAAATAAAAGGATGCGTGAAAAAAGAAAAAGAAATAAAAGGATGCGTGTGAAAATAATGAAGTAGGAAAGGGCTTTAAGAAAAAGAAATGTCTCTATTTTTTTAGGGACGAATACATATTTATAATAACAAAAACAAATCCTTAAGTGCAAGGACTTGAATGACGAGTTTCCAAAGTTGGAGGGTGTTATAATTGCCCCCTCAAGTATGGATATTGTCAATTATATCCTTCTCCGAAAACATTTGTCTTCAATTATTCGAATGGAGCTGGATATGAAAAGACTTCTATCTCTGTAAAGGCAGGAGACGAGCAAGCTATCCGATGTATTTGAACACAAAAACTGATCAAGGAATTCATGAGACTTCTTGTAGTATTCTAGCATGCATGATACTTCAACCAATAAAAGAGAGGTCACGGGTTTTAATTAACCGTGTGGAAAACGCTTATTAAAAGTAAGTTAATTTGTCTGAAAAATGCATTAAATTATTGTTATTTTTAATGTTTTTTTATATGATTTTGATGTATCAATATTAAAAATAAAATAAAAATTATTTTTATTTACTTTTAAATAAAAAAAACAAGCTATGCCATGTTACCAAACACGTTTCGTTTGAATTCCCATGTCCTCTTCTCCAGCGAGGAAAACTTGTCGTCAATTAATTCGACACAATGTGAACTTAGTTTTACGTCAAAACTAAACGTCCTTAAAAAATAGCAGCTTCTTCTTCTTCGACTTTAAATTCTCTTTCTTTGCCACCACTTGTTATTTAATTAATTATTAATTTGCCACTAACCCACTCCCCACCATTCTAGAAATGTATTTCTAATTTGTGGGGTTCTTCTTTGAGCCAAGACTGAACCTAAAGGACTCCATCCCCAAGAATTCATTGATTTTGGATTGCATTTTCTGCAAGGCAAGTGATCTGCATGTCAAGCATGTACCACGATGCAAGCAAGCATGTACCACGATGCAAGCAAGCACAAACATAAGATTTAGCAGACGAATCCCCCACGTAACAGGTAAATCTGGAATTAATCTGACTAGGTTTTTAATTTAAAAAAATCACATCAAATTTGATTTAATTTACTTAACATGTCAATTTATAACCTTGTCAAAACTCGATTTTAGACCGAAACATGTTTAATAACTTTGGAAAACAGCAATTAGGTTTCAGATCTCAAACGGTTCTACGTGCTCTTTTTAAAAGAGAGTGAATATCATTGTGGATTTATAGGCACACGGTTCCTGCATCCCAATCGAGTGAATGAATATTCAACATAGGTTGGCATGCCACCATATCTACATGAATTCTAGAAAAAGAGAGAAAAAGAAAAGTGAAGGCACTCTCTCACACTCTTTCTTTTTATACATTTTTTAAACAGTAAATTAAATTAAAAACAATTAGTTTCAAGTGGCTGTAGACGTGGGTTTGGTCAAATATATTATATATGTAGTTTTTTTCTCGGTATATATGAAGTTTTGTGGAATATGTTTAGGGTTTTGAATAGATGCCCAGATTCAGTGTAGCCTCCTTAAGCATTTTATAACGATAAAATTGGAATTTAATAATATTTAGTTGATGAACCCTAGTTGTCTGGGTGGATGTATTGGTTCTGGGAAACAACCAAAAATGGCATCCAGTTTTATTATTCTAATGTTTTGATCTTCAGTACGTTCAATGCATTTTTTTTATATTATATTGTAATGTTCTTTGAATTGGCCGTATGCATGTGTAAGATCATCTTTAGAAGGCTTAATTTTTCCTTTTTTTGTTTTTTTTTCTTTCCTTTCCATAATATTAATCTTGAACATGGATTATACGTACTAGGAGAAATTCTGAATGCCTAAATAAAACGTACGTTATATATAGGAATATTGATTATATGGGAAATTAAGAAAGAAAATGTTGCATTGTATATATATCGTAATCAAATTAGGTAAAAATTAGCTATACTTTCTATATTTGTTTTTATAAAATCATAACATTATTAACACAACATGTTTTAGTTAATTATAAGAGATAAAAATAGTAAAGACATGAGACGTTTTTTTTTTGTTTTTTTTTTATTTTGATATTAAAAAATATTATTGTGAAACTATATATTATATAGACAAATTTATTTTATATTTTTATCTAACACGATTATGTTTTCACTATTTCTGATTTTTCCTATACTATTTCTGTTTTTTATACAGCAAGACAATATACACCGCGATGCTAGTTTCCTTGAAAGATTGAATCATTAACTGCAAATAAAATTATTATGTTAAAACAACTAAATTAAGATTCCAGCAAGAATACAAAATATATTGAAACAACAAATTAAGCCAAAAATTCATACTTTCTGAAAAGAAAAGGTTTGGGCTTTGAGCCACAAAAAAATAATATTCTAATAATGAATAATTAATTAGTATCAGTATCACTGTTTTGGGATCATTCCTAACTATGAAGATTCGCTGGTCCATCAAGATTCATTTAATGCAGCAAAATTCTAGCATAATCTGAAATCTTATATATAGAAATTTGTACTAAACATTCATTCTTTGCAGAGACACGTTGGAAGATGTGTTGAAAAGATTTGTGTTTCATCATTTGATTAAATACTATATTTAGCATAATATTACTACCACAAACGACGTATTTCATCATCAATGTTTCATTGAATCTGGCATAGAACAACAGGCATCAATCTTCTATGAGCTTCACGAGCAAGGATTTTCCTTTTCCTTTGTATTAATGATCTCAGGTAAGGATATTCATGAGCTAGCTTTCATGAACCAAGACTAAATCTTGGATCATGATATCATCTGCAAAGAATGCAGTGTACTATTTTTGCAATGCATATCTCCTTTATCAAGCCAACTGACTTGTCCTTTCGAGCTTAAAAAAATAAGAAATTAGATATTGATGGTTATCAGTCTTGAATTCATCAGGTTAATTTATGAATTGATATATTAACTCAGATTTATTTTAAAATAACAATGTTTTAAATAAAAATCATAAGAAATTTTTAGAGTTGATAAAGTCGGGTTTCAAGCGGGAGTAATTGGGTTAACCGAGTTGCTAAATCCAGCTCAACTTTAATTGTTTAGGAGGGGGAAAAAAGTTGTGGAAGTGTGGGGAACAAAGGGGAAGAAGCACAATGTTTAGTCAAATGGATTTGTTGAACCTGCAGGGGCATTTGAAATGGAAGTGTTCTAGATGACCTCTGGGCATTATGTAGCATTTTTTTCAATCTCTGTGTTCTAATAGTTGGGGGGCATCATCTATAGCCATCATTTTTTTGTGAAGTTTATCATGCAACTTGATTTTTTTTTCTTTTGTTACAGAATTCATTGTACGAGGCAGTACTTGTGCTTTTGTGAGTGCATGCATGCATGTATCTCTTTCATTTTACTAGTAACCACATCTTTTCTTGCTTTTGGTTGCCTGGCAAGATCGTGTTAAATCTGCAAGGCTCACAGATTTTTCAAAAATAACGGCTGCGTTGGCCATTTACCCGTGAATGTGTATAAAAATAGTTTTTAAAAAAACTAGCTTTTGGTTTACTTGTACCATTTATTCTTTGTCAACACACTGGAGTTACTTCGAGTTCTAACAATTGTGGACTCTGATGACCCATCTGCAATTTCTTATCTGGTCATCTTCAATGACTAAAATTAAGAGGATATCACATGAAGCAATCCAAAAACATCTGCAGCCTTGGCCGTTCCTGCTAGGTTTGTCTAGAAACACATCTGATCGGCCTGATAGTGCTATACAGTGGTATTTTTGTGTGGTTTACAGGATGAATTTTAAGTTGGACTTCTTCAGATTGATACATTAGGGCTTCTAGACCATCAGATTTTAACAACACATGACAAATGGACTAGGAACCTCTTCACTGGCTGCTCGATTGACTGTACTGGAATCTTACTCCACATGAAAAATGCCCAGCATCGACTGCGTGCGATTCATCACCATGCTATTTACGAAGAATTTAAGTGTCGAGTAAGAAGCCAGGTCATGTATAAATCAACGCAGATCCAAGATGCATGCAAGAGAGGAGTGGCTGGTACTGTATTCGGTACACAAGATGCTTTCAACATGGCATTTACAGAATAAGAAAAGGATGGTTATTTGACATTAAATTACAATTGAGTGGAAGCACTTCCTTGGACTCTCTCACTCTCTCTCTATCTCTCTTCTTTTTGTACATGGCTATTTACAAATTACAGAAGATTCTTATGAGTTAAAACAGGTAGGAATATATGTGAAAAAGGTGAGACAATCTTCGCAATTGAAATTCATCAATCATACAATCCCTCCTGCTCCCATACATCCACCAGAAAATCAACAATCTCCTGTTAAGTTAAAATCCAATCCGTGGATGTCAAAACTGTACAGTTACGATGAAATGCTAAAAAAACAGGGGAGAAAAAACCTGACATGCATTAACTTACAGAAAGAGGGATGGGCCGAGGAAAAGGATTTCTGGAACCTTGTAAACCTTCAGTTGCATTCCAACTGAAAAGATACAGCAGACCAAAATGAGAAAGAAAAAATGCAGAATGCAAGGAATTTACAAAATCCAACTCTTAAGTTATCCTCAGTTTATCTGTCACCAAAGCACCACGTGCTGATTGTGATATATGAGAACACAATAGGGATTAGAAGCCACAAGAGCAGGCAACCACTAGAAGTGATGATTTTGCACGAGAACAGAAAAACAGGGTTGCCAAAGAACATTTCTCAATAGCCTAAACTTAGAAAGCTGGAGAACCTCTTATTAATGTTGCCTTTACTGGGGGTTGGAGAAAGCTAGAGCATTTGAATCAAAATAATGAATGTTTAGAAGAAAGAAAACACCTTAATCTGGATTCCCATCTTCGCTGATTTTGGTTCCCAGATGTGCCACTTCCAACCCATCGAAGCCTTCTCTGTTGCCAGAGAAGGAGACCTGAAAAGAACAAAATGTCAATGCCACATAACATCATGAACAGTCAACTAGAACAGATAAGCTGCAACTTACCATGATTTACAAATTCATTATTGCTGCTCATGCTACCAGTGCTGCTACCAAGATTGTGGTTTGATACACTGATTGATGATATGCTTCTTTGAGATTGAACAGTACTGTTGTCCAAGTCACATGTGCTGGAACTCCAAAACTCATTTGATATGCTAGGTTTATTCACTGCTCGCCCTTGTATTCTCAATCCTTTCGATGGCTCATCCACAGCAATAATTGGCGTGGGTTTAGTGCAGCATCCAAAACAGCCACTGTTCTGTTGCAAACCAAGTTAAAGCATATATACAAATGCAAAACACAACAACAACAAAATATTGAGTGTTTGCACCATATGTATGAAAGTTGACAGTAGCAATGGTCATAACAAGATAAGAAGCATCATACAATCCAATTCACAACCATTAATTTATCGAGGTGCAACAAAACCACAAACATTTGTTCTAGACAGAGCAGGAATAACGAAGTAAAACTTACATTCACAGGTTTCTTTCTATTTTACTGCCACGGAGCTAATGGAAGAAGTTGCTCTAAATAGGGCTAGAACTTAAAGGGCACAACAAGGATTCATATAGCTGATAATGAGTAGTTTGGGGTATGACTTGATTGGTTTTAGTTGTGTTCATCAACTTTCCACTCTTGGGACGTACCTTAAGGCACAGTTGAAGTACAGAAATCAACAATTATACAAACTGACACAAATCACTGTTCGCTTGATCAATTTTATTGGAAAGGAATAAGCAACAACATAATACGATCCATTATCTATAGTATCATAAACAGTTCTAATTTTAGTTCTCTAGCTACAAGAACTGCCATCTTCCAGCACCCAAATCAACTAAGATGCTTAATACTCTAACCCTTAAACTTTTAGCTAGGTCCCTTCTTAGGTGACTAGAACTCAACCAAAAATGAATTCCATTACAAAAACATAATAACTATAATTTCAACATAAAATCTTCTCTTCTTTCGAGTTTTAAAAATATTATCTACTTAAAAATCCATGCTCTTTCACATAGTTTTCCACAACTGCACACAGAATTTGAATTTAAAGTTTCCAAATTTATGACAACTTCCTTCCTTCAAGCCACCAAAGATCCTCCTCTAACCCAATCTTTCTTTCGCTGAAACACTAATCCAAGTCAAGTTTCCAATTCCCACCACATCTTCATTAATTCCCGCAAAAAAAATAAATCAACTTCACAAAAAATAGAGAAGCCACAGAAGTACTTACAAAAGAAGAAACCATTATTATAAGCCAAAAAGAAACCAAACCTAGTTGTTCTTTTAAGGTTCTTAGCTCAAATTCAAGATCTAACCCTCTTCCAATGGACTCAACACTCATTAGTACCAAACCCAGGAGTCCACAAATGAAAGCCAATCATAACCAAATAAAGAAACAAGGAATGGGTTTCTGAGGACTTACCCCATAAAAGCGAGAAAGTGACCGATCCAAGCAGGCACGGAGCTACTAAATATCACCATTAATTGTTAATGTCGAACTTGGTGGTGGAGACCGAAGAAAAGTCGATTAGTGAATAGTATTAAAGAGGATGATGAGTTACTTAAGTAATTAATGTTGTGATGTTTGGTATTTCTGTTTTTTTTTTAAACAGCTATTATTACTTTATAACTGTTAATTAATTCTTTCTACCGCCTTTAGATGATTTTTTTTAATATAATTCTCATGAATTTACTTTTTATGAATTATTCGTTTTGATATAATTTTTTTCTTGCTCACAGCATATATAAAAAATTCTTGATATTCTACTTTTTAAAAAAACAAATTATTATTATTTGTTATATTGGAATCTATAGATTCCAATTTTATATTTTATTGTGATATTTTTTTTCTTTGGATCAATTTTTTTCCCTTAAAGTTCAGGTGAGTGGGAATTATTTATTTCAATTTTTGATTTCATGCCATTGCCACAACTCACTTAAATATTATTATTAATTATTTTTTTCTGCCTTGTTTGAAGGTTTAATCCTATACATTTTAAATTTTAAGTCTTAACTTTAATATTACTATATTACCAGTTTCCCTTTTCTGATCAAATCTTGAACAAGTAATTCATATAAAAATTAATAAATTAAAAGAAATTAATTCTGTTATAGCTTCCTTTTAAGATTCTATCTCTGGATCATAGGTTGGAGCAGCATAGCTATTGATTTATTGGTTCATTGAGAATGAGATGTGTTAATTGTTAGGGTAAACTTAAATTTTGTAGTTTAAATTTTTTTAGTGTTACCTTTCTAATTCCTTAAAAGTTTCAATATTACTCCATAATTTGAATTTATTTTTTGAGTTTTTATATCTGTTAACTTGAAAGAAAAATATATGAGATAAAAGTAAGAAAAAATAAAATAATAAAAAAAGCTAGTTTTTTGTTCATTAGTTAGTACTAAAGGGTAAAAGTGAAACTTTCTAAAAAGTATAAAGGTAATATTGAAAACTTTTTAATGTACAGAGGTTATTTTATGCCGGCAATTTCGAAGATTGTCGGTAATGGGAATGCACTGAAACAGCTTTTGGTTCCTGTGGTGGACAGTGCTTCTGTTTCGTCCAATCTTAAAATACAGATAGATTAACTGCTGTTCTGACACTTGGATGCCAACAGATTAAATGAAACTAGAGGGGGCTTCTCTTTATTTAGAGGTGGAAATGTTTTCCTCCTGGAAATATATGTTGTTCGTCGTAACTTTCATGGCTAGGGTTTTGAGAATGAAGAGGCTAAGGTGTTTTCGACGAGTGCAGGCGAGTGTGCTCCAATGACAATTGTCAGAATAGTTTTCCCCTTGAACTTAGGCTAAGCGCATTACTTTTCTTTTCTTCATAACTTCTCTGTACTCTTTAAACTTGTTGCCACAGTGTTCAAGTTCTAAAGTGCCTGTTTTAGAATGCAGGCAGGGCTGCAGCCTGCGCGGACATTTCCAAACGGGCTTTTACTATTTCCTAACCCATAGGAGAATATTTTATAACCCATGGGAGAATTTTAATAAAAAAGATTGTAGATATGCTTGTATTTAGAAAAGAATAGAGCATATTGATTTCAACTGCTAAATCAGACTGCAGTGCCGTTTTTCACAATGATCATGCAAACCCGTCTTGAAGAATGCCAAGAATTTCACACAGCAAAAAAAAAAATAAACCTCATTGTTATGATCTCATTTATTTTTATCGTACAAGTGAAAGAAGCTAGGCCATATCAAAGGCATTTGGAGTTTCTTATACATACGCACGCCATATACTGTATCAAACAGAGCAATCTAAACAATGAGTGCTAGCACGATCATGGTACCGGATTTGAAAAACGAGTATCAACAACAAAGTGAAAGTCGAAGCAAAGTGAAAGGAAACAGATTGCTGAAAAAAGTAGAGTGATATAACATTTCCATGAGGACCAAAACAGATACAATTAGTCAATCATCAACTCCAATTCTTCTTCAGCTAATTCCCTTGTTTGAAGAGGAAAGATGAAAGGCCAGCCCTCCATCCATACATGGTTGTTGGTTCATACTTTTTGGGTAAGAGAGAAGCCAGGCCTATTCCCATGCTTTGACTGGGTACAATTCTCGGTGGGGCAGTGGTCTCCGCAGATCTAGGAAAGATATCAGCAAGCACATTACTAAATTTCCACAGTTGTTCAATTACAAAAGGTTTTTCATACTGCACCCCAATAAAATCTCAATGTCTAGCATGCCATATTGGTTCTAACTTGTCAACATAAACTGTTCTCAACTGAACTAGTAAAGCGCATGACTTTTTCTCAATGAGTGAAAACAGTGATTAAGAATACACCAAGATTACTTCACAATGATGTGTTCAGTTAAAAATTGACTCTTAAAAAATAACAGAGGAATTTCAACATTGTAATGGCATGATCGATGGATCATGCATATCTACTTGGGCAAGACTACACTCTTCAGCTCATAAAATAGTTGGTATGCTTATAGTGCTAAGCTGATAAATATGAGGACAGGATGCCAGTATCAGTGATTAGTATATGGTGCTCTGTCTCCTAGTATTTTTTGTAGGAGGCCACTAGTAACTCAAAGCAGCTCAGAGCCCTTACACAAGAGTTGCAGAGCATCTTATGATATCTAGGAATTTTTTTTGGTGCAATTATGATATCTTGGGATTGCCAAGCACTACAAAATACTGATCAATCGATTGATAAGATGGCTTATTTGTGGAAAAAACCACGAGTACAAACAAGGTCAACAAGGACCAAGCCCTTTCAGTTTTCAGATTCTATATACATGCCACAAGTTCTAAAAGGGAAATCAATCACCAAAACAATATATTTAACTAACAATTTAACCAAAATTCATTCCAAGCATATTGTTTGAAACAAAACTGGCATTCAATGTAAAGAGACAACCAACTGATTATATGCTTAAGCATGTTAAAAAACATATAATATCTGAAAAAAGCATTCAAAATCACAAGGATCTGAAAATAAAAACAAACCAAGTTACAGAGAGATAGAGAGAGTACACACATGAGGCCACTGTAAGCAAATGTTGCAAAGCCTTGACGTTGCTTGTGCTTGGGATTAGAACTACAGATTACATATATCCGTCCACGACGCTTAACTATCTGACAAAACTCACACATCTTTTTCACTGATGACCTCACCTTCATGGCTACTGCAAATACAAATAATCAAGAACCCATCAAAACAAATCCATACTCATCGTTCCATTAACAACAAATTCACCAAACCCGCCACAAAAACTGATCTTTTAGCATCTTTAAAGATTAAACAGACACAAACCATATCTCAATCTACCCTAACATTTACACGTGATCCTAAACACCACCATTGAAAACCAAGGCATGCCCCTTCTTTAATTAAGCATTAATTTACCAAAACCATAATAAGAAAATCAAACTTTTA
>Ga0307514_10003475_pt1 | contig 15120 bp, 28 predicted proteins | sample 16_EM_MG_FD_203088 | JGI IMG/M metagenome (GOLD analysis project Ga0307514, IMG submission 203088) | Populus trichocarpa ectomycorrhiza microbial communities from riparian zone in the Pacific Northwest, United States - 16_EM | ecosystem: Host-associated > Plants > Roots > Unclassified | place...
TCCTCTCTTGCCCCTAAAAAACTCAAACCCAGAAAATATGGCTACTATACTGGCAAGGTGCACAACATACTACATACTCTACGTCTACGATGTTTTGGCAATAAGTTCTCACAGAGCCGTATCCCCATTCCGCACTTATGAGTATACCCCCCAAAATCAATCTTATAAACACATATTCCAGCCTTGCTAAAAGACAGTGTAACAAGTTATCGTATATTGTATAATGTAAAAACCAGCTGTAGTGAATGATGATGACATCTCGTGGTAGCTCCTACTCAGTTAATCCGACTCAATATTCCCACCCCAGACTCGGTGAAAAGACTTCACAATAAAAGTATATATCTCTCCATCAAAAACAAAGCCCCCTGACATGCATATCCTTCCGTGTTGCAAACATCACCCAAAGCTCTGTCCGCATCCATCCCAAATGCCTCAACCCCAATCACACCTCTCTCCCCTACCCCAACCCCAACACCTCCACCCAAACTACGATCCCTTTTCCCCCCCTAGTCTTCACCAACCCATCCTCCCCTTCCCACCTAACCCAAACATCCTCCACCCTAACATCCACCTTCGTCCCCTCCTCCAACTCCTCGACCACCGGTACAACCTCTTCCACTTCTACCTTCTTTGCTTTCTGCTTCTTCCCAAATCCAAACCAGCCCTTCTTCTGCGGCGGGGGGGTTGGCTCTCTCGGCGGTGGTGGTGGTGGAGGTGGAGGCTCCACGACGCCCAGTTCCCCACCAATAATCTTCTTGAGCCCCTGCACAACGACCTCCTGCGCTAGAAACCCCATGCTGAACCCCGGCCCTTCCCCAGCCTCAGTGGGGAGATTTATGATATCGCGATAACCACTCCCACCTCCGATCCCCTCGTGAGGAGAGGAAGTCGCGACGTTGTTGAGCGGGATGGTGGACCAGGCGGGGTCGCAGAGAAGGATGAAGCTGCCGCGAAAGATGCCGAGGGTGGCTTGTGTGGTGAGGGCGGGGTGGATGTGGGAGAGGAGGAGAGAAGAGAGTTTTGTGAGGATGGAGGAGTGCAGGGTTTCGTGAAAGGTTGCGGAGGGCGTGGCGGCGGATTTTGAGGTAGTGGGGGGAAGGAAATGCGTGGAGGTAGGTGGGGTGTAGAGCGGTGGTGCAGAGTTGCTGCCACCTTGTGGTAGAAGTGTAGTTGTTGTGGGTGTCGTTTCCCTGTTCCCAGTTACGCTTCCCCCACTATCCTGGCTATTCCCAACACTAACCCCAAAACTTCCATCCTCCATCTCCATCCTCATCCTCGCCTCATACACCTCCTTCGTTGAATAATCCTCCACTCCCCTTGCATACCTCCTGCCCATCTCACCAACCTCCACCCCATCCCCCATCCCTGCATACTGATCGAATCCTGGTGGATAATCCACTCCGAGCACTTCAAACGCCCTTCTTACATCCCCCTTTCTCACATCTAGTTTTTCACTCGTGGGGTTCCCACTGAGAAAATCGAGGAGGTAGGTGACTGCGAAGGGGTTGAGGGGCGGAAGGGAGATGGTTATTGGTTTGCTTGATGAGGGTGGGGTGGAGTTGGTGGAGGTTGGTGGGAGGAGGGACTGCGCTTGCGAGACGAGGGAGGCGAGTTTGGAGTAGCGGGAATAAGGGGAGTTGAGGATCGCGGTGATGAGTTGTGGGGAGAGGGGGTGCGTGCGGGCGGTAGAGGTGCTGGTGGTTTGGGGGGGGGGTTGGGGTTGGTGGGAGAGTTGGAGCATGGCTGCTCGGGAGTGAGTTGGAGATGCTAATAAATCGTATGCCAGAGATGAGACACCGCAGTCGGTATGAGCAGAGAGGTAATCAGGGTGAATCCGAGGGAAGAAGTGAACCAACAGGGAAACTTTAAACACACAACTGCGAGGAGCAGTATAGAGTATACGTAGAGGGATTGTAGCAATATTCCCTGAGAGCTGCTTGGATGGCGTCAGTGGTCAGACAAAGTTGGGTTAAACAGGGTGGGTATACGCACATCCTTCGAAACTGGTTAGCCCTTGGATGATGGATGATCTTGGGGTTTGTTTCAGAAAGAGCCGGCAGAGCTAGAAAGCAGTTGAGGAGGGAGGTGGGGCAGGAGCAGGAGGAGGAGGTCCTGGTTGCAACGGACGTAATACACAGCCACAGCCGCAATATCACTATCAGTTACACCCCCACTGTATGTATGCGTGATATGAATGGCTCTTTTGGCAGCTGCAGACAATCAGCCAGTCCCATTTTATATTTTCATCGTGACCGTCCACTACTAGAGTTCTCGCTCTTCGATTTCAAAGTCCTGCACATGTCATGTCCTCCGGTACTCAAGAGTATTCTGGGTAACCAGGGTGAGTGCGCAACCCTATTGATCATTCCCACCACCAACAGGACACCAGCTGTTCTGGTACTGTAGGGGAGTAGAGTACTCTACATAAAGAGGGATTTGTGTAACGTCACACACCCTGGCTTATCCTTACTGTATATTATTATATATACTTTGACACTTCGGGCCTCCAGCCTCCGCGAAGTGCGTGCCAGTAGTTTGCTGCAGGATGTAGAGTGCGGGGAAATCGGTACGAAGTAGTGAGTACAGCGCGTGGACACCCTGATTTGGTATTTATAGTATGTTGTATGTACAGTACTGGTATATCAATTAGGGTTGCTAAGATGCTTTTTTCCATTTTACCTTGGCTATTGACAATGGCGATCCCCCGATACGTCCATTTTCCTTTTGGTACTCCGTACTCTATCACGCATTATGTGGGGCTTGATTATACGCAGATCTCAGGATATACATGTATTATCTAGATGGTAACAGGGGACCTTGACAGTATAATCATGGAGATTTCGTCTACCTATCCTGGGGAGGGGGGAAGGGGTGCTCATATACCTCCAACCTCTGTTGACCATAATCCGTCTGTTGGGCCGGCTATAAAGTTACAGTACAAGCTAGCTAATAGACTCGAGGTCGAATTGCAATAGTCTTCCATTCACAAGACCACATATTCATGTACGTAAACACTGAGCAAGATTAATATTTGGCCCAAGCAGATAATCTCCCCAAAATTCACGTCTCATTGATTCTGTTGGTGCACAGTATACCATCAGTGTCTAGCACCCAGTGATCACGTTTTGTCCTAGTGGTAATATCATACTCTCCAACAGATTCCACGTGCAAATCTTGGCTGCCATTACCCTCAAAGTCAAGCAACTTCACTACTTCATTATCTGATTATATATTGACATCTACTAATTTAGTCCCCCGAGTACATGATTAGACATAAAATTACATCATTACCGCATCCGCGCCCCTACAGTGGCGGCGCCTCTGGATCCTCCAAACACTGATCCACCCTCATCAGCGTCTTGCCCGTCGCCTTCGCCACCTTAATAAACTCCCTCAAGTACCCTACCGTACTCGGATACAAATAATGCATCACGACCAAATTCCCCCCTTTGCCCACATCCCTCTTAAACGCCTCCAACTGCTTCTCTGGTGTGGCGCTCGTCGCCCATAACCAGTCCTCCACATCGACACTCCATTCCACCACCTTCGCGCCAGGGATTTGCTTTGCTAGACGCTCGCGGACGTGTGCACCTTCGTTGCCAAAAGGGGGGCGGAAGTATTTAGAGGTTAGGTTTAGTGCGGCTTTGACTGCGCTGATGTCTTGAGTGAATTCCCAGTCCAAATCTGTTATGGAGAGAGATTCCATTTTTGGATGGGTGAATGAGTGTAGTGCAATCTGGTGACCTTGGGAGTACATTTCTTTATAGACGTTTGATAGATTCGTCGCCGGATCCAACAGCGGCGCCCCCACAGTAAAAAACGTAACCTTAATCCCCTCCTCCTTCACAATCTTCATCACCTCTTGTGCCAAGTCTGGCACCCCATCATCAATCGCAAACGCAAACGAGTTTGGTCTGGTGCATGCAAAATACAGGGGTGCAGTAGGCACCTTTGCTGGTATCTTTACATTCGACGGGGCAGTCGACACAATCTCGATTTTGGTAAACGTCGTGGGAGAGCTTGTCTGGAATGCTTTGAATGCAAGTCCTATTGCGCGGGACTTGTTGATGGAAAAGTGCGCTAGTGGGACGTAGATATCCGTCGCTGAGATGGCATACCGGTCTGCGGAGACAACGTCCCATGTCTCAGGGTAAGGTGCGATGTTGGTGTTACATGCACTGTTATGCTGCTGGAGTGCAATGGTGAATTTATTACTTCCCGAATACTGCACGTGGAGATAGGCGTTCTCGTAGCTACGTATGTCTCGACAGGAATCTGTGATTTGAGTGTACCAAGCTAGATCTGTATCACTACTCACGATGGTAAGCTTCCCCCCCGAGTATGTGGTTTTCATTCCTCCATCTGCACCATGCCAGAATCCAAGCGCGTTCTGCGTAGAACTGGCAAAGCGGTCGATGATAAATGCAGTAGGGGTGGCGGACGTAATCGGAACAGTCGCAGTCGGTCCATCGTCAGTTGTCCTAGGTGGGGGGATATACTCCGCCACTGTACTGCCGCAGTAAAACGCCATAGGACCAAATGTAACTGGCCTCGACATCGTGAAAAGTATAGACATGAGGTGACCTTGATCCAGTCCCGCAAAGCTCGTGAGGGGGATATTATAGAGCTTTTCTGTCCCATCGAAGGTCCACCCGAGCTGGGCGCTTGTGCGGTCGTAGCTCTGGAAGTTGCTGGGATCGCAGGAAGCGCTGCTTTGAAATTCTATGGTGAGCGCTGTGCCTGCGGGGGCCTTGATACGGAGGGAGATTCCACCATAATTGCCCGAGATGGAGAGACAGCCGAAGTTGGAGTAGAAGTATGCGCCTGTTTGGGGTGTGAAGGTGACACGGTTGGTGGAGCTGGAGACAACGATTGATTTCATTGTTCCGTCGTCGGAGGAGGGTTCCATCAAGGCATTATAAAAGAGGAAAGTCAATCTCGACTGTGAGATCCAGTCATCGATGAGCAGCGGTGCGGAGCATGTCACCCTGGGAGTGATAATAGGAGCCGTCGACGTCGGGATGCTCTTTGACGTAGTAGACTTGGATATAGATGTAGCAGCATTAGGACAAACGAGCTCAATCTTTCCTAATTCCCACGCCGCACCACTGGTCCCTGTAAACTCCGCCCATACAAGCGCCTTCACAGCGGACAATGTAGCCCCCGTAAATCCAGATAAAGGAAGTGTAATCAACTGGGTCGATCCACTGGGTCTTGTAATGGCAACGAAGTGACTCTGATAGGCTGCAGCCCCACACCCACCAGATGAAGTCTGCAGTTCAAGGGTGGCGGACCCTCCAGTGGTGGGAGCTTTGATGGTGAATTGAATAGCAGTGTAGGCATCGTTTGCCGCATTGATGCAGCCAAAGTTGGTGTAATAGTAGGAGTTTGTTTTGGGGGTGAATGTGAGCGTTCCTGGAACGGCAGAGATGGATGTCATGGTATTATCATCTGTCGATATTCATAAATAGTATCAGTGCGTTGCATATCAAAGCGCAAAAATATCATCACTGTGTAATCCCAAATCCTCAACATCGGCCCTAACTCCGTGATAGAAAGTGCAAAATACTAACCACTCGCGTATTGCCCCAGTGAATTCAAACTCGCCCCAAAATTTGTAAAATTGTCCACTAGCAGATTTCCTGCACAAGCAGCACTCACCCCTCTCGTCACCAACCCCAGCACAGAAAACAACCCAGCAGTGAAGCACCTCATCCCGTTGGTGTTTGAAAGCTCGGCCTGCAACCCAGCTCCCTTGTATTGTAAGAGAGGACCAAAGGATGAAGTTGAAGGGACTCCTTGGTGTATAAATACCCCCCATCTTGACACCAGATATGTTGCTCCAATATCAATTCACCGCAGCGTACCATCCCATACATTCGCTGTTCAACCCGTCTTCGCATATTGGTCAACAATTTAACCTTCTGTACTACTTCCATGAAAGAAAGAGAGCCAATTGTGGAAATGTGGAACCCTGTCTGCGTATATGTAGGGCAATATGCTCATGCCGGTAAGCGTTATAGCCGGATGTTACATGACATCTGTTCAGAAAGATCCTAGATATTAATTTTCCATGTCAAACAAGTCCCCGTGATCCTCCCTTTCCAGGAAACAATTTCCTCACGAGGCTTATAATGCATTAATGTGATGTTTCTAGAACACTGTAACTGTGCACATTTGGTTAGAATGCAGCTCGGAAATGGCCTGCCTGACGGCAAATAAACCCTGGAGGAGAGAATTTGTTGCCCATGCTATATATCTCATGCGGTACTCCCTCGGGAAATTGGCTTGGTATAAAAAACATGTTATATTTCCCTTTCCAATATACCGAGGCGAAACGTATAGTACTCGAATGAGGTACGCGTTACAGCGCTGGTATATACCGACGGCAGGGACTGACTCGTCTTTAGCAGTGATTAGTTGAGGGTTCCACAGGAGGTCGTGCAACATCGCATGCGGCGCACGTGACACAGTACCTAGATCTTGGCGCATATCCAGCCAACATTTGGCTGCATAAGTTGCACCACTCAGTTGCATGCATGCAAACCCTAAACCCTCTCTCGCACAAAACTCAAAGCAATTCCCAAACGACGACCCAAAATAAGGCAAACACGCCAATCGACGACCCCCAAAAACGTCCCCGACTTTACGACACACTCTCCCGGAAACAAATCCAAGATGGTAAGCTTTGATTGCACTCCTGATTCTTGGTATCCTACAGCAAGTAGAAGAGGGGTTAGGCCAGTGGAGGGCAGCGGAGCAGGGAGAGAGAATTGGATCTGGAGACGTAAACGGAGGAATGGACAACTACGGCGGAAGCAATTGTCGAGACGAATTACATTTGCGGCGGCGATGTTCTGGTGGATTCTCAAAAGAGGAGGAGTGGCACAGGGTCAGGGGGGAAAGTGGAACAGAGTGGGGGTTGCCGATGAAGTACGAGATTTTACACAGAGCATAGATTCGCATGGAAGAGCTGAAAAAGAAGAGATGAACAGAGGAAATCATGAACCTGCAGAATTACAACCTCCTCAGGTCCCGATATTCCAGTATGGAGGAACTAGGTTTTCAGTGGGACCGACAACTTCGACAATACTCTACAAATTCATTCTCTCTCCCAACTCCAGCTCAATCTCTGCTGGGTTAATCTTGGCCAACTCCCTCTCTTCAGAATGCTAATGCTTCTCTCCAGGTTAACGTCCCCAAGACCCGCCGAACCTTCTGCAAGGGCAAGAAGTGCAAAAAGCACACGCAGCACAAGGTCACCCAGTACAAGGCTGGAAAAGTAAAAATCTCCCGCTCCTATCCCCCACACTACGCAACTAACACTCCACTCAAACCAGGCCTCCCTCTTCGCTCAAGGAAAGCGTCGTTATGACCGTAAGCAGTCTGGTTACGGAGGTCAGACCAAGCCTGTCTTCCACAAGAAGGCAAAGACCACCAAAAAGGTCGTATTGAGGCTGGAGTGTGTGGAGTGCAAGACCAAAGCTCAGTTGGCTCTCAAGCGATGCAAGCAGTTCGAGTTGGGGTATGTTATTCCATTTTCACAACCTTTCCCCCCATGTCAATGGATGCTAACTACACACAATAGAGGAGACAAGAAGACAAAGGGTGCTGCATTGGTGTTCTAAATGCACAATATCACATAAAAAAAATTCAAAATGGGCATTTCTTCCCTTCCCTTGTCATCATCTCATTGGGTCATACACTTCAATCATCGCCATGCCCTCCCCCGAATATAACTCCTCCACAAAATCCTGGCAAAACCCCTTCGGCCCTGGGTCTTCGAGGGTGTTTTTTTTTTTTATTAAACTTACTTTTTTTCTTCTTCTTTTTCCTTTTCTCCAGACTTCTTTTTTTGTATGGTTAGGTTGAACCGGGTCGGGGTCTGCATGTGGTGTTATTGAGCTTAAACCGGACTACTAATTACCAAGGATAGAATAAAGCTGTATCCGAGGTAATCGCTATAGGCTTGCTATGCAACTGTCACTCTGGAGTTTTTTCTCTCAGTTAAACGGAACTCTAGACGTCTTGGGATACCCAGTCATGCCTCCTGGCTCATATGTATGACGAGGTATGCATTACAATGCGAGAGTATTTCCTACACGCATTCCATCACCTATATAGCCAGCCCCGCCCTCTTTGAATGTGAAAGGGATTGCGGAGGTAGATCAAGGACCCTTTAAACTCTCGACCTCACCTAAATTGAGTGCAAGGAGCCTGGTATCATAGCTGTTGAGACCGGGAGACTAAGCAGACTACATATTGGGAGATATGGAGATTGACCAAAGAATTTTAAGGATGCAGAGGCTGTAGAACAGTTTCAAATACCACATGGGGGAGTCATTGAGGCTTCGAGTTTGTGGTGTTGAGAATATAGCTACACTCAGACTCCCAAAATAGTTCAAATTCCATCCCGAGGACGCTGATTTGCACAGCTTGGCAGATTTATCACAGTTTGCAGTACGCATATCTCATACACAGTGAACGACTTGTGTCCATACTAACAGAGGCTGTAGAGGTAACTTATGGGGAGCCTATTGCTGTTAGTAGTGGTCATCGTAGTAGTGGTAGTCATGGTGGTCGTGGTAGAGGGGGGTTGTAGAGGTCTTGAGATTGCGGGAGGTGTAGAGGGCTCAGGGTAAATTGAGGTGGGCTGGAGATATGAAATTTGGATTTTTCGAGTGTTTATCACCTATATTCATGGTTCTTATGATATTGTTGAGAAGTTGGATGCATTGGTGGGCAGATTGCGTGTTCTTGGCAGAGAATCGTCACGTGCGTGCCGATCGTTACGCATTTTGAGATAGGTACTACAGTAGGTCCCAAAGTTGGAATTAGGGACTTCATATCTATTGCCAAAATCACCTCTACATTTAGAAGGTAAGTACAATTATGCAGGCATCTACGATAGACACCATTGGCTATTTCGACTGTGGATAAGGAGTATGTACGGAGCAGTAACATACTAATACATAATCATGTAATCAATACCACTATAACCTCCATAATAAGCATCTCTACCATAGTCTGTGTCTATCTCCTTGTCCTAAATAGTACCAATATTTTACAGACTACATACAGTACTAGCGCAACTGAATCTTGGTCGTGGGCTTTACACAAAAAAACGGATTCTACAAGAATTGTTCAGTCCCTTGCACAACAGACGCCAAATCCAGTAAATTGTTTTCTTATTCACCCTCGTGGTGTGGCAGGCCAACCAGACAAACCATATTGCAAGACAAACGACACCAGAAGGGATGGTGGAATACCAGAGATGTGACTGGACCCAAGCAGTCAAATGGTCTTATGCAACAGAGAAGTTGTCATAATTGATTCTGAGTATGGGGGAAGAGAGGAGAGGAAGAAAGGGATAAGAGATTTCTCGGGGACTAGGTATCTCCCTCATTTCATTCCGCCCGTGGCCTCGGTACACCTGTGATTGTACTTGCTCTTCGTTCCTGGCTCACGCGGGCTACGCGGGCTGTTGTACTGGTTCCTGTGGTGGCCCCGCTCTAAAGCATGTACAACCCACAGCATTTGGCCCGTGGTTTGGGTCGACCTTCCCCAAGTGAGACACTATTTCCCATCCAAAAATAAATCGCACCAATTTCTGCAGCCATTCACCAAATGTTTGTTCCTGTATATCCAGTGAATGCCACATAGTTAGTTTTGATATACACGTAAAATTTTTGTTAATATCAAAGCTATGTAATGGGGCCGATCAAATACCTTAATTAGAACTGCAGGGTCAGCCTCAGGAGCTGCAGGGCCACCCTCAGGAGCTGTAGGGCCACCCTCAGGAACTGCAGGGTCACCCTCAGGAACTTCAGGGTCATCCTCAGGAACTTCAGGGTCACCCTCAGGAACTTCAGGGTCACCCTCAGGAACTTTAGGGTCATCCTCAGGAACTTCAGGGTCAGCCACAGGAACTTCAGGGTCAGCCACAGGAACTCCAGCGGGGAGTGTATGAACCGGCGGGGGATCGCCAGGCGTTTGTTCAGGCCGTGTAAAGGCCAGATCAGTTATGAAGACCCTATATTCGTATCCAAAGTACGGATGGCGCCTGCCCGTGCAAAGCGGTCTAATCTCACTCCTCAACCCAACGAGACGTAGAAGTGACCAGTTCCAGGGGTTCGCGAAGCATAACAAATAATAAAATGCTGTGATGACTAGTATGCCGGCCGTAACCACAGGATAGGTATAACCATTGATGTATGAGTTTTGGCCATAGGCATTTTTGTAAGGCGGAATGCAAGGAAAAATAAATAGTCCAACGTTACAAGCGCAAAGGAAGATTACCATGGCCCAAACCCCCCAATCCTGTAGTTGACAAGGTTGGAATATTTCGTTGAGGTGTTCCCGACCCAACCGAATAGAATCCGCCTGTCTGCTCCGTCCGAGAAGCAGATACCCAGCGGTAATGAAGACTTCAAATCGCGTAACCATGTGTTAGCACTGAAACCCGAAGATATATATAATTAATAGTGTTATCTTAGTAAGACTTACTCCCAAAAGATTTCTGACTGTAGATCTTGAGAAAACTTGAAAAGGCTGTAGCTTGTGAAAGGTCTGGGATGGCGGCAGTGTAGATGATGCTTATCACAGTGAAAATCCAATGAAGAAATACTGCCCCTGCAGGAGTTGGCGAGTTTTCCCGATTCTGTTTGATCCATAGCCGTGACCAAGGGAGAATGTTGCTTGCAGCCAGACTTTGCTTAACCTTAGCAGAGGTATACATGATGGAAGCAATACTCCCAACGGCAGAAATAGCAGTCGCAATTGCCCAACAACGCTGTACGGGACCACTGCCACCAAAAAGCTATGATCGCAGTTTCCAGGCTGTGTTATTAAGAAGAACAAGATATTTGTTAGGAGATATAAGCTCACCCATGGTGCGTACTGGAAAGTAGCATCTAGTTCGACATGCCCTATAGCAACTAGCTGCAAATCTCAACACAGTTACCAACTACTTTACTTCAAACGTGCCTAGGTGCCTAGTTCTTTCAGAATGGTGATCTATGCAAACCTACAAACGTTGCGTTTATCCCAATATAACCCAAGCCCACTACCATACCACCAATCAGAAAACCTGGAACAAGCTCATCTTTTTCTTCCATAACTCGGACATCGGCGCGAACCTAGATATGATAAATATGATAAGCATATGTAGGTTTATGTAGGTATTAGCACTTATAGGAGAAATTAGGAATTGGAGGAGTGTTGTACATATGTCGCATTTTCCCAACCAGAATATGCGAACAGGACACTAGATATAGCAAGAAAATGGTTCAATGCAGTGGGGCTGGCATCGCTGTGTACTCGCCCGAAGGTTTTGTGCTCTTGATGGGCCGCACGTACGACTCCTCCTACAAAGAGCACAAACATTCCGACCGACTTCAGCACAGCAAATACCCTGTTAGTGTTCCGGAATAGGCTGTTGCTGTATCCAATGATGAAGCAAACCAAAGTAAGGATGCAAACGGCGAATAATCTCACAAGCCTTTGGTCGCTTGCCGGTTGTTTGAGAGCTGCATAGAACACCTGGGCACCAAATTGGAGACAATTGCTGGCACTAGTCTCCAAGAAAACAAACGAAATTCCGTAGAGGATGTAAGCAAACATCCTTGGATTGGAGAATATAGCACTAAATATGGCGTCCAACTGTTCGTCGATAGAAGTAAAATACATATCGTCAGAGCATATTTGCAGATGTGTTTGCAATTGGGAAGCAATCAGGGCACGTTAATACACACATATATCAACTCGCCTCCAATGAATGGAAGTGCTTTTGCAAATCCAAGATACATGAACATACTAGCCCCGAATTAGTGAAACGCCAGTGTAGGATGTTAGACCATGGGTTGGTCTCACCAGAGATATGTATACACGAGGCCCAATATCCAAAGAAACATGGCCTCGGATTTACTCTGGGTGAATCTGAGTACCAGAGGTGGGCTAGTAAAAATGCCAGTTCCTACCATTTCGTTGATGATGAGGGCTGCTACGTCCCATCTGTCGAGGATCTGATGGATGGGCCTATCGTTATCATCCGGATTAGGGTTGCGATTACTGGCTCTGCGATTAGCATCGACGGTTGAAACTTCTGTACCTTGAGTTTCTGTGAACTGGATTGACTCTGTGGGCTGGGCTCCTGTGGCAGCAGTTGTACTGGGACCAGGCATGCCGGCAAGGGACATGTGCTGCATCTCCTGTTCAGACTGTGAAGTTGGGATCTGGCCTGATGGCCTCATATCGAGATCAGATGGGCCAAGGCACTGAAAGGGATTATGCAAGTATGCTGGAGGCTCAGAGCAACGGGAGCGTCCGTAGCTGAGGAGGCCGGGAGGTAGCAATACTTGGTAAGTGACAAAGGCGGTTTTACTCTTGTAAGGAATTAGAAGACCCACAGAGATGCAGAGGTGAGTCGTATTCTGGTTGACCTTAAGCTTTTGCAGAAATTAGAGTACAGGTGCCAAAGGATTTCGTTGGCTTAATAATTGGTACGGGAGGTCTCATCTCTCAATCAAAGAAGAGCTGAAGAGGGCCCTCAAATCCGTAGCCATTGCCCAACATCGAGGCAGTAGGTAGGTAGAGAGGTTTTGGACCCCTGTGAATTATTCATGCACCTGTTGGGGTCAGGAGATAATCAACAAGGGTAAAAAGATAATTTTGTACTGAGTACTACCGATAGTACAAGATTATCTCCACACCCCTGTTGGATTATCTCTCAAAACAAATATCTCAATAGAGTTAGAAGGTTCACTTGGCATCAAAATTTGCATGTATGTGATATCAAGACAGATGCCATGGATCTTCACAAGTACCAGAATATGTCGACATCACAGCAGCCTCTGCAGGAGACTGAGTCTCAGCCCAAGACAAAGCGTGTACTATACCCCAGACACTCTGTATCACTCCATCCTGAAGCCGCCAATGACCAGTCGTTCTTCTCATATGCAATTGGGACCCGATATGGAGCAGCAGCGGCATTATTCATCATCATAATCGTCATCGGAGATATCCGCTGCAAGTGCACTGGTATAGGTACCGTGCTGTCAAGAGTACTGTTACGGGTGAGCTGCACGCCAGAATACAGACCACGTAGTGTGGTGGGTGGCCTGACGCTTTCCTATATATCTACCCTCTTGTACGTAGCTAGAACTTCAGATTCCTAGCGAAGTTCTGTGTTCTCTGGCAATATATTCTTTCGCACCCATACGTGCGGCCAGTTAGGCCCGAGCCTAGTGATTAGACCTCTTCGTACCTATGTATATTCCGATAGATATATGCCTAATCACCGACTAGGCCCTAACAAGTACCCCCCACATTAGTATGTCCGCGTCCGGCTCCATGGTATGTTGTTGCATGTTGGTGATTGATTACTAAGGAAAGACAATACACGAGATAATCAAAGAACTCCAAAACCCCTTTTTGCATACCTACTCTAGTGCTTACTAGGATCCAAGTGAATTACATCCGCCTCATAGCCTAAGGCTCCCTTCGGGGGAAAGGCGTATAGACTCAAAAAAAAAAAAAAAAAGTGAACTACCTACATGGGTAGTGAGATAGTTAATCCACAGGGGTCCAAAACCTCTCTAGGGTGGGTACTGCTGGCGCAAGAACAGGCAAACCTTGCTATATCCGTAAGGAACCACGACATACGGAAAACCCTGCTACAGAAGCCCCGCCACGGATTGTTTCTGCACACAGCTATTTCGCCTTCGCTATAGTGAAAAAAAGGCTATAGTGGAAGTGAAGTGCCTCGTGCGATTTATTAATTTGGCTACAGGGGAAAAATACTTGATATAATGAAATATGCGACAGGGTGTAGCAAGATATAAGAGTGCAACTAGAGCGCCGAAGCCAACTATCAAGCTGGGATTGCGTCTTGTGTGCATCAAGATGCTGAGTGAGAGATCGTTGAACATGGGAAAGAGATTTTATAAAATCAGAAATATTAATCTCTGGACAAGACCCGGGTACAGCTGGGAGTGAGGAAACTGAAAGTGATTGAAAGTAAAATGTAAGGTCTTTCAGCTAACTTGCAAAATTCCCCTAGTTTCATTTCTCCTGCTCGTTGACCTGGTTCCTGTCAAGCTTGACAGATCTTCCACTTTTCTAATGCTGTACGTCCAAATCTGCGTTGTGGAGGCATAGTCAGTAGAGATAATTGAGGTAAATAGAGTAATAAGTTTGCGTGACAGGTAGACTGACGTGATAGGTAGACACAAGCACAAACTAGCCGACAGTGAGACTGATCCGTAGACAAATTGGTGAACCGACAGAAAATTCCCCCCTTTTCTCACTCCGCTCACCTCATCACGTGACTACTTGCTATAAGGAAACCTCGCTATAGTGAAGAAGATTTTTACACTTCCTTAGGTAGCGGGGTTTGCCTGTAGCCGTCGGGACAAGGATACAGACATTTCATGGGTCTGCAGCCACCGTATGGCTAACTTGCAGCTCGTCATATCCTTCTAAACAGTAATGCACACGAGCAACGAGCACCAAAAAAAAAGAGAGAGAGAGAGAGAGCTGAAGAGAGTAGTTGCGGAAATATTTGTCAGAAACAAATAGCAACCACTCCTGCACGTTCAGGTTCCGAAATGGTATTACAAACTATCAGGTCTGCTATTCCAGACGGCGCACCCCTGCATCCATACAAATCCAAAGTGGCTTTAATGTGAGAAGAGTGAAGCTTACAACCTTTGGTGTATGTGCCAAAACCTCACGGGGCAGTGAACTCATATGCCCAACATATCCCCAAACTTTATCTTGATCTCTCAATAATATACTCCGTACTGTGCAGACATACAGTATCTACTAGTATTTGCTGCCGAGGTGGGAAGTGGCGTAAGGTTACCCTCAAGTGCTTGGACTTTGGCTTTGGTTTTTGGCGGGATGCAGTCAATTTTGCTTCTGGGGATTTCGTTTTTCTTTCTCACCCACATGTAGGAGTGTTTAAGTATCCACAATATTAGCAATAGTTCCTGGGATTTTAGGCCACTGCCAGTCTCGCCACAGACGTTTTGCACCTTATTCTACGCCGTACAGTCGGGTTGTAAAGTGATCGGACAGGCGTTTTGCCAAGAGCCTGGTGACAGTATAAATTTGTATTCT
>Ga0307514_10003476_pt1 | contig 15120 bp, 13 predicted proteins | sample 16_EM_MG_FD_203088 | JGI IMG/M metagenome (GOLD analysis project Ga0307514, IMG submission 203088) | Populus trichocarpa ectomycorrhiza microbial communities from riparian zone in the Pacific Northwest, United States - 16_EM | ecosystem: Host-associated > Plants > Roots > Unclassified | place...
GTACTATTCGTGTTTCCAGACGTCTATTCTTAAGCTTTTTTATTTTTACTCTATCCGAGTTTTGTTTTCCCACTGGGCGATTGTGTTTTTTTGGGGGGGGGAATCATTAATCGTTCTACTTTTTCGCCTTTCTTGTTGATTTTTACCTGTACCGACGATAGCGTGGTTGGAAAAAAAAAAGTCCTATTTATTTTTTATTTTTTTAAAGAATCATTAATCGCATTCACCCTATATAGAGTATGGCGATGATTGTGTACATTATCTCATTTCCGAGTTTGGCAATAAAGCGTGATAGCCTTAAGCCGGAATCTGAGACTTCAAAAAAAAAAAGATTGTTAGCAGATAGCTTGCTCCCGCGGGGCCCGGGCTCCCCGCGAGAATAAATTCGTCTCCCGCGCAGCCCGGGCCTCTCGCGAATCTGCGCTCTCGCGTGGGGCCCGGAACAGACTGTGCCATCATCTCAATCCTCGGAGGTGCCTCTAGAGCGCAGTTCCTACTAGCAGCGGTTTACAACATTACGTGAAAAAGGTATCAAAGCAGGTAGGTACTCACCGGCATCAGAAAGTATAGTCGAGAGTTCGAGTTATCAGCAATTTCCTTTGCAAAACAGTATGCTTCACCCTGGTTATTTGCTGATGGGTCTATATAGGTAAAGCGGGTCTTCAATCAGTGTTGTTCCTATAGCTAGTGCGGGATATGTACACCAGTTATGCGTAAATATAAGGCAGTGAAGGTTATAGGTGCGGATTCTCGCTGCGGCCCCCTGATTCTTTACAATTACACCCCTATGCCACAGTGCCAGATCACACCCCACCCGGTTTACGCCAACACTAGGTGCCGATTTTCCAGATATCGTCACAAGCTTCGGCTTGAGTGGGTATTCTGTGCAGTGGTTTTTAGGGATTCCATGGGAAAGTATTCAGAGATATATATGTGAGTGAGCTTGATCACTGTGATGGTCTCACGTAGCAATGATCTCAGCAGACGGCATTTTCTTGGATTTTATAAAACGAACACTCTGGGACACTTTTGCTGTGTTTAGTGTACAAGTATGGCGAATGGCCTAGAACTGTATGATCACTGGCATTAAGGCTACAGCACTGCATGACAGGCTGCAGATTCAACTGATATTGCTCTATCCTATCCTCAGAGCGAAATCCGCTGTTTGCAACAAAGTAAGTCCTGGTAGAGAATGGATTGGTTGTATATTCCTTAGAAACACGCGTGATACAATATGATATCAACTGTCTTCGTAAACATCACTAGGCACCCCCTCGCTCAGGAATCAATGCAAAAAAAGTTTCCACTAGCATATCTCGCAAACTCAATCGACTAGTAGCTTTCCTACTCATTGGCATCTCTTTTGTGCCCAAGTTCCGGAGGTGCTGCGGCGCCTGCTACGACGGAGTCTCTCGTAAACTTCGTGAACCCGACCGTAGTCTCACCCCACCTGATCTTGCTATTGGTGGAGGGATTGCTTGCCTCGACTTTTGCAGTACCAGCCTCCCGTAATTCCACCTTCGCTGCGTGATTGATTCTCTTCAAGATGGCCGCCTTCTCCGTCTTGCTTTCCCCACCGAGTGTAAGGGACCCTAAGTTCATTCTGGTGTTCTCGATGGTTGCCTTGTCAAACACGTCTTCGTACCATGCAGGCTCACGGTAGGCTGAGGCAAGGAAAGAGTTCTTGCGCCTACGGGCTTTCACCTGCTCTTCACTTTCGCTGGTGGTGGGTGGCGAAGGCAGTCTGAGGATGGGAACGATTGAGAGTGGAATGACCCTTGCTTCATGATGTTGTTTCTTCTTCTTCTTTTTGAGTGGGAAGCATAGGGCATCTTTCGAAGTGATAGGCTTGCCGCTTGTATCCCCTACCGACTCAGGCTGATTAGAGGTAGCCATGGGGTTGAGTTCTTGCTGTGCATCCCGAAGGAGTCTGGGTGGGCACCCTGTCTCTCCCTCTGACATATCGGCAACTACTTCATTTGGTTGTTGAAGTGATTCGATGCCTTCATCCTCAATGGTATCTACTAGGCTTTCTGATTGCATGTGGTCTACCGCCAGCCAACCCGCTGTTATGATAGGTACAGGCCGACCCAATGAAATAGAATAACCACAGAATGGAGGCCTTCGAGCAGGCCCAGCTAGTGGGCACTTAATCGTGTTGTCTGTGAATCAGGGTTTTTGTTGGGCTGAACTCGCAGCGAGTAGGGCTCGTAGGTAGGGGCCTTTCAGGTACCTGACAATAGGAGTTTAGAGGACTTGAACTGTATATCCGACCTCTAGATCAGTTCGTAGCTGGGTACAAAATAATAGAGCACTACCTATCTACTAGGTAAGTACCCGTGTGTACCCAAAATTTGCCAAGAATGATAGCCCGACGAGACTGAAGCTGGTATATACCCCTCCCCCCCCTTTTTTTTATTATTAAGAAATCAGCTGCAGTAATCGCATTCAGCCTAACTAGACTATGGCGATGGACTGCAGCTCCCAGGCCTCCCCGGGTGACCACTCTCAACCTCACGGGCCAGTCTCTGCCCCCTCTATTTACATGACTTACAGCTAACCCCACACTGATCGCTTCCCTATGCAAGGAACTCCACCATATATACCCCCCTTAGACATGGACTGCACTGTATATTGAGCATTTTGGTCTTTCACCATGCGCTTTGGGTCCTGTACAGTAGCTAGGAATCCAAATGGCAAGCTGAACACACTCCGCAATAGACCCTGAGCCCTACCATGAATGAGACGCGCAGCGGCTGAAAGATTACAAGTGGGTTGTGGTTCATAATGCCGAGGCATGGAAGTAGATGGCCCAAATAGTCTCCCACCTGAACAAACAGTGGCTCCCATTCTCCACATTCACCCTCTCACCATCACCCCGCGGCCGTCATTGTTGTGTTCTGGGATTATCCTACTTCACACAAATCCTGGCTTCTAGCCAACAACCCCCTGGCAGGACTTACCCACCTTCCCCACAAACTCACGACACCCACGTTTCACTGGGTCCTTATGCAGCAAGGTCCATACCATCGAGCTCGCGTATTCACACCACAGCCCCACCAAGTAGGTACCTATCACCAACAAGCTAGCCCACAGCGCTAGCATTACTAGTTTTCCCACAACTCAGTGCCTAGTAGCCACGGTGCCAGCATGAGCAATTCAAAGCAATTATAATACTGAGACGCAGAGTGAGTACTCACGAGCCAGGCAGTTTCCGAAGTGGGCTAGCCATGACCGCTAACCAGCTTCCTAAGGAGACCTTAAACTTTCAACTACCATGCGAAACCTTCCAGGGAAACCGAAAAGATGCAGAAGGGAAAGGGGAAACAACCCCCGGGGAAATATCAGAGAGATGATGTAGGATCTTGCAACCTGGACAAGAACAATGAGCCAAGCCAGTTCCCTAGTACAGCTAGCGGGACGCTTGATACTGAATGGTATGAACCAAACATCCAAACTACCATCACTACCAATTCCCCAGTGCCGAGGTTGCCGACCCCGCCCCCTGCGGCAGGGCGACCGGAGGATGAGGCTCAAAAGTTTGCCCGTAGGAGCAATGACTCCTTTCTCTACAGCTCCACTCGGCAACCCATATGGTACGAAGAGATTTTCACCAAGGAGACTACCACAAACACCCGAAGCAATCGGGGTTACTACAGATTCCATGGGCGACCCAAGGAACACCAGAGCAAGGTGCTTGAGATCCTCAACTTGAACGAGATAGTGATGCAAGAAAGGCTAAGGAGAGCTGGGAGTTCAGAGCAGGGGCCAATTGCAAAGATCAGTCGAAAGGGCCATCATGTCAAGTGGGCTGACAGGGTTACCCCTCCTACAACAACCCCTAGCTCTAGCACGGTGCCCAGATCTAGATTGCCCGCACCACTACCCCTGGGGCTGGAAGTAGATGAGGCCCCACGATGTGCTCACAGGAGTCAAGACTCCTTTCTGCTCAGAGCCAGCCAGCAGCTCGTGTGGTACAACGAAATTCTCAACCAAGAAACGATTGAGAACACCAGAGCGAATCGGGGTTGCTACAGATTCCATGGGCGACCCAAGGAACAGCAGAGCAAGGTGCTTGAAATCCTGAATTCAAACGAGGTAGTGATGCAGGAAAGGCTAAGGAGAGTTGGGACTTTGGGGGAAGGAAGAAGGGCCAATCGGAAGGGCTACCATGTCAAGTGGGCTGACAGAGTTAGCTTTCGTACCAGGGCCCCTAGCCCTATCACACCGCCCAGATTGCCTACGCCACCACGTCCAGGGTTGGAAGAAGACGGCACTCAACGACTCACTCGCAGGAGTAAAGACTTCTTCCTGTTCAGAACCAGCAGGCAGCCTGAATGGTACAGGGAAGTTTTTAGCAAAGAGACGATTGAGAACACTGGAGCGAATCGGGGTTACTATAAGTTCCATGGCCGGCCCAAGACAGATAAAGTAAAGATACTCGAAATTCTCAACTTAAATGAATTAAGGAAAGAAGAGAGATTGAGACTCGCTGGCGGTCCTGTAGGGAACGGGAACCCTAACCGCAAGGGCCATCACGTCACCTGGTCCAATAACCTGCATCCCGATGCCAGGGCCCCTAGCTATGACGACGCCCCCAGGCTGCCATCTTCCCCCCTTGCCGTTGCAGAAGAAACTGAGCGTCAGAAGTTTGACCGCAGAACAAAAGATTCGTTTCTCTTCCGATCCACCCGGCAGCCCCCCTGGTACGAAGAAGTGTTTGACAAGAACACAATTGCGAACACACATGCGAATCATGGTGATTATAAAATCCGTGGCCAACGGAAGGAACACAAGGAAAAGGTTCTGGAAACCTTAAATCTGAATGAGCTATCGAAGGAGAAGAGGTTACAAGAGCGAGACATTACAAGAGGGAAAGGATCAGCCAATAAGCGGGGCTGGAATGTCAAGTGGGGAGGAACGGCAATCATCAGTGACAAAAAACGCAAGCGAAGTGACGGGGCTTATGGTGAGGAAAATTATGTTCAGAAAAAGATGAAGGATAGCAAGGTAATATGTGAAAATGTGGGGGAGGATGCTGGCGTAGTTGGTAGTCTGCAGCTGGCTGACCTGGGTGGAGCCGGGTGGGCGGTCTCTCAACAAGTAGTGGGTTCAAATCCCACTCCCCTCAAGTAGTGATTTTTTCTTTTCCTGAAGTCTGTACGTCTTTCCCCGAAGAGAGCCTTAGGCTATGAGAAGGTCCCGTTCCCCGCCCCTTTGAAGGTTTTGGGTTTGCGGACGGAACAACACGCCACACCATCCTCCACTACCAAGGACCATTCAGGCTAGTCTCAGAATGAGCTTCACTGTTTTTTTGTTTGTTTTTGAGTCTATACGACTTTTCCCCGAGGGAGCCATGAGGCGGGTCGAGCGGAATACGGGGATACATGTACCTATGCACCTACCAGCTGCATCAAGTACTAAGTGACCTATTCTGGTTGTAGTCTAGCTTGACTTTCTTTGGAACCGAGTACATAAGTTGACAAGAATATGTGTGTGCGTGATTATGTCTCTCTCCTTCATCCCCTCGAGCCTTATATATCCCTTCTATCCAATCGGTGATGTAACTAGTCAGGGCAGGTCACCTGACCCTGTCCTGTCACCTCCCCCTCGACACATCATCCGACCAACATGTATATGAAAAATAATGACCCCAAACGCCCATTGATAACTACCAAACCCATTTGTGCATGTCCCATTATTCCTCCCCCTAATCTTTGTCAACCATGAACCCTCCATTTTTCCCAGCCCCAATATAAGGATAAGTAGACATGAAGGTTTGTACGCTTCATTTTTCCAACTCAGTATAAGTATAAGTAGACATTTGTATTCGGACCATTTTATCAATGTAAGTAGACAGACCTTCACAAGGTCACTCCTTTATTATAGCCATGCTCTTCCCGCAGATGCTTGTGCAAGAGATTATTGGATGCGGAATCCTTTTTGCAAGTCCAACAGATATGTTGAGGTGTAGGGTACTCCAACCCTAATGCTCTCGAGTGTCGGTGGATAGTGTCCCGCGGCATCGCCTTAGTGAACATATTTGATATCATCTCCTTCGTGGGCAAATATTTCACTACAATCATTCCCTCCCTCACTTTTGCAGTGATATAGTAATATGTAGCTTCGATATGTCTTGTTCTATGCTATACACCCGTGGTTGCGATGCTATCGAAACCTGGCTGTAGTCCGAACTGTAGCAAGAAAGGATGACCTAAAACGTCCTCGTGAATTCCCACATCTCGTCTCTTAAGTAACTCTTTAGCATCAACATCAAAAACCGCCCATATCGTAATAATGAATCTCCGCAAGACCCAGCTGCTGAGAACATCTCCATTCTCGCTCATAACCAGGTTCCGGGATCTCTCCCAAATAGTCCCATACTCCTTTCTTTATGAGAACCATCTGTATGTCCCTCTTCCATGCCTGGTAATTTGTGCCATCTAGATTTTCGATGGTAGGTTTAAGCTGTGTCGTTTCGTTGGCCATGACAGAGAAGTTTGCAGATAGTTTTCGTACAAAAAAACGGTGAAGATTACAGGGGGTCTGGAGGTGAAAGAAAATTGAAAGTGTGGTGCTTGGAAACACCGAACAAGATATGTGTGTGTGATTATGTCTCTCTCCTTCATCCCCTCGAGCCTCATATATCCCTTCTATCCAATCGGTGATGTAACTAGTCAGTGATGTAGTCGGTGATGTAACTAGTCGGTGATGTAGAGTCGGTGATGTAGTCGACCCTGCCCTAGATAAATTAGTGCAAGGTGCATGTGTCCGCCACACTATATCTGCACATAACTACCGACTGGCGCAGTAGGCACACACACGCTCCTCTGCCCCGGCCCCACGGGAGCAAGCTATTGCCTAACTAGGTAACGATATATATGTAGATGATAGGGAAATGGGATGATGTGCAGAATGCAATGAAAATAGGACTCGGATGTAATTAATAAAAATAAAAAAGATTAAGACCCGAGTACGGCAAACACGTATTGCAACAAGAGAACCAGCACACAAGTACCGTACAGAGTAAATAAAAAGATTAAAAAAAAATACAAGAGAATCAGGGTAACAGATTGTTTTGAGGGCGGGGGGGTTTTCTGGAGTCTACCTATCTCCCCTTAGGCCATGAGACGGCAGCTTGTTTTTATACTTTATATACCAGTAAGTGTATCTTGGCGCATTTCAAGGATGTGGAGTCGTGACATACTACTGTACTATTTATGGTGTACCTAACGATCGGTACCCACGTGACGATCGACATAGATGCCTCCATTGTATTCAGCGAACTCCTCTCCCTATGTAACCATATGATTGAATGACAGCCTACAACCATGTCTATAGGTTAAGTTCAGTCGCTGAATTCGAATATTATATCAACAGCCCTGTCCGAGTAACTTTAAGCTTGCTAAAACACCCACAACCTCAGCAGGGCCTACAAACCCCCCCCTCTACTGTGAGCCTTCCCTACTCAACCACCCTCAGTCATACATGGCGGCTCATTCCGTAGATCGATGCCCCATGGCTCCCCTCAATATCTCCTATACATATAGAGCATGAGCCAACCTTATGGATGCACTGCACTGTATGCATTACAAAGGACTAAAAATGGTAATCACTCTTGCATTCAGCTTGCTCGGCAAGGTTCTAACTATACCATACGAGCCCGTACGAGCCTGAAACAAGCTCTTCTTGTGCAAAAAATGCTTGAGATCCCTAAGCACCGTTTTCCGAAGCCTCAGTAGCCCCTAATCGTCTCTGCCACTCTCAACTCTTTAGGGTAGTGGAGGTTGTCAGGGGCTACTAGGACTTCGAAAAACATGAGAAGGGGTGCTTAGGAATCTCAAGAATTTTTTGGATTACTGTAGACTGAATGCGATTAATGATTACTCAAAAAAAGTGAACTCGAAAGGTTAGCTCAGGCTTAACGTCCGTATTACCCTGAACTTGCGAAACCTCATGGCTCCGAGCGGACAACTGAGATATTCTCCCCTCCGGTAACGGTCAGTGAGTTGTGCCTCCGTGCGGCCACATTGAGCTTGACCATTTCTTATCTTAACCACATTCTATCCTCTCTAACTGTCAGGGTGGCCTGAACGACGAGACTGTGACCCGGGACCTCATCCATAACTATCACCAAGGCTGACCAACCAAGCAATCTGAAGGCGGCGCTATACCTACGCATCCCGATATGAAGAGGCCAATTCGCAAGGACTTTTTTTTTTTGTCATTTATTCAATGTATTCAGCCTAAGTCTATCGTAAATTTAGTGGAAACGTTCTTCGCTAAGCTCGACATGTGATGAGGGGGCTACTGGTATGATGTTACGAATCTCCTTCATTTTCTATTTACTTTCATGGGGAGAGTACCGGGAATAGAGGGCGTGGTGCTGGGAAGGAATGCGACATCGTCTTCTGGGTTTCTTGTGCTTTTCATAGGCTTGGGAGGCTGGGCGCTTATGCAGCTTGTTGTCCCGTGGGTACACCCAAACCTTCAAAAGAGTAGGACTCAGAAAAAAAAAACCTGCAACACCAGGGGTTCCTGTGGAGTCACCCACCACAGTACTAGCCTGGCGATCTGAAGCTTAGATATGGCAGAGCGGACGGGATGCCTCATTTTCTTCAGTCTATGGCCGCAGATGTTGAGTGCACGGCGCGCGCATATAACTTGGGTATACAGTCGGAGGGGAAGACGCTGTGGGAGGACTCCAAATGCTATCTACCGTAGAAATTGGAAAACAAGCCCCCCTATTTTAAAATAAGCCCCCCCCTATATTTAGAGATCTTGAGCAAGCTAGGTGTCTCAGTGCACAGATAGAGCAACCACCCAAATAGTGAGTGAAGGTACCCCCCGCCCAATATGCTGCTCAGCAGACTCCAGAGAAATCAAATACCCCCTTCGAGTGTCCCATAGATTACCACACCTGTGCACCAGGGTCTTTACCCCTCTATTGCACAGTTTGGTTTTCTGCAGCATGCTGTGTTAATTCATGGGACACCCGAGTAGGGAGGTACGGTATGTAGAGTACAGTCCACCCTTGCTATAATGGATCTCGCTATACCAGATCCCTTTTTTTTAAAGAATCATTAATCGCATTTATCCTATCTAGAACATGGCGATGGACTGCAGCTTCCGGAGTTACCGAGTGGCCTCTCTCCCCCCCTCGGGCCAGTATACCGGATCCCTTGCTTCGCTTGCTTCTCTTGCTTCACTTCCTCTGGTTGATATGCCTAATCCATCTGATTGGAGTGAATGTTAAGTCACCCATGGAGGATCTGTTGTTTGCGCTTGGTATGTTGATGGGCCTGGATAGATGCTGGCACAGTGTCGGAAATATTTAAAATATTAATACAGCCAAATCAAATAAGACTCGGATCTATGTAATTACCTACCTCAACATCAATGAAATTCTTACCAAAGTCACTAAGCTTCTCTTTTGCATGTCCTGGCTCTAGCCGCTTGCGACATATCTCACACTTTTCCAGCACACTCAGTGCTCTGCGTTTTCCTGCACTTCTCAACATAATTGATACTGGTATTCCGTATTGCTGGTACCTACGGTATTGCAATTGCAAGGCCGCTCCGGAACCCACTACTCATATGCCAAGCTTAACCCCTGTCATTTTCTATACCAGATCCCTTGCTATTGGACAGAAAGCACTGGATTTTAGCTGTCCGTTATAGCAAGGGTGGACTGTATGTAGTGTACTCGAGTACTATACAGTATTTGGATGCCTGTGAAGGGGCAAAAAACGTGTGGATAGACGCAGGAACATTGAAATACCGTACGATAATGTAAGTGTGCTAAGATGCAAGTCACAGCGATCATTCAGCCAGAGGTTGGTGAAATAATTTTGGCAAACCAATCGAGGCCCTGGGTGGCATCAGAGACAAGAGTAACTGCCTAATTGTGTGGATTCAAGCGGCATGACTGGATTTCCTCTTATGTCACTCGTCCGGAACTCAATTCCGTCATGCAGGGCATGCGCGTTTTTCAGTCCACCCTGGTGCTAACAGGCAGTCGTTGATGGTGCAGAGGTCAGGGATCTCCAGGTTGCACTTGTTGAAGGGAGGCCTACAAGATTTGATCATCGAGGGATTATCAAGTACCTAATGTACAATGTTGAAACTGTAGGCTGAAGAGAAATGCCCGATCCCCAGCAGTTTTGTTCTGCTTTGTGGATCTGGCTATCTCTATACTGCTGCATTGCAAGTTTGGGAATGTGACAATGTAGAATGTGGAGATGTTTTCATGCCTGTAGACCTTAGCACGAAGGGGCGACCAGAGGTCTGCCAAGCCGCTAGGTGACATCTGGAGCGAGACTGGCATACACCCCCGTGATTTGCATTTGGCTTCTGCTATCACATATGGCGTAATGATCGGGTGGCTAATTTGAGGCGTATAAAATATCTCCAAGCGGTCCGGGCTTCAAAGAATTATCAACCGAGAACCTCCGGAAGTGTGGGAGGAGTTGGTAGCATGCCTTGGAGCGTGCAGCCCAAGACACCAGCAGTTAATTGACAAAAGGGTGGCACAATCAGCATAAAAAGTTATTCTGGGTAGTATGTACATAGATTTGTTTTTGCATTTTGTAATTAGTTGAGAGCCCTTTTCAAATCCACAAACTCAAGTTCCTACGGGGTTATGGTGTGGGGGATATCACCTGTAGCATGGAACGGAAACCATTAACTGTAGAAGCATAAGATTCTAAAAAGCTGTTTGGCTCTAAGGGCCATATATATGTATGACCAATTCAAAAATTTAGGCCGTCAATAAGAGTAAAGACTACCTAGTCCCTCTAAAATTATATTAGAGTAAATGAAAGGGTAGGGTACTACAGTATCTACATTTTTTTTGGATTCTATACGCCTTTCCCCAGAAGGGAGCCTTAGGCTATGAGCCGGCACAATAGCTATATTAACTGTACTCGGGGTCGCACACAGAACAGGACGAGCACAGATATAATTTTGTATGGAAAAATCAAGGGACAGAAGTCTGACGAACTTTTGGCATATTTCTACTCATTATCAACGCTACGCCACCACAAAGGCCTCAACTAGCACAGTATAGGGCAAATATTAACTCTCATGCTTCAGCTTTCCTTTGGTAGTAAAATAATTAGAAAATTCTTGAAGTCGCGCTTGGAGAAGTAAACAAGAAAAAGTGAGTTCAGCGCTGGTTGGTTGCCATGGGGCTTTGACCCCTGCAAGGCCAAGTCCGACTTCGCCAAATTAATCTATTAATTGCAAGCACAGCATATCACGTGTCCAGCCATGGAATCTCTCCCGACTCCTTCACTCCATCGCCTTATACCTCCCAACTGCCACCGCCAACCAGACTACGCCACCGCAATACATTCCCTTCTCTCACCGCGGCACCCCAGCTCCTTAGGATTAGGATGGCGAAGACAAATCGAGATCGAGATGCAGGGATGTTTAAAAGGGTGTTCTGGAAGCAGAGGGAAGGGGGTTCAGGTTGAGGTTGAGTTCGGAGATTGGGAGGGAGTAGGTGCATTGCATGCCGGGATTAGAGGAGGACTGAGGGGGGTTGGGAGGTCGATCAGTCGCGGTACCAGTTGGGGTGGCCATGAGAAAAATGCTGGCCATCACTGTGTATCTGCACCATGATAGGCTGTGCTCCCCCCCGCCCCCTTGGTGAGGGTGGGTGGAAACTGGACCATAAGTTGTTGAAACTAGCGGGGAGTTTGCCGGAGGTTAGGAGGATTATTGGGTTGGATATTACTAGTGCAATTTAGCTCCTCGCCGGGAGGTTGTAGGTGGTGAGGGAGTTTGAGATGGGCGGAATGGATACGGTGAGGGCGAGTATGTATATACTCGTAATTGTCCTCCCCTCTCCCTCTCCCTAGCGCAAGGGTGTATTTTTTTTCTAATTGAACTTGGTGTTGTATACAGCTTTCGGCAGACACTTCGCTCCCATAGAACCTCCACATTTAATCAACTGATCACATCACCTTCTGCGGCTCCGAAACAAAACCACTCCCATCAGGTTCTCAACGCGGAGGGAAGGAAAGATCTCCACCCCCAAGTCCTCAACGTCCTCTCGCGTCTCCCGAACCTTACGCACTTCCACCTCTTAGTATCGGTGCCTTTCCAGTGAGATATTCTGGCCATAGAGCTCCGCCCCCAACCCTCCAAGGGATATCTGGAGGAGGGGAAGAAAGGGGAAGTGGGGGTGATTGAGGAGGTGATGCCGGTGCCGGATAGTACTTCTGACCAAAACTTCAAGTTTTTAATGTCCCGTTTGCGGCGGGCAGCCGGGGATTGATATACGAAGGAATCACCAACACTAGATCTAGACCAGTTTATAGCCAGTCATGTTGAGTCCAGTGTCTCCGCCGGTTTCAGTTGGGTATTGTTATGAGGAGAGTGGGAATTGGGGGGTTGAGGGGGCGGGTTGAGGGGGAAGATAGTAATGATTGTGGCAATGACTCAGAGAGCTCCAGGGATGTAGCTTTAGGGTGGGGGGGTACTAGCGAAAAAGAGCGCAAGGTACCAATTACATGAACGAGCGCGGTGGATTGCACTTATCTATTCCTACCAAATCACCAAGTTATAATTCTCCACCAACAAAACCGGTCTCCAAACCCAACATACACCGCCTGACGTCGACCTACCCCGCATGCGCAAACCTATTACCCCAACGCACCAACACCCCACCACAACCCAATCCACATAACCCTCGACCCCGACGCATCTGAAACTAACTCCACACGCGCATTACCCCCCTCACTCCCCCCTCATCCGCACCAACATACCCACTAATACCGAGCAACCGACTTCGTTTCTACACAATACCCAACTTCAACCCCAACCCGGCTAGATTCAAACCCATACTCACCGCCAAAATCTAGAGAGGTAGCGGTGTGGGGGAAGGAAGTAGTAAGTTATTGGCGGCTGTGGATGCATGGGCACAAGGATTCCCTTGATAAATTACCTTATGAGTATGAGAGTGTTTCTGGGAATAGTGAGAGATAGGTAGCTATGTTATATTATTGAAGGTTCAGGGTAGTCAGAACAAATATTTGAGGGCCAAGAATTACCCTGAAACTAGATCTGGTCGGTATCAATCCCATCCGACTCAGAGATCCAATACTCAATTCTGGTGTTTTATTGAATGTCATGATTGGATAAAGGTCTACTAGGGTCACAAGCTAGTACTACTCAGCCATCCTTTGGCGCAGTCATGAGACACACCGGTCTAACCATTCAGGCAATCCTCGAGCGCTACATTTGAGATGTTCCTTCGCTGCTTAGTTTTGGTGATGATAGGTATACTAAGCCGGTTTTGCAGCGTCTCCAAAAATAGGATTAATCCAAATATGAATCCTCTTGCCTGGGTCGGGCATTTCAATGAAAGCCATAGAACCATATCCATATATAGTGCATTGCACATTGGGTAGCTACCATAGCCAATAAAATTCATATATAGTAGACATATACATACAGTACATAGGCTTTAAGTTTTACAGCTCTATACTGTTCTGGATTTTTTTTTATTCCTGAAACCTCGTATAAGTTTAGGGGTAATTTTTCACGCACGAAAAATTTAAAGAGTGCAATAATATTTTTTTCTTTTAGGTTTTGGGTTCTAACAAATTACAATATGACCTGTGTCATTGTTTGTTTGTTTACTGTACTCGTACAAAAGAGTGCTCCAGGTGTTCATTCGGCAATGTCCAGTGAGTTGTTTTTCCCAGACTGTGTCCTTCTGGTTTTAATTGTTAAAAATACTCGAGGTAGCATATCTTGTCTGGTATTGAGAGTTTTTTATGTCCTCCTTGGGTATTAACTATGTATCAGATAGGTCCAGTTGCATATACTGAGATCAGGGCTCTGTTGGATAGGCGAAATTTCGGGGTTTGTTGTTTCTTAGAGAAAAGCCCAGAGTTCGAGTCCCAACTGCCGCCAAGTTCTGTAATTTCTTTATCATTTCTTTCATTGGGTATGGGGTCGGGATTCTCGGGAACAGGGCTGTCTCATAGCTTAAGGCTCCCTTCGGGGGGAAAGACGGACAGACTCGCACTATCCCTGTGAGTGGAGACGACGAGCAGGTACCTGTCTCAGGCCAGAAATCTTCCTGTGGGTTTATCAGTCTGTAAACAATTGGTTATCTGTAAGGCCTACCACAGCATGCATGATACTGAGGACAATTTCGAAGGTAGGGTACATATAAGGAAGCTTGAGTGAGGCTCATCAGGCTGACACGCCTATGTTACACAGTGTGCAAGAGGTTCAGCCTCACGCACGGGAAACAAATCTGATACGCTGATTGTGATCCATCCCACAGGCCCCCCGTTGGCAACTCTCCAACGGTGGAACGCTAACTTTATTTTGGTTGCTGGTGGCCTTATTGTATCTTCAACACCTCTGTGTGAGGCTGAGGCCTTATAATAATAGTTGTCGAGATCAAAGTAAGAGAAGTATTATTGTTCTTTGTTATTCTAGGTAACTATTTTATCCAACTCCATCCACATCCTTCAAAGTCTGTGTCGGGAGTCTATCCTACTTTAAGAAAGATCATCAGCACGCATGCAGCAAGGCTGCCAACTTTCCCCTCACTGGCAGCTGAGACACCGTTTGAACTTTTGGGGCTCGAATTTTGAACCAGCAAGAAGGGCTCAGTACGTCGCAGTCGTCGTTGACTTTATTGGTTCGCATCGCTTGTCTTTCTATTCAATTCCTTTTGTGCGCGCATGCTCTGAGGGGGAGGTTGCCTTGTCTTGTTCTCAATTATCTGGCGGGGAACCCGTGCAGGTATTTATTCAGTCTTGTCGAGTGCACAACCCTGATTATTCTATTCTATTCATTGTAGCATCGTGTTTGAGTATATCTAACGTCAGGTGAAAGTCACAGTTCTGCAGTCCTTCTTAAACTCCTTCTGCCACGAGCGAATTAGTGGATATGAATCCCTTCACGGATTTTGGTCACAACTCCACAAACAATGAAACCACTGACACTCCTGCCTCCGACAACAACCCCTTTCTCACCGAAGCAGAACGTGCACTTCTCTTCCCTTTGGGCCACACAGGAACCCCGCCCCCCCCCCCCCCCCCGCCCCACCCCCAACCCCCACCCCAAAAAAAACAAACCAAAAGAGAAACA